>Ga0180438_10009219_pt1 | contig 12341 bp, 10 predicted proteins | sample SS_ome_12_FD_132455 | JGI IMG/M metagenome (GOLD analysis project Ga0180438, IMG submission 132455) | Hypersaline lake sediment archaeal communities from the Salton Sea, California, USA - SS_3_D_2 metaG | ecosystem: Environmental > Aquatic > Non-marine Saline and Alkaline > Hypersaline >...
CCACAGCGCGCAGGTAGATCTCGGTCTTGCCGGAGCCGGTCACACCGTGGATGAGAAAGACCGGAACTTGGGGACCGGAGCTTGAGGGCTGGTGATTTCCGATTGCCGATCGCACCACGTCCCAGACCGCCTGCTGATCCGATGTCAGGGGAGGCGGGGTGTCGGGAACGAACGTTTCGTCAGCCAGTGGATCTCTCCACGTTTCTTCGATGTCGAACACGATGAGGTTTCGCTCGGCCAGTTTGTTCAGGTGGTAGCGTGTGCAACCGGTCTCGGCGTAGATCCAGCTGACGTCCACCGGGCCGTCCTCGGTTCGGAGAAACTCGACGATGGATGGGTAGACCTCGCTGCGCAGACCCGTCAGTCCAGCGTCTACATCTGCGTTAGGGATGAGCTGGGCCGTGTGCACCCGTTTGGGACGGGCACGGGGTGGAACCAGAAACGGGGACTTGGTGACCACCCCACGGCGGGCAAGTTGACCCGCCGCGCGACGCCATTGCTGACGAGGCAGCAACTGGTCCATCTGGCGCCCGCGGAGTGGTCCCCTGGCATCCAACACGGTCACCAACTGCTCCTGGGCCTCCGTTCGCGTGTCTGGCGGTTTGACCCCTCCAGCCAACTCAATCTGTACGTCAGCGTAGCCCACCACGCCCGGCGGCAGCATCAGTGCCAGACATTGCCACAGTGAGGTCAGGTATTCGCGGCTCATCCAGCGGGCCAGCGTGATCTGGGTCGATGTGAGGACGGGGTCAGGGTCCACCAACGATTCGACGGAGCGGGTCTCGATGTCGGGGACAGGGCATTCATCGCTGAGAGCGACGACGATGCCATAGAGCCGCCGGGGGCCAAAGGGAACGACGACAAGGGAACCGACCGCAAGCTGGCTTCGTAGCTTGTCCGGTAGATGATAGGTGAAGCTGAATGCCGCTGCATCCGACGTGGACGGTTTGGCTGGAGAAAAGACGACAACTTGAGCAAACAAGGCCTTGGTCTCAGGTTCCACGTTCCAGGTATTGGGCTCCAAGTGCGGTCGCCCAACCTGAAACACAATTCAGATATCCTCGCCGAAGCGAGAGCTATAGCGCAGAAACACCAGATAGCCAATGACGAGCACAATGAGCACTTGAACAGCAGTCCGCAGCAGGAAATCGAGACCCGTTGGCGTGCCCCAGTAAAGCAGGTCGCGATAGGAGGCGATGATGGAGGCCATCGGATTCAGACGACGCAGCCACAATTGAGCGTTAAACGTGATTCCCAGGACGTTGGCCTGTTCGGGAACTGTGTTGATGGGATAGAAAACGGGCGTGAGGAAGAACCAAGCCTGAACGAGCACGCCCAAGAGATGCTGGGTGTCCCGATAAAGCACGTTAAGGGTAGCGAGCAGGAACGCCAGCCCCAAGATAAAGGCTATCTGAATCAGAAGAGTGATGGGCAGGAGAAGCGCCCACCAACTCAGTGACGCACCTGAGATCATCACCAGAATGAAGAAGATGGGCAGGGCGATGAGAAAGTTGACCAGGTTAGACAGCACAATAGAGATGGGTAGCACCGCGCGCGGGAAATAGACCTTCTTGATCAGATGGGCATTGCCGACGATGCTGCCAGTAGCCTGCAAGACCGATTCGGTGAAAAAACCCCAGGGCAGCATTCCACACAGCAGAAAGACCGGATAATGTTCAATGTCTCTATTTCCCCAGAAGATGGTGAAGAATATGGTATATACAATCATCATCATCAACGGGCTGAGCCATGACCAGGCAATGCCGAGAATGGAGTTCTTATAGCGCGCTTTCAGATCGCGCACAACTAGGTTTCGAGCGAGCTCCCGATATTGCCAGAGCTCGCGTAAATGGCGCGAGATTTCCATCGTGACCTCCATCACGTCTTCCGTCCCAAGACGGCACGGTAGATGTTTAACAGATGCCGCCCAGACCGCTCCCAGGAAAAGTGGCGGGCGGCTCGGTCCCGCAGTTTCTGCCCCAATTCGACACGCCATTGGGGCGCGTCTAGGAGATTGAGGATGGCGTCGGCCAGGGCAACATGGTCGCCGGTCCGTTTGGCGTAAACACCGAGCATGCCCAGGTACTCCCGGCTGACCGGCGTATCGAAGGCGACAGTGGGCAAGCCCATCGCCATATAGTTCAGGATCTTGCCCGCGCCCTCGGTGGCGGAGGAGACTTTGGGAGCTACCGCGATGTCCCCCAGGGCCAGATGGATCGGGGCCTCCTCGTAGGGCACCTTGCCGGTAAAAGTGACTCGGTCGGCCACTCCCAGATTCAATGCCATCTCCTGGTAACGAGAGACACTGGGAAAGCCCATGATCAGGAAATGCACATCTCTCCCGCATTGTTTGAGGACCCGCGCTGCCTGCACGAGCAGCGGTGTGCCTTGGTAGTCGGCCAGAAGGCCGAGGTAGGCGACGACAGGACGACCGCGAGGAATGCCCAGGGCCTCCCGCCAGGCAGTGACTTCCTCGGAAGTGAGAACGTCGGGCCGAAAGAAATCTAAATTGACGCAGTCCGGCAGTGGGTAGACCCGGCGGGAGCCGCAGTTGAATTCACGCTCCAGCATGTAGGCAGCCTGTTGAGTGCTGGTGATAATGGCGTCAGGTAGCTGGGCGATGCGCAGTTCCAGTAGACGTACCCAGTGGTACCACGGCCCCTTGGGATCCAGGAATTTATGATCCACCATCTCGCCGGTCAGGCTGCCCTGAAGGTCGGCTACCAGCGGGATGCGCTGGAGCCTGCTCAGGAAGTAGCCAATCAGTGCGCCCTCGTGTATATGACCGTGGACGATGTCAAAGCGCTCACGCAGCAAAGTCTTCAACCCAGTCCAGCCCAGAAAAGCGTCGAAGGCGATCTTGTGGAGTGAGGAGCCGACTTCGTAGTCGGCGCGCCAAGGGGTGGGACGGGTGCGTACAATCTCCAGGTTGGGCAGATCCCGTCCCAGGTAATACGTGATGATCGTCACTTGGTGACCTAGTCTTTGAAGCACCCGTGCCTCCTCCAGGATGCGCACGTGGCAGCCATAGTCGAGGAAAAAAGACGTGGGGGCGACCATCAAGACGCGATATACTTCAGTCAATATGCCTTGCCTGACATGATCCTGGCGCAGGTTGAGATGAGGTACTCCCCGTAATGCCCCTTGAACCCACGAGAGACCTCGCTATTTCTTACGAGAGCGTGGTGTTTCTTCTATGCGCCGACTGAGCCTCTCACCGATAAGCATTTGCCTGATGTGCTTGCCCATACTAGGCATCTGGTCTGAGCTGATAGCGCGTTCCCCACTCCACATACCTCGCTCCCGCTCCAAGATCCACTGCTCCCGGCCCTCAACGGCCTCCAAGAGCGTTCTCTCCAACAGCTCTGGATCGTCCCGGGAGAGCAGATCGCGCAGGCGCACCAACTCAGTCAGGAGAACATTCAGTCTTCGCACAACACTCTCCCGGTTGAGAAAGATGGCGCTGTGGCGCTCGTGGACGTCACCGGCGGCCTGAGTAGCGAGCGCGAAACGGAGGCCAGCGAACTTGCGCATCTCTTGCCAACCGGGGGTGTCCATAGTGGCCCGCAGCAGTGCGATGGACAGCAGGTCAGGCAGACCCTCAATACCGGCCTGTAGCCCATCGTGCTCGACGACGTCGATGAAAAAGGGATGCGCATCGAGCGCCTCGGCCAGTCTGGCGAACGCATTGATGACTACATCGGAAACTCCGGGTGGTGTAGTGAAGCAATAGAGTGCTTCCGTTAACAAGTCGTCGCTGGCTTCGTCCAGCCCTTCCAGAGGCTCCAAGCCGACGATAGCCGGGTTGGGAATCAGATGACCGCCCGCAAAGAATACGCCTTCCGGCAGTAGTTCAGCGGCCCAGCGCATCACCGGGGCCTTGAGACGCGCGAGATCGGTGACGAGGGAGCCGGGTTTGAGATGCGTCGCGATGGCAGTGAATGTCTCGTGGATGGCGGTGAGGGGCACGGCAACGACGACCAAATCAGCGTCCTCACAGGCCTGACCTGGCTTGCGCTCCACCCGATCAAAGGCCCCTTGGGCACGTGCCAGGTCGGCTGCCACGGCCTCGGCGTCGTATCCAACGATCTCAGGTGGTTCCCTTTGTGCCTTCAGCTTCAAGGCCATGGATACGCTGATGCAATTCGTGCCGATTATCGCGATTCGCCCAAAGTCCATTGTGATAACTCTCCTCTATCTCTCAACATGCTCTTGCGGCGGCTATGGATAAGCCCTCGCACTTGTTCAAAAGCAACACTCCCTGACCTTTGCCGGATGCCACGCGGTCTAGTCCAGGCCGTCGGCCGCCTGGAGTAAGGCCAGCAACTGATCCTCCTCACTTACAAGGGGCGAGTCAACCGCCAATTTCCGCTGATGTCGCCGGATCAGGGCGATGGTGAGAGGCGAGCAGCCAGCCTCCTCGGCCCACCGCGCCCCTATCTCTGGATGATGAGCGTGAACAACAAAGGGGCGACGCCAACCCTGCGGCGAGTCCCTGCGGCTCAGGCGAGCCACGAAACGTGGCGCTAAGCTATCCAGAAGTACGATGACCGCCCGCTGCCACGCAGGTAACCGGGCAGCGGCCTTTCCCGCGTCATGCAAAAGCGCCGCCGCCAAAAGATGCTGATTTGTGTGGCCTGCCTGGTATACTGCGTGATACACCGCCAGCGCGTGACGTTGGTCCTGGGCGGCCTGACGGCGAAAAAGGGCCTGTGCCTCTGGCGTCAGAATGCGTATCGCCTGATCTACCGTCTCCTCTGGAACTCGCGCGGTCAACGATCGCAGAAACTGCCCCACGCGGTAACGGATTGTCTCCACCATCCCTTGCTTCAGTACATCAACAGAGCGCGGATCATAAAGTCCATAACCGGGCCAATGATCAAGCTGAGTATGCCCAGTCTCGATAGCAGGTACAGGACCAGGATCAGGCCCATCCCTCCAAAGCGCTCCAGCTGATCCATTACCCCAGCCAGCCTCGGCGGCAGTAGCCAGGCCAGGATGCGCGAGCCATCCAGCGGTGGAAAGGGGATCAAGTTAAAGATCATCAAGCTCAGGTTGATCAGTATGAAGTTGACCAGGACATTGCTTAAACTGACGGTAGGAGTGCCGCTAGAGTAGAGGCGTAGCCATCCCATCCGAAATGGAATCGCACCCAGCATAGCTAGAACCAGGTTGGAGAACGGGCCAGCTGCGCTGACCAACGCCCAACTGAAACGCATATTTCCTCGCAGGCGGTAGGGAATCACAGGTACTGGCTTCCCCCAGCCGTAGCCGAAAAACACCAGGGACAGTGTTCCGATCGGGTCCAGATGTGCCAATGGGTTGATGGTCATACGGCCGCGTAGGGCGGCCGTATCATCCCCCAGTTGGAAGGCAGTCCAGGCGTGGGCCCACTCGTGAATGGGCATACTGGTCAAGAACAGGATCGCTAATGCGATTAGCCGATCCGGATCGAGCAAACTCATCATTATTCAGTCTTTTCACCTCTCCTGATTGCTGCAGTGAGCAGTGGGCAATTATAACATGTTTGTTGGAAAGGAGCGAACAAGCTGGATGGGAAGCCGGTCCTGTCTACTTGGTTGCTCCCCTTTCCTAATGGTGCTATAATCAGCGACAGGTGACAGAGAACCGGCGACGAATGATAACATGCCCGGGTCGGATCACTGATCGCCGATTGCTGGTCTTGGAAAGCGGTATGAGACTGAATCAGGAAGAAGTTCAACACATCGCTGAGCTGGCCAGGCTGGCCCTGAGTGATAGGGAGAAAGCTCTGTACCAAGAGCAACTCTCCGCCATCCTACAGCACTTTGAGCGATTGCAGGAATTGGACACCGAGGCGATCCCGCCTACAGCGAGCGTCTTGCCGCTGCGCAGTGTTATGCGTGCGGATGAGCCGAGCCCTTCCTCCCTCCAGGAGGATATTCTGGCCAATGCCCCCGCCGCTGACGAAGGATGCTTCAAGGTGCCGGCGGTGATGGAGTAGAAGCCGGCAATAAGGCCAGTCACCGGAAGATGACTCGTGAAGCTATGTCAATTGACCATCCACGAGGCCCGTGAGCGTTTGGGTGCCGGCGACTTCTCGGCGCTCGAACTGACCGAGGCGGTGCTGGAGCGCATTCTCGCGGTGGACAACGATGTCAAGGCATATATCACGTTGACGCCAGAGCAGGCACTAGCACAGGCTCGCGACGCCGACTTGCGCCGCGCTGCAGGTGAGGATACGCCGCTATTGGGAATACCTCTGGCCATCAAAGACGTGCTCTGCACGGAGGGCACTCCCACCACGTGTGGCTCCCGCATCCTGGAGGACTTTGTGCCACCCTATGACGGCACCGCCGTGGCGCGCTTGAGGGCCGCCGGCGCGGTCATTCTGGGCAAGACCAACACCGACGAATTCGCTATGGGGTCCTCCACGGAGAACTCGGCGTTTTTCACTACGCGCAATCCCTGGGACCTGGACCGCGTGCCGGGCGGCAGTAGCGGCGGCAGCGCTGCTGCGGTCGCTGCCGATGAGTGCTTGGGCGCGCTAGGCACCGATACCGGCGGTAGCGTGCGCCAGCCAGCAAGTCTGTGTGGCGTAGTTGGCCTCAAGCCGACCTATGGGCGGGTCAGCCGGTACGGTCTAGTCGCCTTCGCCTCGTCGCTGGATCAAATTGGCGTCTTGAGCAAGGATGTGACCGACGCAGCTCTGCTGCTAGGGGTCATTGCCGGCCACGATCCCCGTGACTCGACCTCGATGGACGTACCTGTGCCGGATTACGTCAGCGCGTTGGACAACGGATTCGGGAGAGAAACAGATCTGCGTGGTGTGCGCGTCGGCGTCCCGAAGGAGTACTTTGTCGAGGGGATGCAGCCGGACGTGGACGAAGCAGTACGTACGGCAGTGGATGTCTTGACCGGACTGGGGGCCGAGGTGCGGGAGGTCGGCCTGCCCCACACCGATTACGCACTGCCGGTCTACTATCTCATCGCCCCAGCCGAGGCCAGCGCCAACCTAGCTCGTTACGATGGCGTGCGCTACGGGCTCCGGGTGAGCGACGACGGGCTGCTCGAGATGTACAAGACAACCCGTGGGCACGGCTTTGGATCAGAGGTGAAACGACGTATTATGTTGGGCACCTACGCCCTCTCCGCCGGTTACTACGATCACTACTACCTCAAGGCGCAGAAGGTGCGCACGCTGATCAAGGCTGATTTCGATGCTGCCTTCGAAGAGGTGAACATCATCGTCGCTCCTACCGCCCCCAGCACTGCCTTCCCCATCGGCGAGAAGATCGCCGATCCATTGCAGATGTACCTTTCCGATATCTTTACTCTATCGATGAACCTAGCGGGTATCTGCGGGTTGAGCCTTCCCTGCGGCTTTGATGCTGACGGTCTACCTATCGGCCTGCAAATAATGGGACCAGCCTTCGGGGAAGAGCAAGTCCTTCGCGTAGCCCACGTTTATGAACAAGCGACCGATTGGCATGCGCGGAGGCCCCCGCTATGAGCTGAGAAGCGCAGATCCCCTGTCCACCCCCTTGGAGGTAGCACTACCTATGCTGCAAGACAAAATCGCTGACCGCACCGCAAACGTCGCCATCATCGGGCTGGGCTACGTAGGCTTGCCCCTGGCGACGGCGTTTGCCAAGGCCGGGTTTCGAACCATCGGATTGGACGTCGATCGGCACAAGGTCAACGCCATCGCCGCAGGACAAAGCTACATCCTGGATGTCCCTGCCGGCGAGTTGGCGCCGCACGTTCAATCGGGCCGCCTAACTGCCACGTCAGATTACGACGCCCTGTGTGAGGCGGACGCCATATTTATCTGTGTCCCCACTCCCTACGACGCCCAGCGTGCCCCTGACCTTTCCTACATTCGGGCCGCCAGCAAGGGCATTCGGCCCCGGCTGAAGCCTGGCCAGTTGATCGTCCTACAAAGCACGACCTATCCTGGCACAACCGAAGAGGTCGTCCAACCGATTCTGGAGGAAAGCGGGCTCGTAGCTGGGGTGGATTTCCACCTGGCCTTCTCCCCCGAGCGGATCGACCCAGGCAACAAACAGTGGTCGGCCTATAACACACCCAAGGTCGTGGGCGGTCTCACGCCAGAGTGCACGCAAATGGCGACCGAGTTGTTGCGACAGATGGGGGCACCGGTGCATCCCGTCTCCTCGCCCCGCGCCGCCGAGCTGACCAAGCTGCTGGAGAACACCTTTCGCGCCGTCAACATCGCTCTGGTCAACGAGTTGGCTCTGTTGACAGAGCGTATGGGGATTGACATCTGGGAGGTGGTCGAGGCAGCCAAGACAAAGCCGTTCGGCTTTGTGCCCTTTTATCCCGGAGCCGGGGTAGGGGGACACTGTATCCCGGTAGACCCCTATTATCTCAGTTGGAAAGCCCGCGAGTACGACTACTACACCGAGTTCATCGAGCTGGCGGGAGAGGTTAACCAGGCGATGCCCTACCACGTGGTGGATCTGGTATGCCAGGCTCTCTCTCTGCGCGGAAAGCCGCTGCGCAATGCGCACGTGTTGGTGGTGGGGGTGGCGTTCAAGCCAGACATCGACGACGCCCGCAACTCCCCCGCCGAACGAGTCATCGAGCTGCTGTTGAGCCGTGGGGCCATAGTACAGTACCACGACCCCTATGTGCCGCGCTTTCCGGTGGGTGGTGACGTCTTCCGCCGCGAGTCGCTTGTGCTGGAATCGGTGTCTCTGACGCAGGAAGAAATCGCCGCTGCTGATTGTGTCGTCATTGTCACCGCTCATCGCGATCTGGACTATGAGCGGGTGGTGAACCACGCCGATATCGTGGTGGACACGCGCAACGTGACCGCTGGCATATCTGATCACAGGGGAAAGATCGTGCGTCTGGGGGTGCCACTACCCCAGTCCCACCCGGATGGCAGGAAGCAGGGCTAGGGACGTGGCCGAACCGCCGTCACCTGACCAGGATTCGGGCATCGCGCCCGCTATTCCGCCACCTCCGCCGCCTCACCGGTTGAGGATCGTGCAGGCACTGACGGTCGTTGCGGTGCTCGCTGCCCTTGGTGCAAGCCTCTACTTTCGTGACCGTCTTCAGGAACTGAGGCAATACGGCTACGCGGCTGTCTTCTTGGTGGGATTGGTCAGCAACGCCACGCTGATCCTACCAGTGCCGGGACTGGCGGTCAGTTCGGTGATGGGCGGGGTCTTGGACCCGTGGACCGTGGGCATCGTCGGTGGCGTGGGGCAGGCCCTTGGGGAACTGACTGGCTACATGGCCGGGTACAGCGGACAGACCTGGGTGGATGAAAACCCGACGTACAAACGCTTGACCCGGTGGATGCAGCGTTATGGCGCACTGACGATTTTCGTGTTGGCCGTCATACCCAACCCAGTCTTTGACATAGGTGGCATCATCGCAGGGGCGCTTCGCCTTCCGCCGTGGAAGTTTCTGTTGAGCTGCACGGCCGGCAAGGTGGCCAAGAATATCATATTCGCCCTGGCTGGTCACTATGGGATCGGGGCACTGTTCGAACAATCGGGTTGACAGCACTGCTTTCAGCAGATAGACGACGGGCGAGCGCCACCGGTCTTGGCACTGGTGGCGTTCGTTGTGTGCCCCCTGTAAGACAGCAGCACGGTTGTCAAGGGCTGCTATTAGGCTATAATTGGAATTGGCCATCTCATCCGCTACGGCCTATCTTGTGCCCGCGCGTGCCCAATGAGACGAGGATTTCTCTCCTACCGCAAGGAGTACATCGTGACGATTGACGATCTCTTGAAGCAAGGAATTGCCGCCCTCAACGAGGGGCGGAGGGCGGAGGCGCGCAGGTTTCTAGCGCAGGTCGTGCAGCAGGACGAGCACAACGAGATGGCCTGGCTGTGGCTGAGCGGAGCGGTGGACACCGACGCGGAGCGCCGCGTCTGCCTGGAGAATGTCCTCAAGATCAATCCCAACAACAACATGGCGAAGCGCGGATTGGAGCGCCTGGGTGTCAGCCAGAGTGTGTCGCCGTTCACCACCATAGTCCCATTGATGTCCGGCACAGGGAAAGATGCACCGTCCGATGGACAGGGCGAATATGATGTGCCCGACGAGGCTGGGCGCAGACCAGATGAACCGGCACAAGCTCCTTCGCCACAGCGGCCGACCGAGCGGGGACCGGACTGGATCATCGCCCTCGGGGCTGGGCTGTTTGTCTTTGTCTGCATCGTTATCATAGGTGGCTGGTGGGCGGTCAATCGTGGGCTGATATCACTGGAGCCACGGCCCACAGCGGTCGCCACTGCGGATATCGGGCAGACACCAACCACCATAGATACAGCTTCGACGCTTAGCGGTACACGACCCCCCACCTGGACGCCGCGCCCCACCCAGCCGCCGCCTACCCCAGCACCGACGCGAACACCTCGACCGACCAACACCCCCCGTCTTACCTGGACGCCCACACTCACTCCGACGGCGACCTTGACGGGCACGCTTGCCCCCACGCCGACACCCGCCCTCACACTGCCGCCCACCTGGACGCCTCTCCCAACGAGTACGCCCGCACCTGGTGTCACGCTACCGCCCACCTGGACGCCTCTCCCAACGAGTACGCCCGCACCTGGTGTCACGCTACCACCTACCTGGACACCACATCCCACCAGTACACCGGCACCTGGCCTCACGCTGCCGCCTACCTGGACTCCATATCCCACCAACACACCCGTGGTAACGCCGACCACTCCGCTTACGGGCACGCTCGGAACGGCCACACCTACCGGTTGACCTCCTCGCCGCTTGGAGCAAAACAAAAACTGGGGCCATCGGAAGTTCCGGTGGCCCCAGCGATTTCTACGTGCCCACGATTATCCGCTTCGCATCACGAGGGGCAAGTAGACCTTTGTCACCGGTGCGCCGTTCACGAACTGCAACACTCTGGGATCGAGCTGTGGGGCGGCGCCTTCGACCAACAGGGTCTCGCTGATGGCGCCGGTCTCCCAGTTGCCAGCCAGGACGGTGAAGGTCTTGGTGATGACGTACCCCCACTCACCGGGACCGTCGGTGACCATCACGGTCATCTGGCCCGCGGTGGGCATAACCACCGTGGCATAGTCCGGCAGGATGGCCGTGCCTCCAGGCAAGCCGCGGACAGCATAGTCCAGCAGCTCCAGGGAGTCGGACCACTCCTCATCCAGCGTGAAGGTGACCCTACCCGTCCAGGTGATCCACACCTGATCCACGATCTCGACGCTGTCGTCGCCGACGACAGTGACCGGGAAGGTGTCGGTCAGTACGTCATTGACGGTGACCAGCTTCTCCCAGGTCGGCTCAGGTCGAGGAGCGATGGTGATCGTCACCGGGACGTTGACCTGGCTGTTGACCGCGTCCTGGGTGTTGACGACCAGCGTGCTGGTGTAGGTGCCGGGCATCACCGCAGGTAGGTTGGTGAAGGTGATGGTGACGGGGAAGGTGCTGTCGGCGCCCACCGTGCCAGCGGTCGGGTTCTCGCTCAGCCAGGAGGCGGTCGGCGACTCCTGGATGCTGACTGTCGAGGCCCCCGCGCCGGCGTTGGTCAGCATGAGCACGCGCGTCTCGGAGCTGCCAAGCGGCGGAGCGGCCTCCATGGAGAGCGGCGCGATGCTGATGCACGGCTCGATGGAGCGCAAGTAGACGTCCAGGGTAGTCGTCACTCCAGCGGGGATAGTCACCTGGGCCGGGTCGGCCGCGACGTGCCCATCAGCGGATATGGTCACGGTGTAGAGGCCGGCCTCGAGCCAGTAGACGTAGATGCCGTCAGCGTAGGTCGTCGTGCTTACCGTGGCGCCGTTCTCGACCAGCACCTCAGCCCCCTCTAGACCAGCCATGTTGACGTCGCAGTGGCCCAGGCTATAGACATCGCCCGTCAGCTTGCCCCAGGTGGCCGGTGCGGTGACGGTCATGGTCAGCGGAACATTGGCCACGTCGTAGGGCGTGTCGTGCTTGATCTTGAGCTGGGCGTGGTACTCGCCTGGCTGCTCGATCTCGGCCACGCTGGCGTCGAAGGTGATATCAACGACCTGTTCGGAACCGGTGGAGATGGTGCCGGAGATGGGGCCCTCGCTCAACCAGAGAACGTCGGGAGAGATAGTGAAGCCGCTGCCCCGAACCATCCAGTTACCGGCAAAGCCCAAGGTGTCGATAATACCCCATGCACTGTCGGCCGGCAGTATCGGCGGGTCGGCTGGGTTGCCAGCGCCGTAGATGCCGACCCAGGAGCGGCCCTGGCTGGCCGTCGTGTCCATAGCTGCCGGGTGTTCGCCAGCATCTGTGCCAGCCGTGCGGTTGACAACGGCGATCAGCACGTCGCCAGGGCCGTACAGATCCACAGGAGTGTCCAGCCTGTAATC
>Ga0180438_10009221_pt1 | contig 12341 bp, 9 predicted proteins | sample SS_ome_12_FD_132455 | JGI IMG/M metagenome (GOLD analysis project Ga0180438, IMG submission 132455) | Hypersaline lake sediment archaeal communities from the Salton Sea, California, USA - SS_3_D_2 metaG | ecosystem: Environmental > Aquatic > Non-marine Saline and Alkaline > Hypersaline >...
AGGCCGAGGCCGAGCGTGAGCGGCGAGCGGTTATCATCGCCTCGCAGGGCGAGCTGTCGGCTGCGGAGAACCTACAGAAGGCAGCCGAGATGCTCGCTAGGAGCAGGGGAGCTTTGCACCTGCGCACCCTGCAGACCATCCGCGACATCGCTGCGGACCCTTCCGAAAAGATCGTGGTCTTCATCCCCAGCAGCCTGGAGGGAACGATCGGCAAACTGGTGGAAGGGTAGGCCGCCATGTTGCGAGGGCTGCTCCTCAAGCAGATTGGGTCAACCATGCCCGAGCAAAGCCCAAGCCGCACCAACGAGTTCACGCTGCACAGCAAAATGCGCTACCTGCAACTTGCCTTCAACGAAGATTGGGAACAGGCCCGCCGCATCTTGCCGCAGATTGTGCAGAGCGAACGCATACTGATCGAGGCCGGAACGCCCTACATCAAACGCGAGGGCATGGCAGGAATCAGGAACATCCGGTCGCGCTGGGCCGGTCCAATCGTGGCCGACCTCAAGACGACAGACGGTGGGGCCGAAGAGGTGTCGATGGTGCGCTCAGCCGGCGCGACCGCAGCGACGGTTATGGGGAGTTCCCCGGTGGAGACTCTGGATCGCTTCATCGGGCTTTGCGACGAGCTCGGCGTCGAGTCGATGATTGACATGCTTGGGGTGCCAGATCCCCTCAAAGTGCTCATGCATTTGAAGCAGCCCCCAAGGGTGGTTGTGCTCCACCGCGGGCGCGACGAAGAGACCACGCGAGGCAAGGTGATTCAATACCGTCACATCAGTCGGCTGCACAGCAAGTTTGATGTGCTGATCTCAGCCGCTGGCGGTGTTGACTTGCGCGAGGCCCGCAGCGCCATCTTCAATGGCGCCAGCATCGTAGTCGTGAATATCGTTTCTCCCGGCAAGCCTTGGCAGGGCATACCTGCAACAGGCGATGTCGGGGAGATGGCAAAGCAATTCCTCAGCACAATCGAGTAGGCAATACTCTGCAAGTTGCTGACTAACTGAGCCCGGGGACCCTCGAAGCGACCATCCGCTCAGGAGCGCCGGGCGGCGGGGGAGGCAGGCAATGGGTGGCTCTGGACAATGGCTCCCGATGCTCATGATACTCTGTATGCTACTGGGAGCGTGCCGGAGTGGGAACGCTCCATCGACCTTGCCGCACCAAGCGCCAGTCACTTCCGCCGTGGTCCAAACGTTCGCTGGGAGTGGCAGAACCGGCGACCTGGGCGGAGGATACCTAGATGGCCCTGCACTGCAGGCGCAGTTCCGACGTCCTGCAGCATTGGCCATGGACGCCGCCGGCAACCTGTACATCGCCGATGAGAAGAATCACCGCATCAGGGCTATCAGTCGCGACGGCATCGTGACCACCGTCGCCGGAAGCGGGCCCACTGGACCTATGATGGGAGATTATGTCGATGGCCCGTCTACTCGGGCCCGCTTTGCCGACCCGATTGGCATCTGTGTCGCCCCCGATGGTACAGTCTTTGTCGCCGATAGCGACAACCAGCGCATCCGTGCCATATCTCCCGACGGAAGTGTCAGCACTGTTGCTGGAACTGGGGACTATGGCAAGCTGATAGGGGGCTACAGGGATGGACCGTCCGACAAGGCGCAGTTCAACCGCCCCTATGATGTAGAGTTGGATGGCGACGGGAACCTGTACGTCGCCGGCTACTTCAACAACGTGGTTCGCTGCATCTCCCCAAGCGGTGAGGTGACTACCGTGGCTGGCAATGGGCAGCCTGGACATGCCGACGGTGTGGGGACCGCCGCCCAACTAGCCTACCCCAATCGCCTTGCGCGAGACCGGCATGGCAGCCTGTACGTGACCGAGGGCCATTCGGGTGACCTGGGCGAGTGGGTCAGCGGCAACCGAGTGCGCAGAGTGACCCTGCAGGGCGAGGTCACAACCGTCGCTGGCTCAGGGGAAGCAGGCCACACCGACGGTCCAGCGATGCTTGCAGAGTTCAACACACCGATGGGCATTGACGTGGACGCCGAGGGCTATATCTATGTCTCAGAGTACCTCAATCACTGCATCCGCATCCTCTCGCCCAACGGAGAGGTGTCGACGTTGGCGGGAAAGTGCGGAGTGTCCGGCTACCGAGATGGGCTGGCCGCAGAGGCGCTCTTCAGCTATCCCATGGACGTGCTCGTGAGCACAACTGGCAGCCTCCTCTATGTCGCCGACTTTGGCAATCATCGCATTCGCACCATCACGCTGCCTTAGAAACGAGTTGCACCTGGCGTCGCTCCCTGCCACCCAGACCGGCATCTCCCTTCGGCGCAAACGGGCTGGGCCGATTTGCCGTTCACCCCTCGGCAAGCGTACAATCTGCTATCTGCCAGCGGGGAGTGCCAAGTGCCCAACGACTATCAGCAAGCTCTCGAATACCTCTACGGACTGACCAACTACGAGGTCAAGTCGCAGTTCGATTATGCGCCTCAGTTCTTTGACCTGCGTCGGGTCGAGCGACTACTCGACCAGATTGGGAACCCACATCGCCGATTTCGTAGCATACACATTGCTGGCACAAAGGGTAAAGGATCAACGTCGGCGATGTTAGCCTCGATGCTCAAGGCAGCAGGGCATCGGACCGGACTCTACACCTCTCCACACGTTCACAGCTTCCGCGAGCGAATCCAGGTGAATGACCAGCTAATACCTGAGCACGATTTTGTCCTGCTCAGTGAGCAGTTGCGCACGCTGGCACGGCAGGACCCAGAACTCACCACCTTCGAGGTCGCCACCGCCCTTGCCTTTGCCTATTTTGCGCAGGCGGATGTAGAAATCGCAGTGGTGGAGGTAGGTTTGGGCGGGCGTTTGGATGCCACAAACGTCATCTCGCCTCTGGTGTCCATCATCACCAAGATCGGACACGATCACATGCACATATTGGGCAACACCGTGTCCGAGATCGCGGTGGAAAAGGCCGGAATCATCAAACCGAACGTTCCTGTGATTACTGCTCCTCAAGAGGACGCTGCACTCGCGGCCATCAAGAAGGTCTGCAGCGAGAGAAACGCGCCACTGCACGAGGTGAGCCACAACTGGCAGTGGCGCGCCACGAACCACAGCTTGGCAGGGCAGCGCTTTACTGTTTCTCGCCGGAACGCAAAGCACTTGGACCATGCCCACCGCTTCTACAAGGGGCTCTTTGTGCCACTGCTGGGCAAGCACCAATTGCGCAATGCCGCTGTCGCCCTCGCTGCGGTTGACGTGCTGCGCAGTGACGCCATTGAAGTCGATGAAACTGCAGTCCGCACTGGGTTGAGGGACGTTTCCTGGCCAGCGCGTTTTGAAGTTCTGGGAGCGAATCCTTACTTCGTTGTCGATGGTGCCCACAATGTAGATTCAGCGCGCTCGCTGGCCGAGACCCTGCACCAGTACTTCCCCGTTCTGAAACCCTGGCTGATCCTGGCCATTCTCGCCGACAAGGACATCCCGGCCATTCTGCAGCATCTTATGCCAGTGGCACAGGGTGCCTACTTCGCCCGTTCACGGCATCCGCGTGCGGCTGATCCACGGAAACTTCAGCAGGAAGCATCTCAGTATGGCATCTCCAGCACAGTCATAGAGGATGTCGGACTCGCTGTCAGGCAAGCGCTCGCCAACGCCGGCCGGGATGGACTGATCGTGGCGGCCGGCTCGTTTAGTACCGCCGGTGAGGCGCGTGAGACCTGGCTGCGGGTTCACAACCAGCCTCTGCCACCCCTAGATCCGGTCTAGACTGCTGTCTGCCCACAAGAGCCGGCGACCAGAGGCAAGGGCCTTCATAACTTCACCATTGTGGCAGAACGAATGCTCGGCAGCGCCAGCACGTCCTTGAGGACGCCTGGACTCAGCGGATCATCCAGCCCCAGCACGAGGATGCCCGATCCGCCTCGCTCACGTCGGCCCACCTGCACGAAGTGGATGTTGACGCCCGCTTCGCCCAGCACCGTGCCCATCCGCCCCAAGATCCCAGGCTGCTCCACATGGCGACTGATCAGAAGCAGCCCTCGCGCCACAAAGTCAAGCCAGTACCCATCCATCTGAACCACGTGTGGCTCGCCGCGAAGCACCGTACCGGCAACCTCGCGCTCCTCAGAGTCGGCACGTAGACGCAGCTCAATGAGATTGGCCCATCCAGCCTCATCGCTCGGCTTCCGCCGGCCGGCAAAGGCAATGCCCCGCTCCTGAGCAACCACACCAGCGTTTATCCAGTTCACAGGCTCCTCAGCGGCCCCCTTGAGCAACCCTACGAGCACAGTGGATACGATGAGCTCCAGTCGCTGGCTGGGTATGTCACCCGTGCATGTCACCTCCACATCGCTGAGATGATCACCAGCAAGCTGAGCATAGAGACTCCCCAGTCGCTCTGCCAAATCGAGGTAGGGTCCCAGTTGCTCCATCTCCTCGGGTCCGAGGGCCGGGGCGTTCACCGGATAGCGCGGCATCCGCCCGGCCAAGACATCCAACAGCTGCTGCGCAACCTCAACAGCAGTGTCTCGCAGCGCTTCTTCCGTGGACCCCGATACGTGAGGGGTCACCACAATCCTGTTGCTGCGCAGGAGTGGTGTGGCAGAGGGCGGCTCCTCGTCGAACACGTCCAGCGCCGCCCCTGCCAAGCGACCAGCATCCAGTGCGCTCGCAAGCGCTTCTTCGTCAACCAGTCCACCGCGGGCACAGTTGATCAAGTAGGCAGATTCCTTCATTAGCGCCAGCTCTCGCCGTCCGACCAGCCCCCGGGTCTGCTCATTCAGCGGCAGGTGGAGCGACAGAAAGTCCGAATTGCGCAGCACATCCTCCCAAGTCATCCATTCCACACCGGCGCGTGTCGCACGGTCAGGTGTGACAAAGGGATCATAGCCCACCACTTTCATCTCCAGGCCCTGAGCCCGGCGCGCCACCGCTGTGCCAATGCTGCCCAGCCCTACCAGACCCAACGTTTTGCCGCGAACCTGTATGCCCCGGCAGCAGGATTTGGCCCAGCGCCCCCCTCGCAGGGCAGAGTCGCCTTGGGGAATGCGTCTTGCCAGCGCCAGCATCATAGCCAGAGTGTGCTCAGCTACAGACACCGTGTTGCCGTATGGTGCGTTGACGACGACAATGCCCCTACGAGTAGCAGCGGCGAGATCGATGTTGTCTACCCCGGCCCCCGCACGTGCCACTGCCAGCAGGCAGTGAGCAGCATCGATGACCGGCTCGGTCACATGTGTCTTGCTACGCACCACCAAGCCATGATACGGGCCGATCACCCTCGACAGAGCCTCCGGATCGGTGACCTCGACAACATCTACTTCGGCCTCTTGTCGCAACAGAGACAGACCCTCTGCTGCGATGGGCTCGGTTACCAGTATCCTGTGCACAGTCCCTCCTCAAACCCCCAAGGCACACCCTGCCCGTGCTCAACAGTCGTGTCTGCCCTGGAGTACAGCCTTCAAGGCTGTGACAACTCTATCGATGTCCACGCTGCTGCAGTATCCCATGTGCGCGATGCGCAACACCGTGTTCTTCAACGCACCCTGGCCGGTGGCGACGACAACACCATGTCTTGCAGCGAGTTCCCGCCTGACATCAACCGCTGAGACACCCTCGGGAAGACACACGGCCGTTACCGTCGGCGATGCGTCCACATCGCTTGCCAGCAGTCTCAGGCCCAGTTCTCGCAGACCCTCGCGCAGCTGCTTCGAGAGCTGCCGGTGACGATCCACGATGACGGCAAGCCCTTCGCCTCGCATCCGCAGGAGAGAGGTCTGCAAAGCAAAAAGAGTCGACACCGCCGGGGTGAACGGTGTCTGTCCCTTGACGGCGTACTCTCGCGCAGCCGCCAGATCCCAGTAGAAGCGTGGGCATGTTGCCTGCGCCATACGTGTCCAAGCACGCTGGCTCACCCCAATGAACGCCAGGCCTGGTGGTGCCATCCAAGCCTTCTGAGAGGCGGAGACAACCATATCGCACCCCCACGCATCCATCGGTAGATCAGCCGCGCCAAGCGAACTGACTGCATCCACCAGCCACAGAGGCCGGCGCCGGCCGAGCGATCCAAGAACATCGGCGATGGCCGCGAGATCGTTGAGAACACCTGTGGATGTCTCATTGTGGGTTGTGAGCAGCAAGTCGGTCTCGTCGCGGCCCTCAAGCGCTCTGGCGACTCGGGCAGCGTCCAAGCCACTCCCCCAAGGGAAATCGATTCGCTCGACTTGCCCGCCAAAAGCACTGGCGATGGCCGCAAAGCGCTCACCAAACGCGCCACACGACACCGCCACTACACCGTCGCCGGGCGACATGGCGTTGACGATCGCCGCCTCCAGACCCCCCGTTCCCGATGAGGTCAGCACCAGGACATCGCTCTGCGTCTGGTAGAAATGACGCAGCTGCGCCATGACCTCGCCCAGCAACTTCTGGAAGACGGAATCGCGGTGCCCCACCATCTCACGGCCCATCGCTTGCTGTACATCTGGCGGCAGAGGCGTCGGGCCAGGTATCCGCAGATTCATGCTTCACTCCATGTCAACCACCTTGCCACTCACTCTATGTTGGGCAGTTCCGCCAGCGACTTGGCAACTTCCTCAACTGGATAGACAAAATCCTCCAGTTGGCCGCTTAGATAGGCGTCGTAGGCCGCCAAGTCAAAGTGACCGTGCCCACTGAAGTTGAACAGGATGACCTTCTGCTCACCGCTCTCCTTGCACTTTAGCGCCTCGTCGATCGCCGCCCGTACAGCGTGGGCCGTCTCTGGAGCAGGCACGATGCCTTCACTGCGAGCGAACTGCACTGCGGCCTCGAAAACAGTGTTCTGCATAAAGGCGAGCGGCTTGATGTAGCCAGCGTGGGCAAGGGCCGAGATCAGAGGGGCCATACCATGGTACCGCAGCCCGCCGGCATGGATTCCCGCTGGCACGAAAGAGTGGCCTAGGGTGTACATCTTTGCGACTGGCGCCATCTTGGCCGTATCGCCATAGTCGTAGGCGTACTTGCCCCTTGTCATGGACGGACATGCAGTGGCCTCAACGGAGATGAACTGCGTCTTCGCCCCATCCCGGAACACGCGGCGCAGGAAGGGAAAGGCCAGTCCGGCGTAGTTCGATCCACCGCCGACGCACCCGATTACCACATCTGGTTCCTCACCCGCCAGTTCCATCTGCGCCAGCGCCTCCTGGCCGACGACCGTCTGGTGTAGCAGCACATGATTGAGCACGCTGCCCAGGGAGTACTTTGTATCCTCCCGAGACGCAGCCACTTCCACGGCCTCGCTGATCGCAATGCCGAGTGATCCCAGCGAGTCTGGATCTTCGGCCAGGATCTTGCGTCCAGCCTTGGTCTCCTCGCTTGGACTGGGCGTGACATCAGCTCCCCACACATGCATCAACGAGCGGCGATAGGGCTTTTGCTGATAGCTGATCTTCACCATGTAGACTTTGCACGCTAGCCCAAAGAAGTTGCACGCCATCGACAGCGCGCTGCCCCACTGCCCTGCCCCGGTCTCAGTTGTGAGCCGCCGCACACCTTCGGCCTTGTTGTAGTATGCCTGGGCAACAGCGGTGTTGGGTTTGTGACTGCCAGGGGGGCTGACGCCCTCATTCTTGTAGTAGATATGTGCGGGTGTATCCAGCGCTTGCTCTAGGCGACGCGCACGTACCAGCGGCGTTGGACGCCACAAGCGGTACACTTCGCGCACCTCTTCCGGAATGGCTATGTAGCGCTCCGTGCTGACCTCTTGGCCGATCAATGCCATCGGGAACAGCGGCGCCAGATCGTCCGGGCCTACCGGCTCGAGCGTGACCGGATGCAGCACCGGTGGAAGGGGCACGGGCAGATCTGCGGCGATGTTGTACCACTCCTTCGGAAGTTGCGACTCGTCCAGCAAGTACTTTTGCTTCTCCATGATCTGTCTCCTTTCTCTTTGTGGAATACCCTGCAATTGACGCCTGCGGTTGAGGTTCAAGCCCGTGCTAGGCCCATCGCTTGCTTCACCTCATCCATGGTGGCCTTCGCGATCGGGCGCGCTTGCTTCGCTCCGTCCATGAGCACGTCGGTCACAGCACTTTGATCGGCAAGCAGCGCGCGTCGCTTGCGCCGAAAGTCCTCCAGACCTGAACTGATCTCATCTGCCAAGACTGCTTTGCACTCCACGCACCCGACTTGCGCCTGCCGGCAGCCGACAGCGATAGCGTCCAGTTCCTCAACCCGAGTGTACAGCTGGTGGAGTGCAAACACGGTGCAGCGTTTCGGCTCCCCCGCATCGGTACGGCGCTGCCGCGCACAATCTGTCATGGCCCCTGCCAGCTTTCCGGCGATCACGTCGGGCTCATCTGCCAGGTTGATGTAGCTTCCGGGGACGCTCTTGGCCATGGCGCCTTGACCGTCAAGGCTGGGGACAGTTGCACCCAGACTCAGATGGGCCTGCGGTTCTGGGAATACCTCGCAAAACCTGCGGTTGAAGGTGCGCGCGATCTCTCGGGTGAATTCGATGTGTGGAAGTTGATCCTGCCCCACCGGGACAAGCTCAGCCTTGTACAACAGGATGTCGGCCGCCATGAGTACAGGATAGGACAGCAGGCCGAGCCCGGCGACACCACGTCGAGCTACCTTGTCCTTGTAGGTCGGCAGATGCCGGAGCTTGTTCACGGTAGCAAGACAGCCCAGCAACCAGCTCAACTCGACATGCTCAGGCACATCCGACTGAACCATCAGAATCGAGCGCCTGGTATCCACCCCTGCCGCGATCAGCTCCGCTGCCACGGTAAGAACACGCTCCTGCAGCTGAGCCGGATCATAGGGAACTGTGATGGCGTGATAGTCCACGATGGCGAAGATGCAATCCTTCGTATCCTGCAGTTTCAGCATGCCCTTCACGGCACCGAGGTAGTTGCCGAGGTGCAACCTGTCGCCACTGGGTTGCATGCCCGAGAATGCGCGTTCGCCCGGCATCCTTGATCACCCCCTTTCTTGCACGTCAAGCCAGATACCTGAACGCCCTCACGAAGACTTGCAGCGTCTGCCACCTGTCGAACAAACCAACTACGCCAGAAAAAAGCAAACCTCCCACCCCAATAGGGGCAGGAGGTCAGGTCCTGCGGTGCCACCCTAGCTAGGCCGCTCCCGAAAACCGCGAGGAAAAAAACAAAACCGCCTGTGACGGCGGTTTGATCCGCTGGAAGCCAGCCTCACTCATTGCAGGTACGGGATGAACCAACGGCCGTCACTAGCCGTATCCATCCGATACCCTCTGCCTTGCTAACGGTGGCGACTCCGGCACGGGCTAGTCGGCCAATCGCCTTTCGCCCTGCAGCTCCCCAGTCCATTCAGCCCCTGCTTTGGTGCCGGGCTCGCACCTTGCCCCGGCTCTCTGAACCTACGCTCAGGCGCCTACTAGTCTCGTTCGCAGCTTTTGGTTTCTAAGTTGGCTCACACTATAGCGCACAAGTGCTCCGCTGTCAAATGCTCGTGTTCTTTCAACCTGCGGCTTGCGCCTCACAGCCCAGCGGTACTGGACCCTGAATCGACAGCATACCTTGGTCTGTGAGCCATTGTCACCACAGCAGGTGAGGCGCCAAGCAGCAGTTGCCCGACCTCCCAGACTGCCGTACAATGGCTGTGACCAGAGTTCGGCTATTGCAGCCTACCTTCGGAAGATCTGTGCGATCCCTGCCCAGCAACGACTGGCCGATTGCGCAGCCCTAAGACACGGCAGTGACAAGGAGACAAGAGAATGGCGGCTATCGAAATCCAGCCGGGAGCCTGGTGGATCGGAGTCAATGTCACAACACGTGACCTGTTTGAGGGTCTGTGGCCGCTCCCCCACGGTGTTTCGCTCAACTCCTACCTGGTCAAGGGCAAAAAGACCGCTGTCGTGGATCTGGTGCGCGAGTGGAGCGGGAGCGCGACACTGTTCCTGCATCAGCTCGAGTTGACGAACACACAACCCCGAGATATCGACTATATCATCCTCAACCACCTGGAACCTGACCACACCGGTTTCCTGCACACACTCAGGGGGATGGCCCCACAGGCTGTCCTTGTAAGTACGGCCAAGGGCATTGAGATGGTCGAGCACTTTTACCGCATTACCGACCGAGTGAGGATCGTGGAAGACGGCGACCAGATCGACCTTGGAGCTGGAAGGAAGCTGGTCTTCTTCGAAACCCCCTTTGTGCACTGGCCCGAAACCATGATGACCTACGAATCACAAAGCAGGATTCTGTTCTCGTGTGATGCCTTTGGCGGCTTTGGCGCCCTCAAGGGTGTTCTTTTCGATGACCAGGTGACACCAGAGGACGAAAAGCTCTATTACAGCGAGATGCTACGCTACTACGCCAACATCGTTGCCAGCTTCTCACGTATGGTCCTGCGGGCAATTGAGAAGCTGGACACCATTGACGTGGCGGTTGTTGCACCCTCCCACGGATTGGTGTGGCGATCCGACCCAGGCAAGGTCATTGCCCACTATAGACGCTTTGCCGGATACGCAGCGGGCGAGACCGAGAAGGCCATTACTCTTCTCTCCAGTAGCATGTACGGCAACACCCGGCTGGTCACCGATGCGGTGATGCGTGGTATCGCACAGGAGCGTGTTCCCCTGGAGGTCTTTGAAGTACCCTGGGCGGAACACTCAGACATCCTGGCTTCGGTGTTCAAGAACCGCGGTGTGGTCGTGGGCACGCCCACGTATGAGGGCAGGATGTTCCCGCCAATGGCGCAAACGTTGGACAGCGTGAGCCGCAAGCGCATGAGCGGCAAGAAGACGTGGCTCTACGGCTCATATGGCTGGTCAGGTGGGGCCCAGCGCGAGTTCGATACCCTGGTAGACACGCTCAAGTGGGAAGCGGCCGAAGCGTTCGAGTTCCGGGGCGCGCCCAGCGCCGATGACCTGCATCGAGCAGAGCAGCTGGCTGCGCAATTTGCGCGCAGCATTCTCGCTGACGAAGGCTGACCCGTGCCGGGGGCCCGCTGGGGCGCAACCCCAGCTCGTGAAGCACGTAATCTTGTACGACCGCGAGCTGCGGCCAGCCGAGCGATTCTGGTCGATGGAGGGAGACTGCCGCAGGCAGGCGGGCGTAGATCAATTCCCATAGGAAGCGAAAGGAGTGCACGGACATGGACATGGAGAAACACGTGACGGTTGCTGGAGCGCTGCGCATTGGCATGGGTGTTCTGGGCCTGTTGATCGCGGCAATCGTGTTTGTGGCAGTGGTCGGCGGGGGTCTGCTCTCCGGAGATCGCGACGCCATAGCCATTACGAGTGTGGTTGGCACCGTGATTGGCGGATTCTTCGGCCTGATATCGCTGCCAAACACCATCGCTGGCTGGGGCCTGATCAGATTCAAGTCCTGGGCGCGAATGCTGACCCTGATTCTGGCTGCGCTGGATCTCGTCAATGTGCCGATTGGGACATTGCTGGGCATCTACACAATCTGGGTGATGCTGCAGGACGAGACCGAGAAGCTGTTTGCTGGCAACGGACCCGCTGCCTAGGGCCCTGCAACTCTACACCGCGCGTGCCTGGCACCGCCGCTTGTTTGAGCATCGCCATGGCCCGTCCTGCCGGGCAAGGACGTCTGCCAGCGCAAGGCAGATCGGGTTTAGAAGCCGCCATTCACTTTGACCTCTAGCACCTTGTGTGCTATACTGTCAACGAACAAGTACATATCCGCAGTGCGGAGGTCGCCTCAGGCCCGGAAGCCCGGCGACAATGGGGAAAGACCGGTGTAAGTCCGGCGCTGTCCCGCAACTGTAATCCGGCACAGCCGAGAAAGCCAGACGACCCGCCTCCGCAGTGCTCCTGTGGCACCCTTCGAGAGAAAGGGGGTGGGAGTCTAGAGCAGAACAGACACACCCCTTGTCTCGAAGGCAAGGGGTTTTCGTTTTCCACTTCACTAGAGCTCCAAGGAGAGTACGGACGCATGCAATGCCGTTCGGGCCGCACAATCATAGGGTTTGTCTTGGTGATCGCACTCTTGACCACTGCGCTCGCGGTTCACGGAGCGCCCAGCACCATGGTTGATAACGACCTTCAACGCACTGCGGTCTCGGACGCTCTGGCGTGGCTGCGCACACAGCAGCAGGACGATGGCAGCTTTGCAGCTGCCTCTGGCCATCCCGCCGACGTCACCTGCGATGCCCTCTTCGCCCTCGTCGCCGCTGGCCAGAACCTCGACATCTGGAGAACCACCAACCAGGGCAGCCAAACCATCATCCACTACCTCGCCGCCACCGCCAGCCAGTTCGCCACTGACGCGGCAGCCACCGCCAAGCTCCTGACCGCCGTTGTCGCTGCAGGCCAGGATCCTGCTTCCTTTGCCAGCCTTGACCTGATCGACACGCTGTGGTCCTTCTACGCAGACGGCAGC
>Ga0180438_10009222_pt1 | contig 12339 bp, 15 predicted proteins | sample SS_ome_12_FD_132455 | JGI IMG/M metagenome (GOLD analysis project Ga0180438, IMG submission 132455) | Hypersaline lake sediment archaeal communities from the Salton Sea, California, USA - SS_3_D_2 metaG | ecosystem: Environmental > Aquatic > Non-marine Saline and Alkaline > Hypersaline >...
AGTGATACAGCGGAACCGGTAAGCCTGAGTTCGGTCTTCCAGGCGGGCGATGGTGCCGGAGGAGAAAGGGTCGGTAGCCATTAAATTGCCATCTCCATTTGGGCCATTTCCAGGCGGGCTTTGGCTATGCGCTCGTTGGCAAGCTTGACGTATTCTGGATTGATGTCACAGCCGTAGAAATGACGGCCCAGTTTCAAGGCGGCGACGGCGGTTGTGCCGCTGCCTATGAAGGGGTCAAAAATAATTTGGCTGTTAGCAGTTTCTAAAATCTTAATCGGCAACTCTTCTGGGAATGTCGCTGGATGTCCATTACCAACAACTTGGGGAATTTCCCATACATCCTTAATGCCACTTGCGCCCTTGCCCGTGAACGGGATAATTATATCTGTCAACACTGCAATAAAACCGAACAAGAATTTGGCAGAGAGCTAGACGTTCATCATAAAAAGCCATATCGCCTATTTCCCGATTATGAAAGTGCCAACCAACTTGGGAACCTCATATCCCTGTGCCACGATTGCCACTTAGAAGCTGAAAGGCCCTTGCTCAAAGTGTAAGCATTTCCGCCATCACATCCAGGCAATCCCCGCAAACTATCGTATCAAGCTCCATTAGGGTGCATACACCTCAAACGTGATAGAGATTCCCGTCGGATTGCCCCATGAATGCGTCTTGCCGATACTGATGACCTTCACCTCATCGTATTCGACCAAGTCCTCAGCACTGCCGGGCGGATCCGTGATCAGGGAAGCCAGTTCCGTGTTCCTGATAGCCTCCAGCATGGCCGTGAAATTGCAGTCGGGCAATACCGGATAGTTCCACGTGTGCTGCCGATACGGCGAGAGGATGGCCAGGTTGGTGCTGAGCTGCGCCCCGTTGGCGATGTCGGCCCACGAGGTGCTATCGGGTTGCGGGAAAAAGTCGTTATTTATGCTGTATTGCCTGACCATCTATCCTCGCCTCCTCATACGAATCTTCTCGGTCAGCGACTTGGCCAGCGCGCGGGCGATGGCATTCACGTCGGCGGGACTACCGCGCTCCAATCCACTGAGCGGTATCGGCCCACCTGACCACGACAGGTCGTAGCCGCCCCTGCTTGGCCCCGACAGGGGAATAAATGCCTCGGTCATGCCAGGTTCGACGTAAGCCGTCGCCGGGCCGGTCAAAATACCGCCCTCCTGCATCCCGACTACACCGCCGGTATACATGCCCGTACTGGCCCCTGGTGAAATGCTACCCATCGCTGCCGCCACCGTCTCCGCCGCTACGATAGACCGTTGCTCCAGCCAATCGAAGTATCCGCCCATGATCTTCTCACTGACGCCGCCAGCCCCATAATATTGCTCCAGGATTTTGGATACCTGCTCCCCGCTCAAATCCTGCAAGTCCTCCTGCCGGGCCAGGTTACGGCCCAGGTCTTCCTGCTGGCGGGTGTAATTCTGGTCTGCCTTTTCCAGTGACCTCTGGTAATCCTCGTCGGCCAGCCTCTGTCCCTCGGCGAAGCCCTCGGCCATCTCCTGAATGCGGTCCCGGTTGGCCTGTACCTGCTCTTCTTTCTCTTTCCGTGATTGCTCCTCCATCTCCTGAAGTTGCTCGGCTAGCGCCTCGACCAGTGCCTCGGCCTGTGCCCGCCCCGCCGCTTCCATCGCCTCAACCAATGCTCTCTGGGTCTCCTCGGCTTGCTTGACCCGCAACTTTTCGTTCTCTTCGGCTTCTTGCTGCTCTAGCTTGTATCGTGCGTCCAACTCCTCCAGGGCCAGCGTGTCGCCCTCGGCGATGAGCCTTGAGCGTTCGTACTGGTAGCGTCGCTCGCCCTGCACGCGGTCCAGGTTATATCGCTCGCGGGCCTGATGTTCTCGCAACTGGAAATCGGTTTGCGCCTTGGCGATGTTCTGCGCCAATTCCTTTTCCGCTGCGGTCACCGACTTGGCATAGTCGGCCAGGACATCGGCCCGTTGTTCCTGGTACTTGGCTTCGATCTTGGCAATTTGCTTCTGTCCCTTGATGATCTCCTCGGCCACCGATTTTTCGTACTGCGCCCAGGCCCGTTCCTGCTTGCAAAAGTGGTCGTCGGCCATGTCGCCCAGCTTGCGATTGTGGTCGCGCTGTGCGTCAGCAATGCGGGTGAGGGTGCCGGTCATAGCCTCGGCGATCTTCTCCTGCGTCTCCTTACGTTTAGCGGCCTCCGCGGCAGCAGCCGCCGCCGCTTCGTCGTCGGCCTTCTGACGCTTCGCCGCCGCCGCCGCTTCCTCCTCGGCGATTTCGACCCAGGGTTCCCGGAACTTACTGACGTTCTCGGCAATCTGCTTTTCGGTCAGGAAAAGGGCCTCGTTTTCTTTGCGAATCTCGGTTAGTTGGCCAAGCTGTTCCTTGCCTAAGTCGAGAAACTGTCGCAATCCTGGCGCGACCACGTCCAGCGCGACACCGGCGGCGCTGATCTGCTCTCCAAAAATCTCCAGTTGGGTGTTCCACTTGCTTACAGTCTCAATGCCGACAGCCAGGATGCTGACTAGGGTAGTCAGGTCCTCGACGAACGCCGTCAGATCCTCCACAGGCAAGTCCAGGTCGGCCAGGTCCACCATCGCCCCGGCTAGCATCGTGACCGACTCGCCCAGAGCCTCCAGTTGCTCCTCGTTCTCCTCGATCCACTGGCGCAACTCTTTGAGTAGCCGGGTGATCTCCTCGATACCGACGGAGAAAGCCCCCAAGCCAACCTTGCCGATGGACAGGGTGATCTCCTCGACGTGCCGGGCCAGGGAGAGCGCCTGCTTGCCCGCCGTGCCCATCGCCGCCTCATAAGTCCCGGCGATCTGCGTCCCGGCTTCCATGATCACGTTGACGCGGGCCTGCACTCGCTCTTCCTCGGTCAGTTCGTCGGTGGTCTTACCCAGCGTGGTCGCCATTTGTTCATATCCGCGCTGGAAGCTGACTTGCAAGCCCAGGCGGCGGGCCATGACGACGCTACCCGACTGGATAGTGTAGGTCAACCGCTCGAACGCCTCGGAGGAGTTGACGTTGGCGATGACCGCCGCGTCCTGGGCGATGCGAGCCAGTCCGGCGGAATGGGTCCAGTCTATCTGCGCCTGGGCCATCATGAGCAAGGACTGGCGGGCGGCCTGCGTGGTGATGCCCTGGGCTTTGACCCCTTCCTCGAAGGCGGAGATCTGCTGTTCGCTGTAACCCGCGTTCTTGCCGACCGTCTCCAGGGATACGCCCAGGGTCTCCACGCGGGCGGCCAGCACGGTGGCCTCTTTCATGAAGGCGACTGCTTTCTGTACGGCCAGGAAGGAAGCGACGGCGACGGCGGCTTTCTTGGCTATCTGCTTGAAACTCTTGTCCCAGGCCGAGGCCATGTTTTTGCTGCTTTTTTCGCTCTGGTCAGCCGCTTGCTGCGTGGTATTGTTGATCTGGACGATGCCGTTGTTGTAGATTGTGATGCCGCGCTGGAATTCTTTTGTGTCAAAAACGGCTTCTAGGCCAACTCGCTCTAATGCCATCTCACTCCTTCATCGGGTACTTGACCACTACCAGTTCCCGTTTGGCCTTGCTCCTGTACGTAGCCAGAAGCTGCGCCTTCTCCATCGGGTCGTAGCGGCTGTGGAACTGCGCCTCGCTCAACCCCATCTCGAAGGCCAGGTCGCAGACTTCACAACGATGGCTGATGCGCATGGGGCCGCCGAGGTCGTAGCTGTCAATCGGAATCCCGCGCCGGTTCTTCCCCCTGCCCCTGAACTTCCAGGTCGCCCCGAAACGTGGCCTCGACGGCGTCTACTGCCTCCTCTGAGACCATCGCTAACTGGTTGATGGCCGCCTGCACCCGCTGGTAGTCACCCACGACGGCCAGCAGTTCCCACTCGATGTAATCCAGCTTGCGGCCCTTTTCGCCCTGACGGGGTTGCCATTGGCCACCGGTCAGGTATTCCAACTCTTCGGTCGGCGGCTCCCAACCGTCCGGCACCTGCATATCTGGTAGGCCGAATAGCAGTGACGCCTCGGCCCAGGCCGTCTGCCGCGCCCGCTCCGCTTCCCTCAGCGCCTTCCGATAGTCCGGGTCGTCAGGATTCTCATAGCGCATGGGTTCGCCCGTCGCCGTGCGGTCATCCTCCAGGATGGGCACGGGCGGGTCGGGGTGCTTCATGCGGATCACGTCGTAGATTTTCTGCGGTACGGGATGGACCGTGACAGTGACACCAGTGGACAGTTTGATTTCCTTGGTGATCATGGTTCATCTCCTTTTATAGTCATCGCAAATCAGATAGGGCTTGATTTCGATTTTATGCTTACCACAAAACATGTTGTCAAGCCATCCTTGCCAATGCTTACAAGTTGCACAGCAGTTAACTGCTCTTGCCAAGACGGGTTCCTCATAGAACAACTCTTCCTCATCCATCAACTTGCCTTCTTGAACTTTATCAATCATTGGCATGTATTTATTCTCCTTTCGTTATTCAAAAAGCCGACAGGAAAAATCTACCGTCTGTCCCGTCGGCTTCCTTCTCCTTTCTTCTGGTCTCCTTTCCTGTCAATTTAGGGGAGGGGCGGGCGAAAGGAGAACTCCCGCGCCCTCCCCGGCGTGCGCCCCGCAGGGGCACGCCCTAGGTTACAGGTGCCGCGTGGTGGATGTCGCCGATACCGGCAGCCGCCATGTCGCCGCCGATCCAGGCATTGTTGCTGTCACAGGCGAAGATTCTATTGTAGCGGTCGTTGGCAAGCTGCGTCCAGCGTTCCCAGGTATAGCCGCCGTCCAGGGAGCGGAAGCAATAGCTGTCGTTGGCAGTGGTAGCATTGCCGTGAATCATCCATACGTGCTGCTTCGGCGCTTGCGGTGCCAGGTCCAGGCTCTTCGTCCACGTACCGGCGGTGGTCGAGCCCGTGAAGGCGATGGCCGTCCAGGTCACGCCGCCGTCGAGGGAGTACCACAACTGCTCGTTCGAGGTGTCAATATTCCCGCCGACCAGGACGTGGTCGTTGGTCAACGCTCGCACGCACTGGAGATCAACGGCGCTGGCCGCCGGGCCGGTCAGGGCCGTCCAGGTCGCGCCCTGGTCCGTGCTCTTGATGGCAGTGTTGGCGTCTCCGACGGCGTAGATGGTGTCGCCGTCGGCGGTGGCGATGTCATTCAAGACCTGGCTGGCGTTGACATCCTCGTGGACCGTCCAGGTGTCGCCCCGGTCGGAGGAGAACCAGACGTGGCCGCTGGCGGCTACGGACGAACCGCCGCAGGCCCATAGGTTGCCGGCGTCGTACTGGTAGCACGACGTGACGTAGTCGTCGGCAACGTCCCCACCCATCCCGACCTCGGCCCACGCGCCTCCGTTGTTGTCGGTGATGGAGCAACGCGGGTGCAAAGCCAGGGCCGTGCCGCCGAAGACAATCCAGCGGGTGTCAATAATGGTGCTACATGAAACGTCCACGATGCCCGCAAACGGCGCGGCGACCCCGCAGGCGGCGAAGGTCACGCCGCTGTCCGTGGAATACCAGCATTGTCCGGTCGCAAGGCCGACCAGGCCCGTGGTGGCGATGATAATCTCGCACCGATCCCGATCTATACCGCAGCTAGAGGCACAGCGTTCGGACAGGTCGCCCGTGACGCTCATGACGTGTGCGTCGGCCAGGGTGTAGGTAGCTGGCGTGTCCACCAGGGCGATCTTGATCACCTCGATCAAGTCGTCATAGGTACAGGACAGGGCCAGTTGCAAGCCTGTGCCCTCGCCACCCTCCAAGTTATCCATGTTGGAGTAATCAATGGTGCCGGGCATGATGCCATAATAGTCCAGTATCTTGGTATAGGCCGTGATGTCCGTTGGCAGGCCGCATACATCGAGGTGCGTCTGCGCTCCGAACATGCAGTTTTTCTGCCAGATGCGGTGCAGGAGGTCTGACTGCTCCTGTGACCAGGCGTTGATGGTCAGGGTGCCCGATTCCTTGCGGCCCGGTACCGTGCGAGCGATGACCCGCTCGCCCCGCTTGCCGGGGTCCTTGCAGTAGACGCGGGTAGCGTCGGTGCGCCCGATGCTGGTCGAGTCAATGGCATGGCAGGGCATAGCCGCATAGCCGGAACACGGCCCGTCCTCCTGGATGAATACGACAGAATCTAAGTCAACGAAAATGGGTGGAAGTGGCATCTCATTACCTCCTAGAGTCTCCTAGCGCCCCTTCTCAGGGCGTTTTCCATGTGCTTCTTAAACTTGGGCTGATAGAACCGTGTGATATGCTTCTCGAATTCCCTCGGCTTGGTGCCGGGATGGTGTACCCGATGAGCAGATACCCAGGGGCCTATCGCCTTGCCCGGCCCCCGGTATCTGTAGCCCCGCCCCGTGCGAGGCTTGTACCCGGTGCGGAGGCGGAGCGGATAACCCGCCGCTTTGGGTACGATGACGTGGGGCTTGGTGCCCAGGGTAGTCCAGGTCCATAGGTCTTTATTCAGCCCCGTCGGATAGACGTACAGTGTGATCCCCCTGGCGTCCACCCGCTTGCGGGCCTGGAAAGTGACCTTGTGTTTCCACAGGTCGGTGATGCGGGTAAAATAAGTCAAAAGCTCCGGCTTGACCGTGCCGTCAATGGTCTTCTCCACCTCGCGCTGCATGTTGGCGAAGTTTGGGTAGCCGGAACGAGTCCTAATCGCCCGAAACAGAACTTTCGGCATCGGGCTCCTTTTCCTCCGGTTCCTTCGCCTCGGTCTTGGTCTTCCTCTGCCGAGGGATGTGTACGGTGAATAGTTTCTCGCCCCTTGGCCCCGTCAACTCGAATAGCCCTGGCGCGTAGGATGCACCCGTCATCAAGTCGCGCGAGTCTACCTCTCCCAGATTGATGCGGCCCCCGAAATGATATTCCTTGCGCGTGGCCGCACCCACGAAAAGCTGCGGCTCCTCCGCATCTCCCAAATAACGGACCTTGATGATCGTGCCCGGTCCGGCTGCGCTTACCTTGGTGCCCATCCTGGACGCCTCCCTTCTGCCCTTCCCTCAACCCATCTGTCCCTACTCATTTGCCAAAGTGTCATTGATGATGATCCTGCCCGCCGCGAACTCGGTCACACTCTGCTGTGCCCAGCCAATGGCCGGGAACTCGGCTCCCGTCGCGCCGTCGCATATGTCTATTTTCCCCGTGCGCAGCAACTCGAACTGCCGGTCCAGCCATTCCAGCCAAGTGCCCTTCATGTCCTCCGATATCTGCGCCCGCCCGCAGGGGCAGGCGTGGATGACGGCGGCGTCTATGACGTTGAGCTTCTTCAGGTACTCTTCGGCCCAGGCCGACAGGGTACAGTCGCAGGCCCCCGTCGCGGCCAGCGCGGCGTGGATATCCGAGGCGGCGATGGCCAAGTAAGTCTCGATCTGGGCCTGTTCGTTGGCCTTGAGGCCCACCATGCGGTACACGTCGCCGTCGTCCCAGTCGTTGCCGGTACCACCGATCAGAGTGGCCGTGATGGTGTGCGTGGCCACGTTGGTGATGTAGCCGCCAGAGCCGTCCGTGATGTTCTGGATGATCATGGCCGCCTCGACGCCCATCTGTATGAAGTCGGCGGTGGTATCAGTCAGGAACGCCTGCGCCGCCAGGCCAGAGTTGTCCACGCCAGTGTCCAACCCGGCCACGCACCAGAAGGTAGCGAAGTCATAGGCGTCGGCCCAAGCTCCAGTACAAGGCATTGTTATCCTCCAAGGTATGGAAAAGCCTCACGAATCTTTTTCAACATACCAGGGCTGATGCCTGCGATCGCTAACAATTCCTTGTCAGTCACATGCTTGATCAGCTTCGGCGTATACAGACCAGCTTCGACCAGCTTCTTGGTCACGGCCTTAATAGGCGATCCGTCGCCTATTTTGTGTTGTAGTCTCATCTCTCTGGCGTCTGCCATTCCTGCCTCCTACGGTGCGCCGGTCGTCGGGCCAGCCGGCAGATAGTTCTCGATCCATGCGTCCGTTTCGGGAATGCTGCCGCCAGGTGAGCAAGTGTCACTATAGTCGCCGTTGCCAGGTCCTGGATCGCAGGACATCGTGTTGTGATGTATAAGATTGTAGTCGCCGCCGGTAGTGTTGATGAAGACGTTGGCAGCAGCGCCGCCAGTGATCGCGGTCCTGTTATAGAGATGATTTCCGTAGACCTCGTTGTTGTCGCTGTCACCGAGTAGCGATATTGCTGCGCCGACATCGTGAAACGCGTTGTCGTGAATGGCGCAAAACTGTATGCCGCTCCCCGCAACATCCACCTCTATACCATAGTTGGCACACTGCCAGAACTTGTTGTTATGTATGTCACAGTACCAGCTATATTCCAGTTGGATAGCCGTCTGGACAGTGATGTCAAAGGAACAGTGCCGCACGGTCAGGTTCTCGCCGAACAATGTCGTGCCGTCCCACTCGGCATAGATGCCATCGCAAGCAACAAAGTCACCTGCCGTGAATATAAAACCCTCGATGACCACGTCTATAGCATGACAGGTGATGCACGTACCGAGATTGGCAGCCGGTTGCCACATCACGCCCAGCGTACCGTTGGATATGCCGACGATCCTTACGCCACTGCATGTGTACGGGATGGTAATTGACTCTGAGATGGGCGTAATGTAGTCGGTAGACACGCCCTCGCCGCCCGGTGCATAGCACCAGTAGTCATTGGACATGACCACGATCACGTCGCCCCGCTGTGGCTGGACTTTGGTCAGGGCCATCGCTACCGTTGCCAGAGGTTCCGTCGGGTCCGTCCCATCGCGCTGGTCGCTCACGCCCGGCATATTAGGATCAACATAGAAGACGGTGCCAGTGCAGTGCATCCGTTCGCCTGTGTCGGTCCAGGCCCCCGGTACGCCAAACTGTCCGGGATACCAGGGATTGAGCCTTTGCAGGGGCGCGGGCCAGCTTACGTTTGGTGCTGGCATGTTTCCTCCTCTAAGCCGTGACCGCGTTGCCGTCGGCAGTCAGCAGCCATGCAGCCGAAACCCGCAGCCTCGGCGAATGGTCCTTGTCCGAGTCCCATGTGTCCCTCCTATGCAGGCATGATACACGCAGATGGCGCAGCAGTGGCAACGTTCCAGCCCCAATCGAAGGAGCCGCCGTCTACCCATGGGATATTACCCATCGCGCCCTTCCCTGAACACGCCACGTTGCCCGTGGCAATGCCCGTTGCAGTTGCGGATGTCGTGATCGCCTCGCCAGCCGCGTTATCAACTACCTGGAAAATATTGTCCAAGATGAAGATATGCCCAGTGCATAGTCCGGCCAGATGGATGCCTACTGCCCCACTTGCCACCTTGAAGAAATTGTTGCGATAAAAGCTACGGGTCGAGTTGTAATTATTGTAGATTCCAGCCCGTGAGCAATTCTCCCCGAAGCGATTATGCTCTACTAACCAATGCGGCGTATCAGCCCCACCCTCCTTGATGTAGATTCCATCCTGACATTGCCGAATCCATCCAAACTCGCAATGATGGATATGCGCTCGGCAGGTGAACGGCGTAGGCGTATCAGTAAAGATGCAAGCCGCAGTGGTCGCGCCGAACTCGATACCCGCGATTTCGCAATCGTTCGCATCTGCGCCGAGATCGAGCGTATTTACACCGCCATCCTGGCAAAATAGGCATACGTTACGCCGACTCGCTTCGTCGGGCACACCGATCAGGTGAACATGTGACTTATTCAAGGCGATAGGAAAGACCTCAGTCCCCGGCGCGGTTGAGGGATAGTTCAGGATGAATACATAGTCATTCTGACCCCCCGTACAGGCTGCTAGAGCAGCAGTAACGGTCAGGAATGGGGCAGATGGGTCGGTGCCACTGTTCGCGTCATTGCCGTTCGTCCCGTCTACATAGAACATTGATCCGGGATTGACACTACGAATAGCTTCTACTCCATACCATTGACGTGTTTTTGGATTTGCCATAGTTTTACCTCCTGATTAGACTGGCACTGCGACGGTGAACCCGTTATCAGCTACTTGCGCCGAGGCCACATCTTCCGCGATGTTCCCGACCCAGTTGCCGGGACTGCCCGCGTTGGCATGGTAGCCAGCCGCCTGGGAATAGGTGCCGCAGAAAACGTTCTGGGTGACGATGTTGTTGCCGCGTGAACCGCCGCGCAGGTCGAGCATCTGCGTGGCTGTGATCAATTCGCCCTCGTGGAATACGTTCCCCATGAAGGTTGAAACGTTCCAGGCGTGGATGCTGTTCAGACTGCCCACGTGGTTCTCGTTTTCCCAGAAGACGTTGTTGACGATATGGCATTCGTATGGGTTGGAATCGCTGGAATCGGTGACGATAATACCGTAGGCCGTATTGTCAGTACGCCGGTATTCCAGGAACTCGCAGTTCTCGATTCGTACCCGGTGAGGAGCGCCTGTAAAGTCTATGCCATACAGCCCACCCCACAGTCCATCGAAACGACAGTTGCGGATGGTGGTTTTGTATGCACCACTGGAACCAGTACCGCTCAGCTCAATAGCGGTACCTGCCGCGCCAGTCTCGAAGGTGAAACCCTCGATGGTCCAGCCGATCTGGTTCACGACTAATGCCGTACCCGCCGCCGTCGCAGCGGTCCACGTTGGCTGATGCGCTGAAGAACCAGAACCCAAAATCATGCAATGCGTTGGCGCGGTGTTTGGGATGCTGACTGACTCGGCAATGGTCGCCTCGCTGGCCACGACGATGACCGAGCCCTCCAGGGAGCAGGACATGGCAGTAGCGAAGGCGATCAGGTTATTAATCGCCACTTGGATAGTGGTCAACGGTTGCTCCGGGTCAGTTCCATCACCGACCGCTGTTGCGTTAGGATGGTTCTCGTCAACATACAGCACGATCCCGGTAGGCTCCCAACGCAGGCCACGTTGTACATCTGACCCACTCACCCCAAGTTGTCCAGGGTAAAAGGGCTGTAGCCTAACTTGTGGTAACATAGCGTTTACCTCCTATTAACTAGACCATCCCAGACACAGGTTCGTCAGATGGCACCCACATAGGTGGTGCAAAATTAGGAGCTAAAGGATTTTCACTCTGCGTTTCAGGCGGCAGGGTCGTCAACTCGCTCACCTTCTGTGCGAGCACGCGCTTCAGATATTCAGGGCGGGCCGACGGGCCGTACATGGTGATGTCGGCCAGCGTCCAGCCGTCCTGCTGGGGCTCGTCGCCCTCCTCGGCCTTGACGAGCCCCAGGAACGCGGCGTGCCTGTCTGAGCCATGCGCGATGTAATCCGGGTTGGTCGGTTGTTTCTTAGCCATGATCGTCTCCTTTCGCTAAGGTTTGGTTTACGGAGCCGTCCCGCTGGAGTAGAATCCCCCACGCAGGTCGAAGTAGTTGCCGTTGCCAGCGCCGCCGACGTAGGTGCCCCACTCGTCGTGGACTTTGATCACCACGTTTCCAGTCTGGAAGTCACCCATGATGGGCGGCACGGTTCCGCCGCCACCGAGCATACTGGAGATGCTCTCGATGTCCGAGCGTTTCCGCAGAAGCATCGGGGCGGGCACGCCCTGGCGTCTGGCCAGCACGAACGGGACGATCCCGCTGTCACGCCAGTCGGTGAAGGCCCACCAGGGCAGGTTGGGCGCGGTGCCAGCGATGTAGGGATCTTCGATGGGCACGAAGTCGCCCGCGATCACGTTCTCGGCGTTCGTCGCCAACTCAGGAATGAGCTGCGACTGCCGGATCACTCGTACCGTGTCCACTAGGCCACTGTGGTGCACGAGATAGCGCAGTGTAGCGTTGATGGGCTCCGAGCAGGCGTCCACGCGCTGGTTGAAGGCCATACGCGCTTCGCTCACCCTCGAACTGGTCAGCCGCCCGGTGATGGTGTACAGGACGCCCAGGTTGAGCGCGGCGATGGACACCGCGTTGGTGTACATCCGGCTCACGAACTTCTCCAGGGTGCGGCGGGCCGCCTGGCCCATCTTGAAAGCCTGGTCCTCGAAGTAGCCGAGGTCGTCGTTCACCAGGCACTCCATCGAGAAGTCGAATTGTTTCTCCCACTTGTAGACTCGATATTGGCGCTTGGTGGCGTCATGCACGTGCCCCGGTCGCGGCTCGCCCTTCTCGGACACGTACTCCAGGTCGTCCACCCCGCAGCGATTCTGGTAGCGGGTGACAGGCAGGAAATTGGGCAAGGTGTCCGGCTTGACTAGCGGCTCGAAGGCAAATCCCTTGCGCTCGTAGCCGGGCACCATCTGGCGTTGCACAAACTCCTGGATGGCGTAGGTGAAGTCGGCGGAGGTCATAACCTCCTCCAGCTTCGTGCCCACATCGGTCGGTTTGATGCCAGACAGGGCCGCGTCGAAGTGGCGGTACATATCGCCTACCTCAGCCAGCTTCGCGCCGTCGGCGTTCTGCTTCTTTAGTTGCAGTTGCCGGATTTCCTTGA
>Ga0180438_10009223_pt1 | contig 12339 bp, 21 predicted proteins | sample SS_ome_12_FD_132455 | JGI IMG/M metagenome (GOLD analysis project Ga0180438, IMG submission 132455) | Hypersaline lake sediment archaeal communities from the Salton Sea, California, USA - SS_3_D_2 metaG | ecosystem: Environmental > Aquatic > Non-marine Saline and Alkaline > Hypersaline >...
CAAAGATACTTGTCGCAGGGAATACCATGAACGGTGTGAAGTTTGCAAGGTCCATCCTGAAAAGTCCTGGAATCGCAAGGCCAAGAACTGCGAGCAAGGTAATGAATGCGAATGCAATCAGCATGACTGCGCTCGTCTTCATCCCCCTGAACGCAATATAGTTGAACATCAAGATGAAAACTAAGCAGACAGGTATTGTAAGTAAAGGCGCTTTGACAGGAAGCAAGTATTGTATTGCGCCGACAACAAGCATCGCGATTGTCACGTTTCCTGCGATGAAAGTTGTCCATCCTATCAGGAAAGAGAAAAATCTTCCGTAAGCATGCTTGCAGAATTCATAGATGCCTCCTGACTTTGGATACATAGAAGTCAGTTCGCCAAAACACATTGCAATATAGATGCACAACAATGACAATGCAATCCAGGCAAGCAGGCTCGCAGGACCTCCTACTCTCGCACCTACTGCCGGCAGGAAAAAGATGCCGGTTCCCATAATAGAATTCACAGTTATCAGTAGAATCGCCCGAAATGAAAGTACTTTCTTTAGCTCTGCCATATGAGAATGAGATTCAAATATATGTATATAAAGAATTGTTAGTATTTAAAAGAAGTAATAACCTTTATAAAATGAATCCCAAACTCTTTAAGACATGTCATTACAGAAAACAATAGGTAAGACTTTCGAGCTTGAAGGCCTATGCTTCTACAGCGGAAATCCAATTAATGCGCTTTTCCATCCTGCTTCTGAAGATACCGGCATTCTTTTCAATACAGTGAGGGGTAATGTTAAACATTCTTTGCAAAATGCTGTTCCGTGCAGAAGGTCTATCTTATTGAAAGATGGTCCTGCAAAGATCATCAATGTGGAGCATGTAACTTCAACCTTGAAGTATGGCTATGGGATTGACAATGTGTACATTATAGTGAGAAGAATGCCTCCCAAGAAAAAATCACAGTACATTCCTTATTTTACTCATTTCACTGATACAGAAGTATTTCCTAACACAGGCGATGAGGAATTGACTCTTTGCAGGAAATTAGATGAAGTGGGAGTTGTTGAACAAGGCAAAGAGAATATTATGCTCACTTTAAGACAGCCCTTCATAACTGATAAATTATCTTTCCTGCCGATAGATCACGGCATATTCATGCACGCGACAACTGATTATTTTCCTATAGGTGAGCAGACTTTTGAAATAGAGATGACTCCTGAAAATTATAAAAAAGAACTTGCAGGTGCAAGACGTTATGCAGAGCATGTGAAATATCTTAATTTTCTTCCTGTTGCAATCAGGGATAGATTTGCGTCTTTTTTGACTGCATTTGCAAATCCTAGCTACGGCTTGGGCCATGGATTCAGTGTTGATAATGTGTTCTTGCCTGTAAGCACAGAAGAACAATGGAAAGCGCAGGAAAAGTATGACGCAGAGATCGCCAGGCACACGATTGTTGACAGATTAGGTGCGCTCGCGCTTATCGACGGAAGATTGGACGGAATAAGATGCGTAATGAAGTTCAGCAACCACATCAATGACATCGCTGTGTTGAATGAGATGGACAAGGTCCTTTCCAGGAAAGTGAGTGCGGGCAGAAAGGTTTATAAGGGAAAATAGTTCATCAGCTTCTAGGAGGTGTTTTTATGAAGAAATTATTGTTAGTATTGCTTGTTGTTTCTTTAGTTGTCCTTAGCGCATGCGGCAGTGAAAAAGCAGTAGAAGATACAGGCGACATGACAGGAGAAGTCGAAGAAGCAGCAGGAGAGACGACTGCAAGTCTGGTGACAGACATGGCAAAGGCATTCATGCTGAACGTGCCTTACAAGTGCGAGTATGAAATGGAAGGAATAACTGCCACAACCTACATGAAAGGCGAGAAAAGGATAAAGACCTTGACAGTGACTCCGCAGGGCAGTGCAGAATCCATAATCAGGGATGACATGCTTTATTCATGGGATCCTGACACAAAGAAAGGCATAAAGATGAAGCTTGAGAAACAAGACATGCCTTCGGAAGAGATGCCAAAGGTAAGCCCAGAATACATCAAGGAACAAGCAATGAATGTAAAGTGCAATCCTGCAAAGTTCGGCGAAGAGATGTTCGATGTGCCTACAGATGTAGAATTCCAGGACATGACAGAATTATTGAGACAGATGCAGGAGCAGTTAGAACAGCTCGGCGACATTGAGATGCCTGAAGGCTATTAATTTTTTATTTCTTTTTCTTTTTCAGAAAGATTTATAAGTGGGAAAACTTCATTGGTTGATAATGGGGGTGTTATTATGAAGAAATTATTGTTTGTATTGCTTGTTCTTTCTCTACTAGTTCTTAGTGCGTGCGGTGGAGAGAAAGTCATGAAAGAAGAGCCTGTAGCAGAAGAGCCGGTTGTTGAGAAAGAAGTCCAGCCTATTGTTGAGAAGGAAACAAAACCTGCAGAACCTGTGGATTGCATGGATCCTGAAATCAAAGATCTTATTGCAAAAGCAGACACTGACCAGTTGCATTATTACATGAGAGAGACTCCTTATTTCAGGCAGCAGTATGAAGTGTTTGTGAAAGGGGACAAGATGAAGATCATTCTTCCAGAAGCTACAAAGTTTATCCGGGGAGAATACTTCGATACAGTCTATCTTGACTTGAGCACAAAAGATGCAGTTGCATATTGTGAAGACCCGAAGCGATGTGATGACTCTGAAGAAGAGTTCGCAGTGGAGTATGACGAATATTACAGGCTTACTCCAATGGACTGGGCAATGTCTCTCAACTGTGCTGACGAGATAAGTACAGAAAATATGTTTGATAGGGATGTAATGCTTGTCGAATACACTTTGAACGGAAAGACAGCTAACATGTGGCTGTACATGTTCAATGGCGTGACTGCACAGATGATAGAAGACATCGATGCATCAGAACCTGTACAACGATCTTTTGAGATACTTTCATTGAAAGTAGATGAAGAAGACGTGACAAAGCAATTTGCTTAATTTTTTATTTCTTTTTCTCCTATTTCTTGCGCGAATCTCAGCAAATAACCGTCAGGATCCTGCACCAGGAATTCTTTCTGTCCCAATAGTTTGTTATCTTTCCTGTACCAGTTCTCTTTCAGTTCCATCTTTAGAGGACAATTGTTCTTTTTTAACGAATCAAGCAATAGTCCTGCATCCTCTACTTCTATCTGGAAATTTATTCCTCTGCCGAACGGATGCTCTAATTTGCCTGTGTTCCAGTCAGAATCCAGGTTTTGTTCAAGCATCAATTGGCTGCCCTGAAAAGAGATGAAGGCAAAGTTTTCTCTTTTGTATTCAATCTTGAAGCCAAGAATGTCTACATAAAACTCTAGACTTTTCTTCAAGTCTGTTACAATGAGTTCTGGTATTAGTTTATTGAATTGCATACTGTATTCATATTATGGATTATATAAAAGATTTTCTGAAATTTAAGATAAGGCTTAAATATAAGATTATAATAGATTGAATTTATGAGACAGACGCAAGACTATGTGAAAAAGTTCAATGACGATAGAGACTGGAGCACGCCGCACAGCATGAAGGATCTGCTTCTTAACATGAACGAAGAGATCGGCGAGTTCTGGAATGTTATCAAATGGGTGGACACTGAGACACAGCAGAGATTGATTAAGGAAAACAAGGTAGAAGTGGAGAACTTTATTGGCGACATGCTGTACTTGATCTTCAAGGTATCGTACCTTTGCGACATAGATTCCAAGATCGCGATAGACAAGGTAATGGAAGAGTATGAAAAGCGGTTCCCGCAGAAAGAGACAAAAGGCAATCATGGCAATGTCCGTGCGGGCGGTATTGATAAAAAAGATGGTTAGAGTCAATATAATAAATCCCAGATGTCTGACAGACCAGCACTTAGTTGCAGAATATCTAGAGATTCTGATGCTTGTTTCGTATGTGAAAAAGCATCCTGATACAGGCGAGATACCAAAGGATTATCGATTAGGGAAAGGGCATATCTTATTTTTCAAGAACAAACTTCTTTATCTGAAAAAGAGGCACGAACGATTAAAGAAAGAAATGAAAAGAAGGGGTTTCAAGGCCACTAAAACTGTAAGTTTAAGAGGCTGCAAAAAGTCTTTTATGAAAGGTTGGAGGCCTAGCAAGAAAGATAAAGAGATAATAAAGAAAAGATTGATTGCGCGTATTCGAAGAAAGCCCAGCTATTTTAAGTACTTCAGAAAAAAGAGAACTAAAGAGTTTTTAGTGAATCTTGTCAAGAAAGGTTAAGATGAAATTAGGTTATCCTTGCATAAATAGAAGCATTGGCTGCACTGCGAATTCTACTTTCAGATTGAAATCTTATTCTAAAGAAAGATTGCTTTCCACAGTACAAAACAATCTTGATTGTTTGCAGAAGATCTTGGAATGGAATGTAGAGCATGGTTTCTTATTTTTCAGGATAGGTTCTCCTTTGGTGCCTTTTGCATCTCATCCTATATGTAAAATAGACTGGGTTAAACATTTCAAGGAGCAACTCAAATCTGTCGGAGATTTTATCAAAAAAAATAAGATGCGGATCAGTATGCATCCTGACCAATTTGTCTTAATAAATGCAAAAGACAAAAGGATTGTTGAAAACAGCAAAAAAGAGCTTGAATATCATTGCAAGCTTCTTGAGGCCATGGGTTTGGATAGTACAGCAAAAGTAATGATCCATGTTGGAGGAGTTTATGGAGATAAAGAAGAATCAATAGGGCGCTTTATACGGAGCTATAGAAAACTTCCTGCTTTTGTAAAGAAAAGATTTGTCATAGAGAATGATGAGCGTTGTTATGACTTAAAGGATTGTTTAATGTTGAGCAAGAAGATGAATGTGCCTGTTGTTTTTGATAAATTTCATCATGAATGCAAAAATAATGGAGAATCTGTCAAGCATGGATTGATGCTTGCGAAAAAAACTTGGAAAAGAAAAGACGGACTTATAATGGTGCATTACAGCGATCAGAAGAAGTCTGCAAGAAAAGGATCTCATTCAGAGCACATTGATTTAAGACAATTCAGAAATTTTATTGGACAAACAAAAGGAATTGATTTTGATTTAATGCTTGAAATAAAAGACAAGGAGAAAAGTGCACTTAAAGCTATTGGAATATTAAAAAAGCTTAAATACTTCAAATCATAAATAAAGTAAAAAGAGGCAAAAAAGATGCTGAAAAGATATTCACACATCAATTTCAAGCCGCCTATTGCAGTTAGAAAAGCTGCAAAGAGAGGTCTTGAGTTAAGGAAAAAGTTTCACAGGGGCGGGCTCTCTTCTAAAAAAGCAGGAAAGTTAGGCATTGGTTCTGGTATTGTACGGGCTTCAAATCTTGCAAGAGGAAGCACAATGGCTCCTGCGACTGTGAAACGGATGAAGAATTATTTCACCAGGCATCAGAGAGACAAGAAGCCTGGCTGGTCGAATCCTAGCAGACCTACAAACGGTTATATTGCGTGGCTGTTATGGGGCGGGGATCCTGGATATTCGTGGGCAAAAAAGATTGTAAAACAGATGAAGGCAGCAGATGAAAAATACAAAAAAGCTAAGAAAAGTCGTTAAATTGATACTGGCGATTGTCATATGTAATCTCGCAGGAATAATCGGAAGTTTCTTTACATCTCCTGCAATACAGACGTGGTACGCTACAATACAAAGACCGAGCATTTCTCCTCCTAATTGGGTGTTTGCACCTGTATGGACAACTTTGTTCATATTGATGGGTATTGCCCTGTTCCTGGTGTGGGACAAGGGCCTGAAAAAGAAAGGTGTGAAGATCGCTTTGATATTCTTTGGAATACAGCTCGTGCTGAATGCATTGTGGTCAATCATATTCTTCGGTCTTAGAAATCCATTGGGCGGTTTTATAGAACTGTGCTTTTTGTGGGCAATGATACTCGCGACAATAATAACTTTCTATAGAGTATCGAGACCAGCAGCTTATCTTTTGATCCCGTATATTTTATGGGTGAGCTTCGCAGGCATATTGAACTTCTTAATCTTTTATCTGAATATGTGATCATCTAAGTTTTTTGCAAAACTCTTTTACTTTTGTTGCAAACTTATTCGTTTTTACTTCTTTTTCAAGAACCTTTAATTTTGCCTTTGGTGTCTTTTTGCACTTCATTCCCATTTCATAGAAGGTCTTTGTGCTTCCTTTTCCGCCTAAAGTGCAGAAGAATGCGACTTTTTTGAACTTTTTCTTGTTCTTCATGATGTAAGTCCTTACAGGACTTGCCATGTTGAAGGCCCAGACAGGAGTTCCTATTATCACAATATCGTATTTGGACGGATCCTTCTTTGTTGCATGAATTTTTGTGCACATTTTTAATGAGGAATGTGCGCCGCATTTCATATAACCCATCACTCCCTGTCTTTTGACTGCATCTTTTATCTCTTCTATATCGCACTTTAAATTCTGTTTTATCTTCTGAGCTACTTTTTTAGTGTTTCCTGTCCTTGAAAAATATACAACTAAAGCTTTCATTTTAACCTCCTATCTTCAATAATCTGTAAATGTAATACGGTCCAAGTATCAGTATGACCCAACCTATTATTACAACAATGTTTATGTGAAAGATTTCTAGATTGATGTGTGGTATCTTGTATATCCAGTCTTGCGAATAAATATTGGGGATCTCCCAGATGATGATTCCTAGTATCATGGCACTTATCACTGCTATTGGGAAGTTCTTTATCAAGGATCTTATGAACTTGAACATTTCCATGAAAGACATAAGTATGAAAGGATAGAATATAGGTACGAGAAAACATAATTGCATAGGAGTAAGATGACTATAGCTCCATAGATGAAGTCCTGCATTGCCAACAAGCTCTATCACACTGCCGAATAAGGCAAGTGCGATGAAAAGAATGATGAATTTCTTGTAATTATTGAACAACAGATCTAATGTGGTTTTGTTTCCTCTAATATGTGAAAGATATTCAAACAAAAGCCAGGCACCCAGAAGTCCAAAATTATACCAGTAGAAACAGCCTGTTGCATACTGTGCTATTGCTAACTTGATGAGAATCAAACCTATGATTAATGATAGTAATCTCATGCGAATTCTTATGCTGTTTTGCTATATTAATCTTTTGGAAAAACTTATATAGCTGTAAGGGCTGTTCTGCTTCAGAGGTGATTGAATGAAATACATTATACTTACATTGATTCTTGTTTCTTTTATTATAGCAGGCTGTGCAGTACAGGAGCCTGTGATAACTAATTTTGAGGAATGTGTCGCAGCTGGCAATCCTGTGATGGAAAGTTATCCTCGACAGTGCAGGGCTGGTGATCAGACTTTTGTTGAAGAACTGGCAAAGGAAGAAGGTGAGACCTGTGTATGCGGGCCGGACGATTCCTGGTGCGAATCAAGACAGGAATGCTTGGAATCCTGGGGGAAAGAGGACTGCCCAGGCACAATGTATACTTATGAACAGGCAAGAGCGATCGCATTGAACAGCGGAATTACAGAAGATCAATTGACAGATGATTTTTTCTATAATGAAAATACGCAGACCTGGTGGATCGATGTTGATATTGAAAAAGAAGGCTGCAAGCCTGCAATAGTTGTTGACGAAAAGACAGGAACAGCTGAAATAAACTGGAGGTGTACTGGATTAATACCAGAATAAAATGCCAAGAAAACCAAGAAAATGGGCAAAGGTTGAAGAGGGCGGTCTTTACGGCTGGAAAAAGACACAGTCAGACAGCACAAGACACAGAATCTTGAATTCTGCAGTGGAAAAAGACAGTTATGCCACTATTGTCAGGCGCCTGAATCAACTGAGGAACATAACAAAGGACAAAGCAACAAAACAATTGATGGAAAAGGACATGGCTTATCTGAAGAAGAAGTACAGGAAGTGAAAACCTTTAAATACCATCCTTTTCTATTCTTTCTTATGAAACTGATGTTCATACCTGCGAAAGCTGAATTCGATTTGAAGGAAATCAAGCTTAGTAAATTGAAGAAGCTGCCAAAGAAATTAGGATTGGTAAGTACTGTACAGTTTGCGGATGATCTGATGAAAGTAAAAAAACATCTTGATTCCAAAGGTTTTTCGTGCGTTGTAGGAGGAGAGATACTTGGCTGCAGGGTTGAGAGAGCAGAAAAGATAAAGGACAAAGTGGACGCTTTCTTGTTCATTGGAGGCGGAATGTTCCATCCTTTGGCATTAAGAAAGTTAGGAAAGCCAATCTATCTTGTGAATGGACAGGAAGTCAAGGAGAACAAAAACATAAAGAAGAACTGGGTAAAGTTTCTGCACGCAAAGAAAGTAGGAATAATCGTCAGCACAAAGCCAGGACAGTCTCATATGAAATTATCTGAAAAACTAAAGAAAGACATGGAAAAGAAGTATCCTGACAAGGAATTCTTCATCTTTTTGTGCGATCTTGTGCAGAAGGAACAGATGGATAATTTTCCGTTCATAGATTCTTGGGTGAACACTGCCTGTCCAAGAATGGCAGATGACATCGATGTTCTTAATCATGAAGACCTGCTGTTTTTCTCTGAATAGAAACATTTTTATACCTGACATTCTTATTTTATCAAAAAATGGGTGTGACTGCTAGCGAATTAAAGGAATTTGCAACTCTTTTGATCCAGACCATACATTTTCATAATGCTACAAGGGCGAGGGTCAGAAGAACTGTCAGAATTCTGATAAGAGATATGAAGAAGAAGATCAAGGATATAGAGCATTTGATTGAGCTGATAGAAAAACAAGAGCTTGATGTTAATCCTAATCTTTTGCATGAAGCAGCAGATCTTGTAGAAGATGATCATGATTTTGTACAGATTCTTGAGCACATGGATGAAGCATTGGTCAATATGCCTATGATGAATGAGGCAGAAGACATCAAGGCAATAAGGGAAGCTAATGAGAATGCAGTGAAAGCATTGAAGGATGCTCATTCTGACGCAGTGAGAGAAAAGCGAAGAGCAGCTGCAGAACAGATGAAGAAAGCAAAAAAAGCAGAAAAAGAAGCAGAAAGAACTGCCTGAATTCTATAATTAAAAATTTAATAAAAGAAATTTAATCTAGTATAGTGAAGCTGACAGCTCCGCTCATTGCTGCGTAGCTGCCTACAATCAATGATTTTGCCAAAAGTTCTCCTGTTCCTGGCCAGGCTGCAAATAATACAAGACCTAAAGCTTCCATCGCAAGGCTTATTGCGTACAATTCTCCCAGTCTCCATAAGACAAACCTGGTTCCTCTGTTTGAGATGTGGTCTTTCTCGTTCTTGTATATCAATAATGATGAGATTACCAAAATGAAAATAAGAATACCGATAATATTGAGCCAAGGCAAACTTTCTGCTCTTTTTGAGACGCCTATCAAGCTTTCTCCGATTCCAACGCCAAGGAACGCGCCTGCTGCTCCTCTTATCAATTCAAGAAGATATTTTCTTGCTGTGAATTTTGATATGGCTTTCTCTATCTTTTTTTCTTCTTTCTCTATCTTTGTCTCTTCTTTGACAATTGATTTTTCTCCTCTTGTGATCTTGTTCAATTTCCTGTCAATAGATTCTAGTTTATTCATGACTGTAGAAATAGTTGCTTTTGTCCTCTTTTTTATTTTCTTTGCCATCCTAGTCTCTGGCTGCTAGTTTAATATCGCCTGACTGTACTGTCTTTCTTCCTGAATGCTTTGCAATCTTGACTGCGTGTTCGCATATTTCTGTTGCAATCTCTTCAAGAATGTCTGCGAAGGTTCCTGCTGCAGAATCACTTACCCGTTCTGCACCTGCCTTGTTCAAAATCCTTGCAGCCGAAGCCTTTGGAATTGTCCTGGATCTCTTAGCCATGAATCACCACCTCTGTTTTAATTGCCTTAACCATAATAGACCAATCCTGATCATTAGTTTATTGAACTTATCTGATACTTTATAATTCTTTTTGTAAAGATCGTACTCAATCATGCCCATACTTTTCATAGGAGTAAGGATTCTATCATAGAACTGCCTTTTGTTGTAAGAGATCTTGGGTTTTTCAGAACGCTTAAAAGCATCCAACTCTTCTCTATCATCTACCAGATCGCCATCGTGCAATTTAGTTGCAAATAATGACATTTCAGTTTTCCCAATGACCCCCCCATTGTCTTGCATTCGTTTCAGCAGGAGTTTCGCAACCACACGCTGTCTTTCGGTCGGAAACACCACCTCGAACACATCGTCAGGCAGGTTAAACCTGTCGAACAATATTACCATATCACTATTCTTTAATCTGCATTAATATATAAAATTATCTAAAAACCACCCCAGTGTAGTCTTTTGTATACTGAGTAATGGTTGAGTTATAATAAGAGGTTATTACCATTTAGAAGTATCTAGGTTCGATGGTGCGTAATAGATTGCGAAATTGTAAGGTCTCATCAGCTCGCCTTCAAATTTGTAAGAATCTTCTGCACATCCGATTGCTTTTTTCACTCTGTCGTTCTTGTAAAATATAAGAATAAAGGTCCTTGGCATTCTTCCATCGATTTCTCTTCTCTGATCAGAAGCGAACCATTCTAACTTGCCTATTTCATTGCCTGTAAGATTCACGAGCCTGCATAAGGTGTGGTTGCCTGTAATAGAAGATACAATGCCAGGACTGTGGGAATAGATCCTGCATGACCTATTATCACGCCTGAATTTCTTGCCCACAACACGGCGGTCGAATTCCTTTTCTAATTTCAAGAAAACATGCTCTACAAATACCTGATAAAAATCAAGATTTTCTATACCATTATTTGCCATGCTTGCCCCCCAATATAGGCGATTTTTAAAGCTTATGCAGAAATCTGAATATAAAAGTCTTGTTAGATAGCTTTTTAAACAACTGTTAATCAAGCAAGAATATGGGCCTGTGGTCTAATGGTAGGACGTGCCCTTGGCTAGGGCGAGACTCCGGGTTCGACTCCCGGCAGGTCCATTAGAAAAAAAGAAAAATCAATCTTCATCACCTCTCATGAAATAAGGCAGATGACTGGACCATTTCGATCTTTTGTTTCTATGCTCAAAAGGAATCACACCAAAAAGCTCCTTGCTTCTGCTAAGGACCCTGTCATCTGTCCCAATACTTCTTATTGAAACAGTTTCATAGTTTTCATTAACGATCATACTATAGCGTTCGCAATCACAAATTGATGCTGGCTCAAGAATGCCAAGTTCCAATCCTTCCCTGATGCGTTGTTTTGCTGATTTGGATAATTCTGGATATTTTTCTAGAAGGTTTTCTAGATTTAATTTGAATTTTTCTTCATCCATTTTTTGTACCTCCATTTGTTATCATTTAGTAATATTTTTATATTGAAAAGAGGATATATGTTTTATGCATATATACATATGTATGCATATTCATTTAGAAAGCTTTATATATGAGTTTAGCTCAATGACAGCATGGTCAAAAGAAAGCTGATAAAATTTGGAAAAGCGAGTTATATGACCATTTTACCTAAAAAATGGATTGATTCTCAGAAATTAAAAGAAGGTCAAACATTAAACATAGAATTCAAAGACAACTTACTTTCAATCAGCCCTTCTGAAATAAGAATTCCCGAAAAGATCAAGAAGGTAGAATTCTCTAAAGATGAATATCCTAAACTATTGAGAGATAAAATAATCACAGCCTATCTTAATGGTTTCACAACTATTGATATCTCTTTTGAAGAAGCTCCAACTAAAAAGCAACTTGGAATGGTAAATGAAGCATTAAGAAGATGTACTGGATTATCTATCAGTTCTCAGACTAAGAGATCTTTAATTATCAAAGACTTACTAGATGAATCAAAAATAAGTGATATAAATCAACAATTAAAGACAGCAAAGATGACTCTCAGAAACTGCTTTTTTTCCTTAGAGGAACATTTATTAAAAAAATCTAGTTTTGAATCAGCACAATCAGTAGAATCAGCAACAAATTCCCTATATCTTGCAATAAGATCTTCTGCAATAGTAAAAGAAGAGAAATATTCTTATTTTCTGATTTTCAATAACATGCTAACAATATTACAAACAATGTATAACATCGCAGATTTGAAGCCAGATAAACTGTTGTTGGAAAAAATAAATGAGATAAAAGAAGTCTATGATAAAACTTTTTTTGTTATACTAAACAAGGATGCTAAAAAATTAAAAGAACTAAACAGGCAAAGAAAGAACTTAAAGATAGAATATAAAAAATTAATAGGAAATAAAGATTCTAACAAAGCCCTTTGTGGAGCATACTGCAGAAGAATTCTTTATCTACTGGGCATCATATCTGAACTGAGTTTGGATTGATTTTTGTCCTTTAGGGTTCCAAAAGGGTCCAATGGTCGGCAGGTCCATCAATCCAAAATTATTTTC
>Ga0180438_10009225_pt1 | contig 12337 bp, 7 predicted proteins | sample SS_ome_12_FD_132455 | JGI IMG/M metagenome (GOLD analysis project Ga0180438, IMG submission 132455) | Hypersaline lake sediment archaeal communities from the Salton Sea, California, USA - SS_3_D_2 metaG | ecosystem: Environmental > Aquatic > Non-marine Saline and Alkaline > Hypersaline >...
ACACCGTCCTCGAGGCCGCGGACAAGGCGCTTTATGTGGCCAAGAGAGGTGGCAGGAACAGAGTCGTCGCCTACAGCGGAGACCTCGCAGCAGTCTCCCACTCCTGACAGACCGGAAACACAGACAGACGCTCGACAACGAACATCCGGCGTCCGTTCGTCTCGACCCGAATGGCGGCCGTCTATCTTCGGGGACCGGGGAGTTGCAGCCTGGGATCTCTGCAATTTCCCATGTTCGAAGGAGCAGGATGGCGCGGTGCGGGATTTCCCATGTGCGGGAGGGAGTGGCAGGGAATCTCGTGGGTCGTGTTGGGTCGTGGGGTCAGGTGGGACATTTTCCTTTTCAATGAACGGCTCGATGTGCTATAAAGTCGTCAAAGGAGAAAGACATGATAGAGATGAGAATTCACGGCAGAGGAGGACAGGGGGCGGTTGTGGCTTCCAAGGTCCTGGCCTCCGCCTTCTTCCATGAGGGCAAGTTCGTACAGGTCTTCCCGGAGTTCGGAGTGGAGAGGAGAGGAGCCCCTGTAACCGCCTATGCCAGGGTTGATGACAGGGTGATAGATCTGCGGTGCAAGATATACGAGCCCGATCACATAATCGTTCTCGACGAGACGTTGATCGGGGCTGTGGACGTGGTCGAAGGGCTTAAGAGGGGCGGCTGGGCGCTCATAAACAGCGCCCGGGGTCCACGGCAGATGCCGGATCTGGGGGATTTCAGGCTGGCTACGGTTGACGCTACTACCATTGCCCTGCAGCACAGGCTCGGAAGCAGGGCATCACCGATTGTCAACACCTCCATAATCGGAGCATTCTCGAGGATCACCGGTCTGGTGGATATCGATTCCGTGGCCAAGGCGATAGAGGAAGAAGTGCCTGTCAATCGAATGATGAACGAGAAGGCTGCGAGAAAGGCTTTTGACGCGGTTCTGTTTGAAGATGGTGCCGGAGGTGGGAAATGAAGAAGGTTATCGCAGGCAACCACGCGGTCTCTTACGGCGCGATGCTCTCCAGATGCGAGGTGATCGCCGCCTATCCCATCACGCCGCAGACCCAAATAGTCGAACTGCTCTCTGAGATGTGCGCCGATAAGAAGATGAACGCGAGGTTCATAAAGGTGGAATCTGAGCACTCGGCGATGGCGGCGTGCATAGGTGCCTCTGCGACAGGAGCCCGGGCTTTCACCGCCACAAGCGCGCAGGGGCTTGCCCTGATGCACGAACTCCTTCACTGGGCGGCTGGAGCACGTCTCCCCATCGTGTTGGCGAACGTCAACCGTGCCATGGCCTCGCCCTGGTCCATATGGACGGATCAGAACGATTCTCTTTCACAGAGGGATACGGGCTGGCTGCAGTTCTACTGTGAGTCCAACCAGGAGGTGCTCGACACGACCATCCAGGCTTTCAAGGTCTCGGAGCGAGTGATGCTTCCGTCCATGCTCGTTCTGGACGCCTTCGTGCTGTCGCACACATTTGAGCCGGTGGACATGCCAGATCAGGAGTTGGTCGACAGGTATCTGCCGCCGTACGAAGCTCCGTTCAAGATAGATATCAAGGATCCGCACGCCTATGGTGGTCTTGCCACCCCGGACGTCTATTTTGAACTGCGATACAAGATGCAGAAGGGGATGGAAGGCTCACTCTCGGTGGTGAAGGAAGCTGGTGCGCAGTTCGGCGAGATCTTCGGAAGGAGCTACGGACTGGTGGAGCCATTCATGTGCGAAGACGCGGACACGGTCCTGGTCACATCCGGGACCGTCTCTTCGACATGCCGGCACACGATACGCGAGTTGCGCGATGAGGGTCACAAGGTGGGAATGCTCAAGATAAGGGTCTTCAGACCATTTCCCGCAGAGGACATACGGAAGAACCTGGCAAGATGCAGCAAGGTAGCGGTGATCGACAGGAACATATCCTTCGGCCACTGCGGGATCTTCGCGTCGGAGATAAAATCCATCATGTACGGCAACGGCGCCAAGCCCATCTTCCCATTTGTAGCTGGACTCGGCGGCAGAGACATAACGCCGCAGACGATAAGAGAGATCTTCGAGGCAACCGAGAAGAACGAAACGCCGAAGGAGGACGTGATATGGGTCGGACTCAAGACATAGACGCGGACGTTCTTGACAGCAAGATCATGACCTCGGGACACCTCGCGTGTCAGGGGTGCGGGGCGCCTATAGCGATGCGTCATGTACTGTCCGTACTCGGAAAGAAGACCGTGATGGTGATCCCGGCGTGCTGCTACACCATAATAGCGGGGCCTTTCCCGTATTCAGGTTTCAGGATACCGCTCTACCACACGGCGTTCGAAACGGCGGCCTCGTGCGCGGCGGGTGTCAGGGCCGCACTTGACGTCAGGAAGGAGAAGGGGATACAGGTGGTGGCATGGGCCGGGGATGGTGGGACATTCGACATCGGGATACAGGCGCTCTCTGGAGCGGTGGAGAGAAATGATGATTTCATCTACATCTGCTATGACAACGAGGCGTACATGAATACGGGTATTCAGAGAAGCTCTGCAACGCCCAGGGGAGCCTGGACTACCACGACTCCTGCAAAACACCCGAAGCTGACCCCGAAGAAGAACATGACGGAGATAATGGCCGCCCACCGCATACCGTACGCGGCCACGGCCGCGGTCGCGTATCCAGAAGATCTGCGTGAGAAGGTTCGGAAGGCTAAGAACACCAAGGGTTCGCGTTTTCTTCATATACTCAGCCCGTGCCCGCCGGGCTGGAGGTTCTCGCCTGAAATGACCATAAAGCTTGCCCGGCTTGCTGTGGACACAAAGGCGTTCCCGATATACGAGGTCGAGGACGGAACCGGCTACAGAATCACTGTAGAGCCCAAGGGTGTCCCCCTGAGGGAGTATCTGATGCCTCAGGGCAGGTTCCGTCACCTGACGGACTCAGATGTTGAAGAGATGCAGAAGGGCGTCGATTCAGAGTGGGAGAGACTTCTTGCCAAGGTGGAGGGGAGCTGTTGAGCGTTGATGCGGAGGGCCTCCTCCCTTACGTGAGAAGACCTGGCACCTATGTGGGCAATGAGTTCAATTCCATCCACAAGGACCATGGTTCCGTCGTCTCAAAGGTTGTACTCGCGTACCCTGACAGATATGACATAGGGATGTCCAATCTGGGCTTCAGGATCGTATACCATCTCTTCAACGGGTATCCCGAGATCGCGTGTGAGAGGTTCTTTGCGCCCTGGCCAGACATGGAGGAGATGCTGAGGAGTACTGGACGTCACCTTTTTGCGCTTGAATCCCACGCGCCTGTCACAGACTTCGATATCGTGGCCTTTTCGGTCGGGTATGAGCTCACCTACACGAACTTACTCAACATGCTCGATCTTTCCGGCATCCCCTTGAGATCGGAGGACAGGACTGAGGATGATCCTCTGGTCATCGCTGGCGGTCCCTGTGCCACAAACCCCGAGCCCATATCCTCGTTTATCGACTGCTTCTTCATAGGAGACGGAGAGGAGACCGTCAGGGACATCGCCGAGGTTCACCTCAGGGCGAAGAGAGAGAAGGCGAACAGGAAGGAGACCCTCCTGGCGCTGTCGGAGATAGAGGGAAGCTACGTGCCTTTGCTCGGGAAGGGGAGACCGGTGGCTCGACGGATATGCGAGACGCTTTCCCCGGAAGATTTCCCCGGGCACCCCATCTTGCCCAACTGTGAGATAACCCACGACAGGCTGGCGGTGGAGATCATGAGGGGATGTCCTGGCTCGTGCAGGTTCTGTCAGTCGGCTGTAACCTATGGACCCGCGCGGAGACGGAATCCAGACGACATCCTGAAGCTGGCTGAGGAAGGGATTCGGAGTTCGGGCTGGGAAGAGATGTCGCTGGTATCTCTTTCGCCAACGGACTACCCTGATCTTGCCGGACTCATAGGAAAGCTGGAACCCGTCCTTGCCAAGACGAGAACGGCACTCTCTCTGTCTTCAGTGAGAGCGGATTCACTCACGGGTGAGCTGGCTTCCGCCCTCAAGGCCGTAAAGAAGACATCCATCACTCTTGCTCCTGAAGCAGGAACTGAGCGGATGAGAAACCTGCTTGGAAAGCCGATGACCGATGACGCTATTCTGGAGAGCGCGGCAAGAGCATATTCCCTCGGCTTCAATCGACTCAAGCTCTACTTCATCATCGGGCTGCCCGGCGAGACCGATGAAGACGTGGGTGCGATAGCCGATTTGAGCAGGGCGATATCGAACGAGACAACAAATGGAAGGATCAAGCTCTCCGTTTCCAGTTTCGTACCCAAGGCGCATACCCCGTTCGAGAGGGAAGGGCAGAATCCCATCCGCGAGTTGTCCGACAAGGCGAGGCGGATAAAATCCGAGGCGAGGAGTCGAAGGATCGACGTGAGCTGGCATGACCCCAGGGTTTCGTTCCTCGAAGCAGTCGTCTCTCGGGGGGACGAGAAGCTGGGGCACGTCATAATGACCGCCTTCAAGAAGGGTTGCCGGTTCGATGGGTGGACCGAGCTCTTCGACTTCGAGAAGTGGATCAGCTCTTTCGAGGAATCAGGTCTGGATCCCGCTGTCTATACCAGAAGCATGAAAGAAGAAGGCCAGCTGCCATGGGACTTCATCAAGACTGGTCGAGGCGCAGCCGGGAGGGGGAGAGTCGCGAGACCGATCACCGGGGTCTCGGCTGAGGAGGGCGCGATGGGGAGGCGGACGAGAAGGGTACCTCACAAGCCTCTCCAGAGAGTAGGCAGATACAGAGTGAAGTACATGAAGCTCAGAGAAGCGAGATTCACCTCGCACCTGGATGTCATGAGGGCGATTGTGAGGACGCTCAGGAGAGCTCGGATTCCTCTGGCGTACTCGCAGGGCTTCTCGGCAAGGCCCAGGGTCTCTTTCGGTCCTCCCCTGTCGGTGGGGATGACGTCCGTATGCGAGTACTTCGACTTCATGACCGAGAGGCTCTTCTCGGGTGATCTCTTCGGTTCCATCGTCGAAGCGCTACCCCCCGGCCTGAAGATAGCTTCAATAACCCCAGTCTTCGTGAGATCAAGGTCTTTGTCCGAGATTCTGGACGTAGCCGAATACAGGGTGACCGGCGCCCGTCTCTCACAGAAGCGAGTGGATGAGTTCCTGTCGAAGGAGTCGTGCGAGATACTGCAGTCCAGGGGCGACAAGAAGAGGGTCAAAGATGTGAGGCCGCTTCTGCTGGACATGAGGAGCGAGAACGGTGCGCTATTCCTTAGAATACACATGCCCAAGACCGGATGGGTGGGGCCTGCGGAAATACTCTCTGCGATAGAAGGGAGGCCCGCCGAGGACTTCCTGGAGGTCTCGATAGAAAGGACAGGTCTCTATACCCTCAAGTCCGGGGTGCTTCTGACACCTACAGCAGAAAGAGTGGGAGATGAGTAAGAAAACGTATGCAGAGATATTACTGAGCGTGAATCCCAGCGAGAACAGGATCGCAGTGATGGAGGATCGCAAGCTTGTCGAGTTGTATGTTGAACGAGCCGGCCAGAGGCGACTTGTCGGCAACATATACAAGGCAAGGGTTAATACTGTCTCTCCGTCTCTGAGGGCGTCATTCCTGAACATAGGTCACAGCAGGGCTGCCTTCCTTCCGATGGCCGATGTGAGTCACGAAATGCTGGACTACGAGAACACAATTGTCGCTCCTGAGATGGCAATGGAGAACTCAAAGGGTGCCCTCAAGGCCGATCTCGGCACCACTCTCAGGGCGGGCCAGGAGCTCCTGGTGCAGGTGGCGAAGGAGCCCCTCGGGAACAAGGGGCCCAGGGTGACGACCTTCATATCAATACCGGGCAGGTACATGGTACTCATGCCCAGCGTAGGTCACCTGGGAATCTCGAGAAGAATATTGGATAGAAAGGAACGGGACAGGCTGAGGAAACTCGCCTCCTCTCTTCAGCCGAAGGGGTGCGGTCTTATCGTCAGGACCGAGGCTGCACGCAAATTGGAGACGGAACTCAGGGCGGATATGAAGTATCTGCTGAAGACCTGGAACAGGATCAGGGGCTTGGCTGACAAGAAGTCGGCCCCCGCGCTCATTCACAGAGACGTGGGTTTGGTGGAAAGGCTCATAAGGGATGTCTTCAGCTCGGACGTTGACTCTTTTGTGGTCGACTCCAAGGCGACCTACAAGGAAGCACTCTCTTATGCGAAGGGTCTTCCCAGTAAGCTCCGTTCGAAGATCAAACTGTACGAAGGAAAGACTCCCATCTTTGACGCCTACAATGTGGAGCCGCAGATCGAGCAGATATTCCAGCGGAAGATACCTCTGAAGACAGGAGGGTACATCGTAATCGATCAGACAGAAGCTCTTGTCGCCATAGACGTGAACAGCGGCAGCTTCGCGAAGGAATCGGATCCCGAGAAGATGATTCTCAAGACGAACCTCGATGCGGCACAGGAGATCGCCCGGCAGCTCAGGTTGAGAGATATAGGCGGGATAATTGTCATAGATTTCATAGACATGGAGATCGAGGGCAACAAGAGAAAGGTGACCGGGGAGTTGAGAAGGGCGCTGAAGAGAGACAAGACGAAGGCGAAGGTCCTGAGGATAAGCGAGCTCGGGCTTGTCGAAATGACCAGGAAACGGGTCGGCCCGTCTCTAGTCCAGACCTTCTGTGACCCGTGTCCAACATGCAACGGAACCGGGAGGGTCCTCTCAAAGGACTCCATAGCGATGAGACTCGAGAGGTGGCTGGAGAGAGCCGCGGACAAGCTGGAAGGACATCACATTCTGATACAGGTTAATCCGGCGGTTGCCTCCTACCTGAGCATGGAATGGGTGGACCTCTTTTCCAAGGTGTCCCACGATCGCCGGATTGGCATTGAATTGAAGGAGGATTTTCACATAAAGCTGGATGAGTTCAAAGTCTACCTTCTTGAGACGAGCAGTGAGATCACGAAGGACTTCGAGACCTGAGAGGATCCCCATCGCGGGTGTGGAGGCATTCCCCGATAGGCCTCGTTTCGGTAGCCCGTTATCTTGACACTTCGGAAGTACCTGTCGGAGAGTTCCACATCCTGTAAAGAGGGGCGTACAGGACGCCGCGGAGTCGATATCCTGGGAGAGCCTCTCTCAGCCATCGATTCCTGTCGCGGGCCTGATCATATCTTAATTCTATTGAATCCAAGCATGCAACGGGCTAGGATTGTGACTGACGGAGGGGCCATGCTCCGGATTTCCACAGGTTTGAGCTTCTGTTTCTGCCTTGTCACGTCGCTCGCGCCGGCCAGGGCCGTTTCCGGGGTCCAGCCGGGTCTCGCCTCGGCGTACCCTTGTGACGCCGGCATAGAGAGTCACCCATCCGTCGTCTTCACTGAAGATTTCGAAGAACCCACTTTGGGTGATATGGCTGGCCGATGGAGCGACGTCAGCAACCTGGAAGGGATGTCGCTCGTCTCGGACGTGCCGCCCGCGAGTCCAGGGGCTCAAGCGCTTCAGATGACCTCGAGACTGGGCGAGAATACCGGCGGACACCTGTACAAGAGACTCATCGGGTATGACACGCTGTATGCCCGGTTCTATGTGAAGTTCGCGGAAAGCTGTCATCCTGTTCATCATTTCGTCCACATGGGAGGATATAATCCTCCGACCGACTGGCCTCAGGGAGGCGCCGGCGAGAGGCCCAACGGCGACGATCGTTTCAGCAGCGGCATAGAACCCATGGGCGAAGTCTGGAGGTGGGACTTCTACACCTACTGGATGCACATGAGAGGGAATCCTGTGCCGAATACTTACTGGGGCAACGATTTCAATCCCGATCCGCCTTCTCCGGTTACCCGCGGGGAATGGACCTGCGTCGAGGTGATGATGAGATGTAACGACCCCCTCGATTCCTACAGCGGCGAACAGGCGTTCTGGATCAACGGGACTAACGTGATCCACCTCGGGGAAGGGTTTCCCGGCGGCTACTGGATCTGGGACAGCTTCTATCCTGATCCGGACAGCGCTCCCTTTGAGGGGTACCAGTGGAGATTCGTTGACGCTCTTGACATCAACTGGTTCTGGTTGCTGTTCTACATGACGGAAGGCCCCGACGGCCAGCTGGATAGCGTCACTTTCGACGACGTGGTGATAGCCACCGAGTACATCGGACCTCTCTATCCCGGTGTTGAGGAAGTGTGGCCTCGGGATCTACCCTCATCAGTGCCTTTGAGACTCGAGAGCTTCCCCAACCCGGTAAGGTCATGCTGTCGGATAGAATACTTCTTACCTGCAAGGAGTGGCGTGGAACTGAGTGTCTTCGACGCGGCAGGCCGGAACATGGGTACACTTTTCGAAGGGGAACAGGAGCGCGGCGCACACTTTGTGGATTGGCATGTGCATGATGTCCCTGCGGGGGCATATTTCGTCAGGCTGAGAAGAACGATCGGGTCCGGTGAGGTCGAAATGGATATGACCGAACTCCTGATCATCAGCCATTGATTATTGTTCCTGCGGGATTCGGGCATTGAGAAGGGGATGTCAGTGATAAGGATGCAGCTTGCTTTCGGTATCGTTCTGGGGCTCATCTCTGCCTGGGTTTCTCCTGCCACCAGTTACAATCTTGAGTTCTCGACCTACCTGGGCGGGGGAAACGATGACCAGCTGCGCGACATTGCGACTGACGGACAGGGATACATATACATCACAGGCGGCACTGAGTCTGCTGATTTCCCGACGACACGGGGAGCTTGCGACACCACTCACAACGGCTGGTACGATGTCTTTGTGGCGAAGCTCAGCCCTGCCGGCGATCTCATCTGGTCCACATTCGTCGGAGGGGCTAACTACGATAGAGGGTACGCTGTTGAAGTGGATACACTGGGCTACATCTACGTGGCGGGACGCGGCGGTCCGGGATTCCCTGTCACTCCGGGCGCCTTCCAGACCAATTACATGGGGCACGACAACGGGATATACGGACAGCAGAATGCCTTCCTATTCAAGATGGCGCCGAACGGATCCTCGCTTGTCTGGTCCAGCTACTTCGGGGTGACCACACTGATACGGGACATGGACATCGATGAGAACGCGGATATTTACATTACTTCCGGCTATTGGCCGGGTATGTCGCCGGATTCGCTTCCGCAGAGCTGGATCACGAATGCCTACCAGAAAGGCCCCCAGGGGGGCAAGGACGGAGTGGTGGCGAAGATCAGGTCAGACGGGACTGCCGTCGAGTGGGCAACCTATCTCGGAGGCTCCGGCGAAGAAGGTATTGAAGCGAGTATCAGTGTGGACGATTCCCACAATGTCTATGTCCTGCAGTTCACCATGTCGACAGATGCTCCGACCACACCGGGTGCGTACGACTCAACGCACAACGGGAATTGGGACTACTATCTGGCCGGGCTGACGCCGGACGGTTCGAACCTTGTCTTCGGTACATATCTTGGGGGGTCCGGCAACGAATTCATAAGCACACACAACCTGGGTCTTAGCGCTCAGGGTGATCCCTATGTGCTTTCATCTACAGGTTCACCGGACTATCCCGTCACCACCGGAGCGTTTCAGGAGAGTTACGGCGGAGGCACTTCGGATGTCGCCGTATCCAGAATCTCACCCGACGGCACGCAGCTTGTGGCCAGCACCTTTGTCGGGGGCAGTTCAAATGAGAACGGGGAGGGGATCACGGTCGATTCGAACGGGAATGTTTTCTTTTCGGGTGATGCGTGGTCGGTCGATTTCCCTGTTACGCCCGACGCATATCAGTTGAGCAACAGCGGGGGGCAGGATGGCTTCGTGCTCGGGCTGTCACCCGATCTGAGCCAACTCCTCTATTCAACCTATCTGGGCGGCAGTGGAGACGATGGAAGCCGGGCCTTCACCATAGACCCCGAGGGTTGTGTCTTCCATGCTGGATGGACGCGCTCCGGGGATTTCCCCCTCAAGAACCCCTATCAGGATACTCTGGCAGGCGGGTGGGATCTCGCGGTCGCCAAGCTCTGTCCTGCGCCGGGTGTCGAGGATTGTGGTCAGGGTGGTGGAGTCCATTTCCAGGTCAGCATCCAGAACCCTTGCAGGAGCCTTCTTGTGGAGTGTGATCTCCAGTACGCCGACGTGATCGAATTCAGTCTTTACGACTGCTGTGGCAGAAGGCTTTTTGTGGAGGAGAAGAAGCTGGATCCGGGACGCCACACAGTATGCTTTTCTCTGGGCCAGATGGCCAGCGGGGTCTTCTTTCTGAACGCAAGAGCCGCAACCAGTTGGCATACCCGCAAGCTGGTTCTCGTGAGGTGAGTAGAATGAGAGACTCTGTCACTGCCGTTGTTGTGGCATTTCTTGTGCTCTCTACGAGGATCTGCGACGCTGCTGTCGACGTGACTATCAGCCCATCCACGCGGTACCAGACCATGCTGGGCTGGGGCGCTTCCTCTTGGTGTCCGCCGCACGCGACGCAGCAACTGAGGAACGAAATAGTCAGAGAGGCAGTTGACGAGCTGGGACTCACCCGGCTGAGGCTTGAACTGCCCAGTGGGAACCGTTCGAATTCAAAGAGGTGGGAGTGGCTCAACGATAACGGTGATCCCCACGGCATCGATTGGGTCGGATTCAACACTGAAGACTTGGACAGCATTCTGCCTCGCATCGTGCTGCCCTTCAAGGAGAAGATGGAGGCTAACGGTGATCCTTTCCAGGTCTACGTGAGCCCGTCCTTCTTCAATAGCGGGAGCACCGGAAGCGTACCTGCATGGCTGTTCTGCAGTCCAGGAGAATACGCGGAATTCGCTGCTTCCATTCTTCTTCACCTTCAGAGTACACACGGAATAGCAGCCGACTACTACTGCATCCTGAACGAGGCCGGCAACAACAACCCCTTCAGTGCGCAGGTCGTCGGGAATCTCCTGAGGACGCTCGGACCCTGGCTCGATGGTCTGGGACTAGAGACGGAGATTCAGTTCCCCGAATGTGTGAGCGCTAGCGCCAGCTGGAACTACATACAAGCGCTTCAGTCCGACACACTAGTATGGCCGCATATCGGGATGCTCTCTTATCACCTCTACGGAGCGAACGATCCCTACAGAAGTTACATACGGGATTTCGGTGTCTCGATGGGTTTGCCCACCGCACAGACTGAGTACATGAACCTGAACATGGACTACATGTACGACGATCTCGTTCTGGGTGGGGTCGCCGTATGGGAGGTGTATGGACAGGGCCAGTGGATCCGTCCGAACTACGACATGACGTCCTTTTCTCGTTCGAGCCAGTACTGGGACTTCCGCCAGGTGATGCACTACGTCCGACCAGGTGACGTGCGCGTAGATGCATCGTCAAGCGATCCCGCCATCCGCCCACTTGCGTTCCACAGTGCTGGCAGAACTACCCTTGTCCTACTGAACAACACGCCTCCACAACAACCCTGCACCGTGAGCGTCTGGGGACTCGGGAGAGGCAGATACGGCGTTTGTCAATCTGTGAACTCTGGTATATATCAGGAATTGGGCCCGCGCACAATCGGCTCGGCACAGAGTCTCGATCTGATTGTTCCCGCAGATGCGATTCTGACTGTGTATCCTCTTGAAAGAGTGAACCAGCCACCCGTCCTCACAGACTGGCGCGCGTCCCCGAGCTATCTCACCCAGCCCGCGAGTACCGTTACCCTGTCCTCCTCCGCCACCGATCCTGAACTGGATGTCATCTTTTATTCGTGGTCGGTCAAGAGTCAGCCGGGCGGTGCTTCTGCTGTTCTCGGGACGCCTGACTCCGCCAGCACCTCGGCTTCCGGGTTGACCGTGGCGGGGCAGTATGTCTTCTCTCTCCTTGTTGATGATGGTATCTCAACGACGGCGCGGGACGTGACCCTGAACGTTCACATGAGCAACCAGCCCCCAGGGACTGATGACGTTCACAACCGCATACCTGTAATGGTGACACTTCCTATTGATTCGACGCTGTTGAGAGCTTGGGCCTGGGATCTGGAGGGTGATCCGCTGACTTACCAGTGGTCCGTAATAAGCCAGCCAGAAGGCGCTAGTGTTGTCCTAGGCAGTCCGAATTCGGCGAGCTGCACAGCTTTGAACATGTCGGTTGCGGGCGACTATGTCTTTGAGTTCAGTACGAGTGACCCGACGCACACGGTCAGAGATACCCTGGTCGTACCGGTTTATCCCCTGAACACAGCGCCTGTGATCGACAGCGCAGGCGCGAGCCCGGACAGTCTTCTCTCGCCTCAGGACACAACCCTTCTCTGGGGCGTGACGAGTGACGCAGATGGAGATACTATAACTCACTGGTGGTCGGTTAAGAGTGCTCCGGCGGGCGGATGGCCCGTATTCAGCATGCAGGGGCATGCCCAGACTCAGGTGTGGAACCTGACCTTACCCGGCACTTACACCTTTACTTTG
>Ga0180438_10009227_pt1 | contig 12336 bp, 13 predicted proteins | sample SS_ome_12_FD_132455 | JGI IMG/M metagenome (GOLD analysis project Ga0180438, IMG submission 132455) | Hypersaline lake sediment archaeal communities from the Salton Sea, California, USA - SS_3_D_2 metaG | ecosystem: Environmental > Aquatic > Non-marine Saline and Alkaline > Hypersaline >...
AATAGGTCAGGATGCCAAGGGCAAGGTGGTGGTTCCCAGGACGAAGACGAGAGACGGCAAGGTGTGTCACCAGGACGGTGCTGCTGCCCTGTTGATGCTGATGTCTGTTGCTGGCTCAACCGGAGGTCGCAGGCCGATGAAGCCCTTCTATGAGAAGTCAAGAGGAAGGATCTTCAAGGGGTTCTGACATGTCCTCCCCATATGGTGTTTAATTTAGGACTAGCAGTCAGCGATCCAGTCGAAGATCTCGCCAGTCATCTTCATCGATGCGATCCTGATCATGGCCTGCAGTTGCATGTCGAAGACGATGTCACCCGGTTGCTCCTCCATGACATCGGTGATTAGCTGCTCCCAGTCATCCTCAGCCATCTCGATCTCTATCACGCCTTCTCCCAGATGTGATGCCAGTAGAGCAGAGACACGGTTTCACCAGAGTCTTCTGAGACGTCTTCTGAGACATCCGTTTCCTCAGACGGTGTAACATCCTCGGAACCTGCATCGATGTCACCAGCATCATCTGGTGAGCTCTGGGGTGCCTCACAGAACATACCGGCTAGTTTAGCTGGCAGAGGGAAGCAGAAAGGACCCACATCCCAAGCCTTGATGCAGACATCGAGACCACGATCCTCTTCAGTCGACCAGCAGCGCAGGGTTGCACCACCACGGATACGCTCACCCTCACCCTCAAGCGTCAGTTCCTCACCGGGCTTGAGCTCACCGCTGACGGACTGAACTGGACCGCAGGCGTTGCAACCCAGGATGCTGAGGGTTGAGAAGATGGCAATTAGGATTGTCAGGTGTCTCATGGTGTCTCCTGTTTGAGTTGTTCGATACGAAAGCGGATCTGCTCGATTTCATCCCAGAGATCGTCTATCTCATCCTCGAGATACTCGATGTCTTCTTCGAACTCAACGGTGGAACGTTCTTCAACTGTGATCCTGGTGCCGAACTCTTCACGCATCTCACGGACTTCAGCAGCCAGGTTTGAGCTGGAGAAGAGATCACCAGTCTGCCCGCCGAGGAGCAGGAACATCACGATGTAAAGCGCAGGGTTCTTGGCAACCTCAGTCTTTACCGCTTCAACGCTTGTGGTGTTCATGGTTATTTGCCTCCTCCACCCTGCACATCGGGGGGCCACAAGTAGTCGTAATTACCGGTTGAGCTCATGTCACCGACCACCAGCTTAGTAGCATCAGCGTAGACTGTGATCGCCCACGGGTAGGGATCCGAGATGTCAAGGGTGACCAGGTTCTGGGGATCGATTGATCCGGCAGTCAGTAGCACCGGATAGACGAAACCGGGCGGCCACGTTGAGCTCTGGTCGACACCGTCCATGAAGACCTGCTGCCCGAACTGTGGGTCGACGTAGATCATGTATTGTGTTTCCGTGTTTGTGCCACCGCCAACCGGAGGCTGTGTTGTGCTCGGATCTGGGATCTCGATGCCAGGCTTGAGGTGCTTGGCGAAACCACGGGTCAGAGTTCTCTTTCTGGGAGATCCACGTAGAGATTTCGTTGTGCCCGACTGCTTGCCGAAGCTGAAGTCTAGGATGCTGCTCACGTCTGCTCCGGGTCTGGGGGGAGATTTCGGAAGAAGTATTGCTTGATCTCGTGTTTCTCCAGGGGTTCACACGGAGGCTCAAGTTCATCGTTGGTTCTGATGAGAAACACAGGCCGACCATCACGGAGGCCAACGACAGAGGTGTTGATGTAGTCGACGAGTTCTGGATGATCTCCCAGCTCGTAGATGGACAGCGTGTAGTATCTGATCGGCTTGTTGGCGTCAAGGGTCATCATGAACGTGCTCCGGCTTCGTAGAGGTCTGCGATCTCAGCTGGGGTGAGAGTTCTGTTCATCAGCAGGAACTCATCCACGCTTCCATCCAACGTGTTTCGATTGTAAAACGAACCGCCGTCGAAAGTCGATGTTCCACGATTGCCGATGGTGATGTCACCGTTTGAGGGATTGGCAGACGTCTGATTGAAGGGATCAGACACCGCAAGCTGGCCGTTGACCCAGATCTCGATGCCGTTGACGATGTCTCTGTTGATGACGACGTGGCTCCAGGTGTTTCTGGGCAATAGGAACTCTGGGCTGGTGTTTCTGAAACCCGTGCCTGCGCCGAAAGGTGTTGCACCGTGATACGGCTGATATACGACCGCACCATCCACACCGTAGAGGGATGCAGCAGACGAGAGCAGAACCACGAAGCCCTGACGACCCCCAAAAGGCACGTTCGTGTTGCAGCAGAGGTAACAGGTGCTGTCGATGCCCGGATAACCAGGATCACCAGGATATGTCTGGGGTCTCACCCACATGCTGATCGAGTAGTTGTTTGACTGTCCCTGGGAGTAGGGGAAGGTGCCCAGCGGGTAGCCGATGCCCTGATTGACACCGTCCAGCTCGATGCCCCATCCGTCGATGCCCTCAGACTGCAGAGCAGGTCCGTTGATGGGCAACGGATTGACGTAGGTTGAGAAGTTGTGGATGACAGAGGAACCTGGCGCATCCTCGCAGTTGAGATATATCTCGAAGTCCGCAGCAGGTCCTGTCTGTGAGATCTGCTGGACAACGTTGTGCTCGTAGTTCAGGTTGAGAGGCGGGTTGATACCGTCCCTGACAGGCGTGAAGGAGAAGCAGATGCCTTGCACGCCAGCGACAGCCGGCACGTAGAGGTCCGGAGCGTTGTCTTTGGTGAAGGGCCCGATGGTGATGGACTCCTCAACACCCACGGAGATGGCAGACGACGTGTCAGTTGAGCCTGGAGGAACAACGAACACCTTGTAGCCGGGAGCTGCCGCACCGTTCTGTCTCAGAAACACGTTCATGTAGGCAGGTGTGTCACCGATCCAGTAGTTCTGCTCCTTGAAGGGTGAGATCCGCGTGGGATTGGTGTTGTCTGCACACCTGAACGAACCCTCGTTGAACCAGACAGACTTGGTTCGTCTCTTCAGCGTAGGGCCGAAGGAGTTGACTGGCTCATACGTGACGTTGACCGTGCAGTTACCACCACCTGCAAGTTCAGGATTCAACTGCAACGAGTCACCCGCACCGAAGATGGGTCCGATTGTGGTTGACTCCCCAGGGCGTAGCGCAACACCGCCAACAGAGACAATCGAAAAAAACGTGAAGTTGTAGTTGGTTCCACCTGCGGGTGACACGAACACAGTATCAGATGAGGCTGCATCCGAGCTCAAGTTGACGTAGTATGGGCCTCGCAGGTTAGTTGGCAGCGGAAGGATCTGATTCGCACCGGCTGTGTTGACCACCGTCACCGGGTCAAATAGCACGTTCGAGGTTTTCATGTGGCCTCCTGTGTTGGCTTCAGATGCATCCCATCCTCATCCCTTAGGTAACACCATCGAAGGATGAACGAGAAGCTCTGAGAACGACTGGTGAGCTCTGACGTCATGTTAGACGCCCTCAGACAGCACGCTGAGAAACGAGACTTCTGCTTTACCGGCAGCATCGAAGTAGAGCTCTAGGTCAACGGCCTGATCGATTAGGAACGGTCCCGCTGTGACAGACTCGCCGCTCGCAGCCACCACGCCGCTGGTGGTCTCACCGGTGCGAACGAGGTAGGTGTTGGATCCACCTGAGTTGTAGAAGGCGATGAAGAAGGGCTGCTGGTCATCAGGCAGATGAGCCACCGTGTAGTCGATCGTCTGAGCACCAGCGCCACCCGTTGTGAGGGTCTGGACTGGATTGAGTAGAACGTTGTAAGCCATGTGATGGTTCCCTGGGTTGGGTGATCACATGATTTACTTCGTCTTCTCCCTTTAGTCCGCCGAACGTGACCTCTTGATCAGGCGGCCTGTGTGCTTCTCGTTTTACAGGCCCTAGGTAACCTGTAGAGATTGACAACGGATGTCACAGAACGCGTCAGGATGCGCCTGACATGTCATGGATCAGCGCTCTGCAGTTGTGGCTCGCGTAGATCGTATGCATGCAGTTTGCAGTTGAGTATGGTGGCGCCTTGGTTGTGCTTGAACGCGACGTAGTACTGGATGAGATCACCAGGGCCAACGAAACCACCACCGATTGCAGGCGGGAAGAGAAGATTCGTGTTAGCTGGGTTGGGTAGCCAGCCAGGTGTGCCGATGGTGAAACCTGCAGCCGTGAAGTCGAGTTGAGCAGTTGTCCATGCAGCAGTAGCAGCCAGGCCTCCGGTGCCGTCGAGCTGAACGTGACGAGCACCGACCTCAACGAGACACCCTTCTGCATATGCCCTGAACGCTAGACCGCCTCTTGTTGTTGGCGTCGTCCCTGTACCCGGTGCTCTGATATTTCTTGAGCCAGGCAGCACGTCAGGGATCTGGAACAGCATGCCGTAGCAGGGCACGTGCCAAACGGTGGTGAGCAGATCAGGCTCTGTTGGTGGTGCCTGGTAGTAGCGGATTGAGCTGTTGGCGTCATCCACCCTGTTGACGCAGGTGAGATATTCGAAGCGCGCACCGTACAGCTCTCTATCGAGCTCTATCTGATCAGACCACGTCTCGCCTCTGACGAAGCCGTTGGGTGCGATTCGCCCAGTCGGGGTGCCGTTTGTGAGATCGGATTCTGTGACGGGATATGACATGGATTAGTCTCTTGGCAGTCGGCCGCGAAGACGGCTCTTTTCGAAATACATGTGGTAGAGATATCTGTCGCCGTCTTCTCGAACGGTGATCTCTCTCTCTAGACGTGTAGGCTCGTTAGCTGGTGGCGCAGTTGCGCCAGCGTATTCGATAGTCGTCGGTAGATATTCTGGTGTGGAAACCAGTCGGAACGATGTCTTGCTGTAGTCGTAGATCGAGAGAAGATCAGCACAAGAAAGATTGAAGCTGGATAGGTGCGATGATCCGTCTAGACCGAAAGCGAATTGAGTTGCGTATCCTCGCATGCCCATGCCAACGAATTGATTGTATGCGTTGGCGCCTGGATCTGACATGTCGTTGCCGGTTTTGTATTTGATTGGTGCGAAGAGAGAAAAAGATTGCGGCGCGCCAGCGTATCCTTTTTCAGTATTGATGTTTGCATCTTGTGGATACGCACCAGGTGTGTACAGGGGTGGCGTTGGCGCGTCGTTCAAGTTGCATGCGATCTGCTGTGTTCTGAATTCGATGCGACGACCCCATGTTCTGCCGTTGAACATGTATGCGACGTCAGTCAGCGTTGATGTGCCGTCACCCTCGATCAGATCAGCGAAGCCAGAGATCTGACGGTAGTTTTGAGATTCAATAGCGAGGCCGCTCTGTGGGATGAATTTCTTGCTGCCGTCACACACCCTGCATGCCGGTGAGATCGATGTCAACGGTGTGAACGTTCGGTAGTACGTCTCGAACGGTGCGTCGATGAGATTGCTCCTGTCAACACCGGTGTTTTGCGGTGCACACAGATCACCAGTCTTAGGTTGCTGGAAGATTCTCGTGACGGTGGCTGGATAGATTCTGATTGGCATCAGTATTGCTCCTGGATTGTGACGCTGTAGAGGGTGAAGAGAGACACCGGATAGCGCGTGATGGTGTCACCAGTCTCGATGCCGGTGCCAGTCGATGCAGTAGCGAAGCCGTCAGCAGCGCTGCCGATGCCGATTCTTGCAGGATCGATTGGTGGCCAGATAAGCAGGTGCTCTTCAACACCACCACCGTATGCAGATTGCGTGGGATCATCTGTGAACGATGCGAGCACCTGGTGCCAGGATTCACCGGGCGGCACCAGTTTTGGATTCATCTCGATGACCTCGTGATCTGCACCGACGTCCTTGATGCCGACGTATTTGTTGAAGTTCTCGTTCACGTGGATGATCCTGTTGCCAGGCTGCTCGATTGATATGCCACCACCACCGTGTCCCTTCAGCGTTGTTGTCACGCCAGCAGCAGCATCGTATCCGCTCTGGAACGCCAGCAGGATGGTAGAGTCGGTGATCTCAGTTATCGGTGCGAGAGATGGCTCACCTGAAGCGAAGCGATTGAGATCGATCTCGAGCTCGTAGTACGACATGCCTGCGAAGCCAACAACGCTCGTTAGGCCGACATCTGCATACTGATTGGTGGCTCTGATTTCTGCGGTGAAGAAGTTGCCAGCCGGTGGTGGTACGTGTGTCTCGGCGTTGAAGTCCTCTATGTTCGCGTCTAAGCCCATCAAGCGGTTATTGTTGACACCATAGACACCGTACGCCATCATGCCGCCAGGCGCGTTCTGGCATGTCAGGGCGACACGCACCTTGATTCGTCTTGCAGCCGGTGATAAGTCGAAACGGAACGGCACCACGAGCGGACAGGCTGGATGTGTCGAGAATTGCATGCCGGTGGTGTATGGCACGATCTGATTGGCAGAGCCTGCGAAGTTGCCGTTATGGCCGATGATAACGTTGCCCTCGTTCTCGAACGTTGCACCTGTGTCTGTTGATCTCGCAGCATCCCACGTCTTGGCATGGCGACGAAGACGATTCTGCAGCGAGAATTGCATGTTGTTCGTCAGCCTGTTGGGGATAGCAGCACCCAGCGGAAGATTGGGTTGCATCGGATCACCGTTGGGTGTCAGAGACTGATCGTCAATTGGTTTGTAGTCGCTGATGCTCATGGCTGATATGTGCTCTCGTTATCGTTGAAGAACGCGTAGAAGCGTTGCGGGATAGCAGTCTGCAGAGATTTACTGCCGTGCATGATAATATGACCGGGCAGGGGTGTGATTGACACACCAGCACCATCCGTGAAGTCAGCAGCGATTGTGATGGTGGTGCCAACGATGCTGGTGATCTCTCGCGGATCTGGATTGCCGAGCGCATCGACAGACAGCATGACGAAGTTTTCGTCGTACAGCAGGATGAAGTCACCGACGTTGAACGAAGTCGGATCGTTGATGATCGAGCGCACGATGTTGGCCGGGCCCGTGTCATCAGCGTATCTGCCGTTGAGAATATCGAATTGATTGTTCGCCAAGACGACATCGATCTCACCAGATGCAGCCCATGTGGTAGAGATGTCCTGAAACTGCTGGATGACGCAGGAATATTTCGATTGACCCGCCAGGATGTTCGTCTTCTTGTCGATGACGATGCCGAAGCCCGACACACCACGTTGACCGCTCTGCGAGATGACGTTAGATAGCGTGAACGAGAATTTGGCGCCGATCTCTAGTAGTTCTGATCTCGCCGTGAACGAGAGATTAGACACGATTGTCGAGTAGCGATTGGCGAACGCAGATTGAAAGCGTGCGACACCTGTAGCGCCTGTGAAGCGCATGTCGATAGACAGCGGCTCTGCCTGCAGGAACGAGAACAGCCGGCTGGTGATGCCAGTCTCGTCGAAGTCGTCCGAGATAGACGTAGACGGGATGATGGTTGTCGTTGTCTCTTGCCCAGATGCTGGATTGATGTGGTATCGCGTCTCCTTGATGACGATTCTATCGAAAAGGTTAGACGAGTCGTAGCTGAGTCCGATGTCTAAGCTGCGGCCTCCGAAGTCGTATTCGATATCAGTATCACCGATTGTAGGCACACCGATAGCATCGTTCAAGTCTGACGTATCGACCAGGGTGATCTTGCCGTCTGTTCTCTGAACAACAGCGAGATTGAGCGGTTGCAGGATTCTCTTTGTTAGCCAGTCGTTGATCTTCTCGGTATCCTTGCTGGTGATGAAGACGTCGTTGAATTTGAAGTTGATCTTGTCACCGGCGATAGTTGACAGGCCAGGCAGTATGGCTGGTGACGTTATGTCGATGCCGAATTGATCGTAGTCGATGTCCTCTTGTCGGATGCCCAGGCCAACACCGTACGGTAGAACGTCGAACACACCGTTAGATCCGTCACCTCGATCAGACGTCAGGATCTGCAGCACCAGCTGATTCACGCCGACAACAGCGACATACGATGATGTGAATTCGTCTAGAGTCTCGTTGCTGATGTTGGTTATGACATCTTCGAAGACGTGGCACAGCTCAACGGTGCTCCGTTCGGATCTGTATTTCTCAACGTCGAGATGGATAGCGTCTCTGCTCGGATTGCCGTCTCTGTCGTACAGGGATCCATCAGGTAGCGGATCACGGATGCAGATGGCGTCATCACGCTCGAGTAGTTCTCTCGGCGTGCTCTCGATGTATTCGCCATCGTCGCCGAGTCCTCCACGCCAGCGATTCAGATCTCTCGCGAACGTTCTTGTCTTGTTCTCGAATTCGATATCGTCTTTAGACGGCGTGAGTATGACGAAGTTGTCGTTGAAGCCTTGACGTGTTGGTGTCGGTGGTGCCCATGCGATCTGATCGAATAGTTGCCGGAAGCGGAACACGCCTGGATTACCAGGGATTAGCGACGTGCCTCTATCAGATGCTGCGAAGTTGCCAGGATCTCTCGGTGGTCTCAGTTTCAGGGCGATGTCACCAAATTTGGCCCATCTCCATGTGGGGAACGGCACAGGTTGTTCGATCTCGATAACATAGTCGTCAGTTCCTAGATCGTTATCGATTGTGCCGTTGACGGACATCTTGGCAGCGAACGAGTTCTTCTGCGCTGCGAATATCTGTGGCGATATCTCAAGCGTGAACGCTCCCAGACCGTTGCTGAACGACACGTTCTCGACGATGCCTGTGTAGATGACCTCTTCGTTGTAGTACGTGGCATCGGTGTCTATCGTGAGCAGCTGACAGATTGCTGATTGAGCAGTCTGCAGACCAGCGAAGATGACAGAGTTCGTGATGTGGTAGTAGTCTTTCGTGTTGAGAACAGCACGTGTGACGTTGAGCTCACGGTTGCCCAGAGGTGATATGCCGCCCACCGTCTGGATGATGACAGCCTCCTTGTCAACAAAGATGGGCTCGAACTCGAACAGGGGATCGGTCGCGACGACGATTGGGCTCGGATTGGATGCACCCTTCTTCGTGACGAGCGTTGATCCGACAGTCCATGCACCGCCAGCGATCATCTTCTCACCAGCGTTATCAACAGCGATCTCGAACAGCGTTGTCAACAGTTTTGTGATTGGCCTGGTGTTCTGGTAGAGACACGTGACAGAGAAGCCGTCGAACGATGACACACCGCCTTTGATGTCGATCTTCTGTCCCAGCGTGATGCCGAAGCCGTCGTTAGAGATGACCTGCAGCCAGCGTGATTTGGCGTTGGTGCCGGTGACGAAGTCTGGAACGTCGTTGCAGAATTTGTAGAAGTCCTCGATGCGAACAGATGCACCTGGATATGCACCGGGGATTGGTGCCAGGGGAAGATCAACACGGATGGTGACGATGCCTGCCAGATCAGCAGTAGAAGCGACGACCGTGCCGATGGTGCCGTCAGGGATGTTGGCTGCAGCGTATCCGTTCAGGATGACACGAGCGCCCACCTCTTCTCGCATGTCGAACTGACCTGGAACATACGATGTCGTGAACGTGATGGCGACGTCATACAGCGTACCACCAGGTGTTGTGAACGCCGTGATCGTCTGTGCCGAGATGTCCTCGGTGACGAAGCCGTGACCGTTGAATTGTAGCCAGATCTGTTTTGACATCAGAGCGCACCCGTCTTAGAGATGGTGCGGAACGGGATGGTGACGCTGAACAGCTGCCCAGCACCTGACACATCCTCCGCGTAGTCGTTGAGATTCTCGAGTCGCGATTGCTGTGTGATATACGACGTGCTGAATTCTGCGTTGTCCTGGAAGACACGAAACTCGAAGTTAGACGCGCTCAGGGCAGCCTCTCGCAGTCTCTGCAGAAGATTATTAGGATCATCCGGATCTGTCAACGCGATGTCAGAGAAGACGCTCAGGGCCCTCCTGTAGTCGTACAGGTACGCAGCGTAGACGAACGGGAACGTCAGCACGCGGCCCTCTTTCTCGTTGCCCCATGACACCACCTCGAGACGATTGCCCGAGATCGATTCTGCCGAATACACGGTGTTCTCGAAGTTGCGATTGTCCAGCACGGTCAGATTGTAAGGCGCGAAGTAGCCAGCGCAGTTGAACGTGTTGAAACCGAAGCTCGTGAGGCCTCCGATGGTGATGACACCACCAGACGGCTCACCCACGAACGTTTCGGTGCCAGCCAGGGGGAACGAGATGACGATGTTGCCGACAGGTGCTGGGCCTGTGTAGTCGAAGCGTCCTGCCAGGTAGTTGACGGTGCCGGTGTCTGTCCACACCCTCGTGCACGTGCATGTTGCGACAAGTCCGAAGTCGACGACGAGTATGTCCTGAACAGCAGCAGCGACAGCACCCAGGATTGAGTCAGTCTGATCCACACCTAAAGAGTCTGTGTTGAAGCCCCACAGTTGCGTGCCAGCTGGAATAGTCCGGGTGAACGTCAGCGGCCCAGCACCGAAGTCTGCCGTCACATCCACGTCTATTGCTGGCACGGTGACACGCCAGCTGATGACCGGAAAGTCCGGCGTTGTCGTTGACAGGTAGCTCATGATCTTAGTCCTCTATCGATTGATGCTCTGTTGATGTCTTCGATCTCTCTTGTAGCAGCGCGTCTATCACCGACGAAGCCGAACGATGTTGATTGATTGAAGACCACGTTCTGCGTTGAGACAGCCTGGCGAGGGGTGGCAGATCCACCACCGCGACGACCACCGCCGCCTCCACCACCACCGAATTTAGAACCAGCCGCGATAAGACCTGTGCCTGCAGCAGCCAGAAGAGCACCACGAAGAGGATTGGCGATCGCAGTCGGAACAGCCTCAGCCAGAAGAGCCTGTCCCTTGGTGACCATCTCTTGTCCCAGGGCCTGTTTGAGTATCCTGCGTCTCTGTTTGGCGCTCTTGCCCTCAGCAGAGATCAGGGCGTTAGACAGATTGACAGCCTGTGATCCGATCTCTTCACCGATACGGCGTTGTCTGGCAGCTCTCTCTTCAGCGATGGCAGCCTCACGTGCAGCAGCCTCTTCAGCGATCCGCAGTCTCTCTTCTTCGGCCAGTCTCAGTTGCTCTGTCACGTAGTTGTTGGCTGTGACGAATTCGTTCTCCAAGACAGCAGCGCTAGACAACGCGGCTGTGCCCACGTCACCCAGCAGTCTAACAGTTGTGGCCAGCACGCCGTTCATGCTCTCTTCTTCACCACCAGCACCACCACCAGCACCACCACCACCACCGGCGCCAGTCCTGTTGAAGAATTCAACTGGATCGCCCAGGTTCTGCAGGCTCTCGACGAGATTGTTGATGCCGTTCTCGAAGTTAGCGGAGTCCGTTATCAGATCGTTGGTGTCTTGCGCTAGTCCTGCGAGAGAGTTTCGATATGTCTCCACGTTCTGTGCTGCGGCTCGAACGCTGCGTCCCATGCGATTTTCTAGATCATCGCCCAGGCCTCTCAGTCCCCTGCCAGCATCACCGATCTGATTGGCCAGCCCACCCATGCCTGGAATAGCGCGAGCAGCCAGCTCAGCACCGTCGAGCACAAGAGCCAGTCCGTTAGCCAGGGCAGCCAGCAGTCCGGTGATGCCGGCAGCGATCGAGTTGAACGTCAGCTGCACCAGGGTGAACGAGTTGCCGATGCCTGTAGCAGCCAGGTTGCCGATCATCTGTAGGCCTGTGAAAGCCTCCTGCACCATGATGATGGCTCGACCCATGGCGCCGATGCTGCTGACGAACGTGCTGACGGTGTTGGATGCGAAGTCACCGATCTGATCCGCGTTGTTGACGACGATATCCTGCAGGTTGCCCATCAGGTTGACCAGCAGGCGAACAGCCTCACGACCTCCATCAGTCGCGATGACAGCCTGACCTAGGCTAGCCTGCAGACCCCTGAAGCTAGTCTCTAGCGTCGAGACGATGGCAGCGCCTTCTTCGCTCTCCTCAGCGAACACACGCACAGCCTCTGCCACGATCTCGAAGCCCCTGCGAGCCACCTCGGCAGCCGCCCTGATGCCGTCCATGGCAGCTGAGGCGATGTTAGCAGCGTTGCCGGCCAGGTCCATGTTGTCTGCCAGCTTGCGAAAGCTCCTCTCGCTGTCCTTAGCCTCACGGCTGGCGCCCCTGATGTTGCCCTCGAGCTGATCCACCCCCCTGTTGAGGCGATCTAGCTCTCGTGTCTGTACATCGACCTGGATGTCTGCTCGGTTGGTTGACATAGACGTCCTCCCTGTTCAGACAGATTTACTGCACGTCTAGCAGATTCATCCTAAGATCTCACGCACCTTGTCGGCCTGGTTCTGCTTGATCTCCTTCTGAAACGCCTCCTCCACCAGGATCTGGTTCATCATGTCCCAGTCCTTGTCAGTCACGTCATCCAGCGTCAGGAAGCCGTCTCTCACCAGGTTGATGTAGTTGTAGGCCAGCTCGTAGTACGTCCAGTCGTATTTCATCCGTGGGCAGTCACAGGTGATGCCGCATCCTCTTGCCTCTCTCTTCATGCTTGACCACGCTCTGCAG
>Ga0180438_10009228_pt1 | contig 12335 bp, 12 predicted proteins | sample SS_ome_12_FD_132455 | JGI IMG/M metagenome (GOLD analysis project Ga0180438, IMG submission 132455) | Hypersaline lake sediment archaeal communities from the Salton Sea, California, USA - SS_3_D_2 metaG | ecosystem: Environmental > Aquatic > Non-marine Saline and Alkaline > Hypersaline >...
CCTGTAACGCTGGTGTGCTCGTCTGTGGCGCGGGTTGAGGTGGTTCATGGGTACAGGTCTGAGATGTTTCATGGTGGTACTCCTTCGTGGGCAATTGGGCCTTCGAGTGAGGGCCCTTCAAGTGATGGCCCTTCAAGTGAGGGCCGTTCAAAAGGTATAGCCATCCGCCTGATCAGGGGGCCGGAAAATTGGGCAGTGATTGGGGGTGGCAGGGCTGTGATTTTTATCACAAGAATTTTTTAATTGATTGTTAAAAATCGATCACTTTTTGACCAGTTAACAAACAATTCAAAAATCTGAAAATCGAAAGAAGCAATTAGGACTGAGTCTAAATTAATAATTGCTTATTTAGGGCAGGCTTTAAAGTTTTATTGTTATTTATTATTGGTGCCTACTTTTTGGAAAAAGTGTGATAACTCTATTCTTATATGGCCCATATGAAATATAATCACGGGCTATATTTTAGCAGGATCAGTAAGTTATGTGTTTTTATAGTTAATATGCACTTTTGGGGTGGTAAAAATTCCCTGGTCAGAAATTCAACCGCGGAATCTCAGAAATCAAAAAGCAAAGAACGGCTTTCTTCTTTACTTCACATATCGATTTCTATTGAGAGGAAACTTGTAATCAAACTACACTAAAACCTATATAACTATCATATATCATATAACTATAACTAACTATATGATATATAATAACTTTCTTCTGTGATTATATTTCTCCAGAGCATATACCAAAATATCGTCACATTTTAGGGGTTAAGTTATTGAATCCCTGCTTTTTTATTTTTCACCTGCCCTCTCTACTTGACAAGAATTCACACTTCTGGTAAGCTAGCCCGCATCACAGGTGCTAGCTTAGAAAGACCACCCAAAGCTGCAAATCTCCCGCAATTAGAAAGGATCCCGGGCCAGGACCACCCTGGCCCGGGATACGGCTGCCTGTCGATTTATGGTCGCCAGATCGGCGGATCGCGCCTGACAGGCTGTAAGCGCATTGTCCCTGTACTGACCACCCCCAATGCCTCGCCCCCTTTTAGGCGTGCACACTGTGCCTCTAGGGATCTGCGAGTGGAATGCAGGGTGAGGGTGGTGGTTTTATTTCATTGTTACTCGGGCCCAGGGCGGGGCCCGCCGGCTTGGCTGTGTCTTGACTCCGGTTAGAGTTGGGGGGTGTAATCTCCCCACTGTCAGCGGGAAAAGTTACGGGGCTTCATACCCCCACGACTAGCCACTCATTTACAACGGCTTGGTCCGGTGAGCACACTTACCACAAGCTATAACACCGGTGTCGGGTGTGCGCAGTGTGCGGCTGTACCGTAGAGTGCCGGTCAATGCAGGTTTACGCTATCCCACACGTTGACTTGCTAGGTCAACGTCGGGCCCAGGTACCACCCCGGCTGTATGTAACGGAATACGCAACACCGGGGACCTGGCCCGATCACCGGCTGCTAACCGGATCCGCGGGCGGGAATGCTCACGAAGAGCGCCAAGTTGTGACCACCCTCAAGTTGGGTGGTAAGTCAAAAGAGCGCAACCCGGAACTTGCCGGATTGTCCAGCGCCCGAAATTTTCCGGGCGCCTCAAGTCGCGTAATAATTAAACAAGCGGCTCTTGTGGTACGGTCGCGACCGTACCGCAACAGCGGCCTGGACTGGACATACAGGCACGACAAAACCCCCGCACCCGTAAGGGGTGCGGGGGTGTTGTGTTACTGTCAATTAACCGTCGGTACCTGTCCGGGCGTTTTCTTGCGCCGTTACAGGGGCGGTTGCCAGATCGCGCATCTCCGCGATAACCTCCGGCAGGTTGCAATCAGGCCACTGTGAGATGATGAAGTCCATAGCGGCCTCCGCAATATCAAGCGGTAGCATGGCAAGCCTGTCTTTTTCAGCCAGTTCTGCGAGTTCCTGCTCGATCTTGTCGGCGGCCTCTTTTGCAGCCTTCTCTGCCGCCTCCTGCGCTTTTTCTTTGGCCTTGATGACCGATACAGGCGTATAGGTCACCGTGATGGTGCGCTCTGTCTCACCCTTTTTCGGTGGCGTGGATTTGGCGATCAGGCTGTACTGCTGGCCATCCTGTATCTTGGCGGCCTGTTTCGCCTTGCCGTAATGCTTGAGGTATGCATCAAGAGCCGCCTTGTGCGCCGTGGCAGGCGCACCCTTTTTTCCTTTGCACTTGTCAACTGGATACAGCTTGTTGGTCATGGCAGTGAGGTACACGCCCATGTTGTGAGCATCGATGAGTCCAGAAGGTAACGTGAATTCACCGACGGTTGCCCGGTAGCAGGCGCTGTACACAGACTGCGAATCCATGTAAAGAGTGCGTGCTTCGGTATCGATTGCCAGAAGGCCGGAATGTTTCGTCAGAATTAAGTCGCTCATTGTGTATCTCCGTCGTGGAAGTGCCGCGCATGTTGTCCGATGGTACGGTCATGACCGTACCAAGCGCGGCGGGATATGTAAGGATATGGGACAACATGCCAGATATAATGCTTTTTCCGTGCCAACATCACTTTTTACCTTATAAAACAATGACTTATAAACTTAGGGTATACCCCAGGAAGTGAAAAGTGTATAAAATACTGACACTTGACATCCAGGTTTACTTTATAAATCAATAACTTAGAGATTATCTAGCACAAAGCGTGCCAATAAGGCAAACCTTACACAAAAAAAGCTTGACAAGGCCAGCCCTATGTGCTTACATCAAGTAAGTGGTTGTTTTTAAAGGCTTTTTTACCCACCGGATGGCATTATCCGCGCTCTTTGTGTGGTATTGTTCAGACCCCTCATTTTCAATCCGCCAAATTTTCAAACCATGGGACCACCCCGCCCCGCCATAAACCACCCCACCGCTAGCGAAAACCTACCCACCCCTTACCGAAAACCTACCCACCCCTTACCGAAAACCTACCCACCCGCTAGCGCTACACGAATTAAAACCCATGAAAACCGTGCAAAAATCCAAAATTTCCCCGGTTTTATTTCAAAACCATGGCCTTTTGAAGTAAAAAGCGCCAGAAATTTGCCATTCTGACCATAAATTGACACAAACCGTTAATTTAGCGATCATTTCTACACTATGTCCGGCATTCACGCATTCGACGAGGAAATCGGCCCCGATCTGTCATCGGAGGTAGCCGCGATCCTCATGGCGCCAGCCGAGCTTACCGACGACCAGGCACTGGCCCTGTACACCCTGCTCACGCCCCGATTCACGGAAAATTCGGTCACCTATGGGGCCGACTTCGACCTGGTCGCCGAGGTTGAGGCGCAAATCCTGGCGGTCAGGGCCATGCGCGACTCGGTTATCTTACCGGGTGGTCGGGTCAAGAACGGCGTACCGGCCCGGGAGCTAAAGGAAGTAGTCACCGCGAGCAATACGCTGCTACAGACCCTTATGAAGACCCACGAGCGGGTGCTCAATTACGACCGGCAGAGAGCCTTGGAAGCGGCAACCGTGGCCGCGGTGGAAGGTCTCCCCGAAGAAGCCAAACAGGCTTTTTTCAGTGCACTTGAAAAAGAACTAAGCGCAATTAAATAAACTAAACCGGGAGAGGCGTATGACCCCTGCTGACGGCACTAGCCGCGAGCACGACTACGAGGCCGGTCTCAGAGAGGGGCGGTTAAGGGCACTGGAGGAAATCGTGAAGAACCACGACGAGCGATTCGACCACCACGAGCAACGGCTGCGAATCATGGAGCGTATTCTTTACACGCTGGTCGGGGCGATCGCGCTGATCCAGCTCATGCCGGCGCTGCAGAAGTTCTTCGGCGTATGAGCTGGCGTCACTACATCCTGCCGCTCTCGGCACTCGCCGTCATTCTCTACACAGTCTGGCACCAGTGGGACTCCGACCAGGAGCATCACGCGTTCTTCAACGATATGCGCGGCTTTATCCAGGCCGGGCCCCGCTTCACCGCCCAGGACGGACATGCGCTGTGCATGGCGCTCAACCAGCTGGCCTTGCACCAGGCAGATCACCATGAGGAGCCGGTGTTGATGCTCGAGTGCGATAAGTTGCTGGAAAACCGGGAAACGCCGCGTCTGCCGGACACGCCATAGAGGTTGCGGGTGGGGCGCCCGGGTGTTAGATTCCGGGTATCGACAGCTTAAGGAGAAAAGCCGTGCGTATCCTGATTCTAATGGCATTAATGGTGGCGGGGCCAGCCCTTGGTGAACCTGCAGTCTTTCAATGGTCACAGGGTTTTACAGCAGACTGCGAAAATGCTACCGAGCGCCAGGACGGAACTGTGCTGTGTAACGGTGTGAACTGCACCCCGAGCGAGATTCAGGCGGTACGTTATTACATCAGCACAACCGACGGTGACATTCAAAACCCGGAATTGACTTTCCTCATGGACGGCGGGTGTGTAGCGACAGCTGTCGACACCAGGGTATTACTAACCGACGTCATCTATTACCGCTACGCGATGACGCAGGACACAGACGGGCGCTGGAGTTCATTCCCAAGTACACCCGGGTTGTCTTTTACACTGACTAAAGCAAACCCCAAGGCTCCGAAGGTCACCCGGTAAGAGGATAATGTATGGCACGCCAAGACATCAATCACGGGACAGTTGCCGGTGACGGCACAGGTGAGAATTTATTCGACGCCTTCTCCAAAGTAAACTCTAACTTTACAGAGCTCTACCAGAACTGGGTCAACCTGGCGGATACGGGGTCGGGTAACGGGGCCTCGGACGTCGGGATTCAGGATTCGGGTGGCAACTTCTCGACGAGCAATGTCGAGGCGGCGCTGGCGGAGATCGGTGGGCGGATGATCGATGTCAAGGCGCAGGGAGCGGTCGGAGACGGGTCGACCGATGACACCACCGCCCTGCAGGCTGTGCTCACGGCTGCCACTGCCGGAGATGTCATCTACTTCCCTCAGGGGACTTACCGGTGTTGGGGGCTTACCATGAGCTCCAAAAGTGATGTGACGATCATCACGGACGGGGCGAAGCTCTATACACCGTCGGCGACGACCACGGTCGGGAACGACATCCTCGAGCTCGACAGCTGCACCAATTGCAGGGTGATCGGGTTTCAGGTAGACACCGAACACTCACAGGATGCAACAGAGTCTGCCACCGCATTCCGAATAGACGGCTGCACGAACACACATGTACTCGACTGCACATTCCTTGACTGTTACGCAGGCGTGTCGATGTACAACTCCTCGTATTGCTCGGTCAGGGGCTGTACGGGCTACCAGGGGCAGACGGTCTTTGGCTCTACGACCGGGACGACAGACAGAGGAACTTATATCGTTGTGTTTGAAAGTTCGGCAGGGGCGAATGAATATTGTTCTGTCGAGAGTTGTACCGGTATCCAGGTGCCGATTGCGATCGATAAGGAGAATATCGGCACGCGCATCTGTAACAACACCTGCCGCGACACGTATGACTCTTCGATCTATATTGCCGGTGGGGAGCAGTTCAGTGTCACCGGGAACACCTGCATCGACAATGGCAAGGACGGGATCAAGACACTGTACGGCACGACCCGGGTATCCAGTCATGGTGTCATTTCGGGCAACGTGGTCAAGGGGGCGGGTAAGTACGTATCTGCCGGGCAACACGGGATTTTGATTGACCAGGGCTCGCACGATATTACGGTTAGCGGGAACGCGATTGAGCTATATTCGGACTCTGAAAAAGGGGCTGCGTCGGTGAACCGCGGGATCGGGATCAAGGCTACGACCGAGGCGCAGGACACCTACAATATCATCATCGATGGTAACAAGGTCCTGCAGAGGACGCAGTCCACCGGGGATCTGGACTATGCAGTTCATCTGCAGGCTACGACAGGGGATGTGAATAACGTCGTTATCAGCAATAACCTGCTCTATAACACCGGGGAGTACGCACTGTTGTACGCTTCAGGTGCCTCTAGTAACGTCTTTGATGGATTGACGATTACAGGAAATACACTGGCCTATGCGGCGAATACCTCAAGTGGTAACGGCATGGATTTGAGGGGAGACAACTCGGGCATTACGAATCTTCTGGTCAAGGACAACCTTATCAAGGCCTGCGGGCCGTCTCATCAAGGGATAAACATGCGTTCTCCCATTACCGATGCTGTGATCGAAGGGAATAGATTCTCGGGGGGTAGCACCAGCGGTGGGCGGTGCATTCAGCTGGTTGAGGGCACCGCCTCTTCTGCCTACACGCGCACTATCGTGACGGGGAATCGTTCGGACGGTAATGGCACCTACTTCTGGCAGGCTTCCGGCGATGCGGGTGTGAAGCAGGGGGTCGTACTGAAGCCGGACAACTATCACGGGGATGACCTGGTGGCCGGTTATCTGGGGACGACACAGACCACCTACAAGGAACTGGACGGTACCATCAACACCTCGCCTTACGCGCTCGAGCACTTTGAGTCTGGCATGACCTTTACCAATGAGGGGGCGGCCGGCGCTTATGAGTATGACCTGCCGGCCGCGTTACCTGGGGCCGCTTTTCAGTTTTTGAGAAGTAGCGCCAGCTACGCCTTAACGATCGACCCCGACGGAACCGATTATTTCGCCGGCAGCTCGTCCGGGCTGCACAAGTCACTGGATAGCGACGGGGCGTATATGAAGATAGAATGTTTCAAGGCCGGCGTCTGGCATGTGACAGCAGCCCTGGGGACCATTACCGATGAGTAACCTGACACTTGTACCTCCCGTCGAGTTTGACGACCTGAAGCCTTCGGCTGCGCCGTCTGGCTATATTTCGCTTGAGTTCTCTGCCGTCTCAGGCACCTCCTCCATGTTACCGACAAATTCAGGTGCCGTGCGCCTGCATGCACTTGCCGACTGCCTGGTGGCGTTCGGTGACAGTTCCGTGGTGGCGAGCCAGGAGACGTCGATCTACATGGCGGCCGGCACAGAGGTGTTCGGGGTCCCGGCCGGGGCAACCCACCTGGCGGTCAAGGGGCTGGGGGAGTCCGGGCTTCTGACGGTTACCGGGCTTGACTCGACACACCGCACTCAGCTGACGACCAACACGATGGTTCCGGTTCAGGCGGGTTCCTCAAGTGTGGCGCTGCCCAGTGGGCGCATGGTGCGCCTGTTCTCCATGACAGACTGTTTCATTGAGTTTGGTGATGCGACGGTGACGGCTGACAATACATCGATGTTTTTCGAGGCGGGGACCGAGGTGATGCGGGTACCATCGGGAGCGACACATGTGGCGGTTAAACGGTATGCCCTCAACGGTGGGCTTTATATTTCGGGGGTTAACTAATGGCTTATTGGTGCATAGATCCAGTCAGTGGAAGCGATGGTACCGGGAGTAGTCAAGCTACTCAAGCTGCTGCCGAAGCCACACCGTTTGCAACATTCGTAACTGGAGTAAGACCCAGTTACGCTGCAGGTGATACGGTTTTATTCAAAGGCGGTACAACCGCTTCCGAAGTAATCACCAATAATAAAGACAATACTACATTCAGTTCTTACGGCACCGGCAGAGCAACAATAGCAGGTGATGGTGCCACGGCCTGGTCGGTTAGTTTAAATGGGACTGGTGTTACGGTCGAAAATTTAAATATTACCGGAGGTACCACAAGAGCATGTATAGCACAACTGGGTTCCGATTATTGTACTATACGAAACTGCGATATTTACGAAGGTGCATTCGATGGACTTATTGTAAATACTTCGTCTAATGTTACCGTTGAAAATGTAAATGTGTATAACAATCCAAGATATGGATTCAGGGCGGAAGGTAGTGGCTCAAATGAATCCGGGTTAATTGTTAGAAATTCTAAGTTTTATAATAATGGCAGTTCGGAAACAGTTCCAGATAATTTTGACGGATTTTTTATTGGAAATGGACATATTGGCTTTATCGTGGAAGACTGTCAGGCATACAATAATGGTGCATTAGGGATTGGATTTAATTTCGATTTCTCCGCCGGAAGTGGTGGAGAAGATTGTATAGGAGTTGTAAGAAGATGTTATGCACATACTGGCTATGGCGGTTTTGGTGTTAGTGGTACGGATGCAGGAATTACAAATACCAATGATGTGACAATCGAGAATTGTATTTCACTATCACATGTACGTGGAAATTATGAAACACATGGATGTGGTAATATGAAACTATACAATTGCTATTCTGGTGGACCAGTTCCGGATGGAGTTCTTACCAATGCTGCTCAAGTAAAGTTAGGTGATACAACCATTGGAGCTACCACAGAGATTGTTAACACTATTATAGAGGCTAATGAGTATCCTCATGCGATAGCTTATGACCCCACTTATACCACGCTTACATCTAAGAACAATTGTATCGTAAGTGGTACGCTGGGTATTTCTCGTAATGATACTACGTCTAGGACATTTTCTGAGTATGTATCTGATGTAAGTGATACTGGATCTATTTCTTCTGACCCTCTCCTGGACGACAATGGCTTCCCCGCATCGACATCTCCGTGTCTGAACGCGGGCGCTGCACCGCTATCACAGTACGATGCCTACTCACGCCCCAACTACGGGAATCACATAGGAGCCGTATGGCCTAAAATCAATACGAGTAAAACACGGAGGTCATTCTGATGGCTACTTATTATATTGATCCAAGCGCGGCCTCGGACGGAACAGGGACTTTTGCCAGCCCTTATAATGATTGGAGTCCTGTCACGGGAAATATCGCAGCATATACTACAGCTGGTAATACCTATCTAGGCAAAGAGGGGACTACATGGACAAGCGGTACCGGTAACTTGAACTTGGCCGCGGCCAATTTAACATTTGGTACCTACGACGCCACTACCGGAGATCAGATATCTGACGGGAATCGTCGTACAACACTGGACTTTTCTGCTTGTACCGCTACCAGATGTATAAGAGGCGATGCTACAACAGATAATTTAGTTATCGATAGCCTACATATTATCGGTTCAAATACGACTGATATTATAAATACAACGAGCGGCCAATCGGGATTAACGGTAAGAAATTGTAAATTAATAGGTACGGGCGCGAATGCTACAAGTAAGAATGAGGGCATTTACCATTTGGGCGGCGGCCCTGTGTATATACTCAATAATGATATTTCAAAAACCAACTCCGGTATTTGGGTCCAACCCGATACGGGGGACACCGTTTCTACTGAAGTGTCTTTGATAAACAATAATAGAATACACGATCTTGCGGGAACAACTGCCGGTGACGGAGATGGGATCTTTATTGGCACTATTGGGTCTTTTAATATAGACCATGATTATAAATTTTTCATATCCGGAAACTACATAACTGGCTACCAAGAAAATGCTATTGATATATTACAAAATGAGATAATTTGTGAAAATAATGATATTGGGGCAGGAGATGGGACAAATGGAGTTAGTGGGATTAATGTAGGGGTTTCTGGAGATTATGGCAGTAATAACATAATAAGAAATAACTACATTCATGATATAACTCTTCCAGCAAATACTGCAAAAGCGCCATTACGTAATAGAGGTGGGATCAATAATAAATATTATAATAATATTATTTCTAATGTAAGTAATGGTACTGCCACGGTAGGTTTATTTAATTATACTTCTGGAGAATCCGGGAGTTGGTCCATGTATAATAATAGTATTATTGATTGTCAATGCGAGTATTTAATTCGTATGACTACTACCGGTACCATTACTGGTGAGTTTTATAACAATATTATTACTGGATGTACTGTAGATACTAATAGGTTTTATTTAAACGATACAGATGCTGTATTAGCGTATGGAAATAACTGTTTTCAAACTGGCTTACCGGGGGACAGTTCTGCTTTAGGAACGCTTACTGATGCAGGCGATAATATTACTGGAGACCCCAAACTCAACTCCGACCACACACTTCAGGCATCCTCACCTTGTATAGGCGCAGGCACGGCCCCGTTATCCGAAATGGATCACGACGGCAAATACAGAAAGACATTATCCAATGACATAGGCGCGAAATGGTTTGATGCGCATGAGGATTCGACGGTTGAAAGATTACTTGCTTCAGGGGGTACTTCATAATGGATATAAAAGGAAAATTTCCCGGAGATAGAAGAGCGGAGCCATTATTTAATTTAGTACCTACATACCCCTCAACAAATAAAGTTGTATATGTAGACCCCAGCTATGCCGGAGTAGGTACCGGCCTTATTGGCGACCCATACAATAGCTGGGCCAATGTCCAGTGGGAGGCTGGCACTACTTACCTGCAGAGAAGGGGTACTACCGCATATGAGCAAATTACTATAGGAGATATTGGAGTAGTAGCTAAAGGTACAGTAACTACAGGGGGTACTACAACATTTACTGATACAGGAGAAACTTGGACTGTTGATGAGTTTGTTGGGTTAAAAATTCGGAACAATACTGACGGCTCTATAGGTTTTATTACTGCTAATACTGCTGATACCATTACCGCAGAGTTAGAGGGTAGCGCTTCTCCCGTTTGGGCAGTATCCGATACTTACACTGTTATTAATCCAATAGTTATAGGTGCCTATGGAGAAGGTCCTAAGCCAATTATTGATTGTGAAAATACCAGGAAAAGCGGTATTTACTGTTCTGGTGCAGAATATATTGAAATTTATGACTTTGTAGTCCGTAATACCTATTACGAAAACGCAGCAGATTCTAAAGAACAGGGCGCTATTTTCTTATCCCAAACTGCTACAGAGTCACTGAATGGCTGTAAAGCTATTCGATGCGATATAGAAGATGCAGGTTGGCACGGCATACATTTTGTTGGAAACAGGGGCGAAACTTCATTTCTCAACTGTGTGGAAGCTTACATTGGATATTGTACTGCTACTAATTGTGGCGGTGCCGGTATAGCTATGCGCATAAAAACTACAGGCGGCTGTATACAAGAATATAATCGTGCTTATGCTTGTGGAGTTGGAGTCTCTTCGACTCAATGGGGGGTTTACGCCGCACCATACGCTGAGAAGATAGACTCTTGGACCCAATGGGATAATGGCGGGTCCGGAGGCGGCGGAGAAGGGACTATCGGAACCTGGAGATTCCAGATACTTAATGGGTTTGATAACAATCAGCCCATTGAGCAGGCTTTTGCTATTGGTAGGACTACAGCAGGGGATGTACAACTTACAGAAGGGGGGAGTGCAACAACGCTGGGGACAGATGAATTCTTTTGGGGTACCCCGTACGTTTATGTCAATCTAGGGGGAGAAAGTATGACAACTACTGGAGTTGTCGTACAGTTTGCTGAAGCATTTGGCTATATCCAGCGTTATAACCATGTCGAACACACCGGGGGCAGTGACGGAGTTGGAATCGGTACAGACCAGGCGGCCGGGAGATGCCAGATTTATGATAATTATTCAAAGAATAATTCGGTAGGGGTTTCTTCTCATATCTCATTCGGTAACCAAGTCTTCGGGAATGTGTGTATTGATAATTCAGAAGACGGTATCCGGGCTCAACACACTTTTGAGCATGCCAGTTACACCGGAGAGAGGAATGTTATATCCAACAATCTTATATACGGGTCTACCGACGGGATACAGCTACGAGACTCAGATGCCTTAGAGCTCGTGGATAACACAATTTCTGGTGAGACCAATGTGATCAACGTTACTCAGGATGTTGTTGGGGCCAGCTTTAAGTACATAGGGCCGAAGCAATACTCCAAGACGAAGACAACAGCTTATACGATCACCAGCGACGAGGCTTATTCCAGGGGCCTTGTTTTCAATAATCTGGGCGCTGGTGCCTCCGTTACCCTCACGCTACCTGCAGCGGTGGCAGGTATGGAGGTAGTCGTAGAAAGGATTTCAACCCAGTCATTGATTGTTGCAGCGGACTCTGGAGAGTCGGTCTATGACAGCGCACAGACAGCGTATGTATCTGTGACACTCGGGAGTAACCAGGCACTAGTGGTCTTGAAGTGTGTAAAAGACGGAGACTGGACGACCGTGGCCAAGCAGGGCACACTTACCTACAACACTTAAAGAGGGCTAGCAGATGGCAAAATATCTACACCCGGACGTGCTGGACAACGGCCTGCAGTACATCATCGACCAGGCCACCAGCAGCAACGTCGACATGTTACTCTTGGACGCCTACACCCTGGGGCAGGCGTATGCGACTGTTGACTCCAATAAGGTGATGACGATCGATATGATCGCTGGAAACTTCTCTCTGGCAAACTTCGGTAGTTACGGGCGCCAGCTGGACGTGGCAGAGCGATCCGGGTCTGCTTCGGCCTCAGCGTCCAGCCCTGACCTGCATGTCGCGATCGTGGACGTGACCAACACCAAGGTGCTGGCGGTCACCGACGAGACCAGTGACCAGGACATCACCAACGGCAACCCGATCACCGTTCCGACC
>Ga0180438_10009229_pt1 | contig 12335 bp, 17 predicted proteins | sample SS_ome_12_FD_132455 | JGI IMG/M metagenome (GOLD analysis project Ga0180438, IMG submission 132455) | Hypersaline lake sediment archaeal communities from the Salton Sea, California, USA - SS_3_D_2 metaG | ecosystem: Environmental > Aquatic > Non-marine Saline and Alkaline > Hypersaline >...
CTGTCGTGTTCAAGAAGTCGTTGCTGAGGTATTACTGGCCCTTCAACTCCAAGTATTCCGACAAGGGTCTCAACAACACACTTCAGGACGTATTCGGAGGCAACCTCTTGAAGGACGCAAAGAAGCCTCTCTTTGTGACGGCGGCGAATGTCGGTTCTCGGACGCTCAAGGTGTTCAACAGCACAGAGAACGGGTGGCTCCTGTGGGAGGTCATTCGCTGTGCTACGGCGGCAGAGACCTACTTTCCCTCTTGGAAGGGATACGCGGACGGAGGCGTCTTCGCGAACAATCCGAGCATGGTCGGCGTGGCGGCAGCGGCGAGGATGTTGGGGGCCAAGATTGAAGAGCTTGAAGTCCTCTCCATTGGCACGGGTGACAGAACGGGTCGGGGTTCTCGGGGTCCGAGGTCTATCTTCCGGTGGGGCGTGTGGCTTATAGATGCTCTTCTGGATGGAGCCTCGGACAAGATGCACGACTACTTTGTGCGTTCGATGCCGCTCAAGAAGTACAAGAGGATTCAGTTTCCCTGTCGGTCTGGCTGGAAGATGGACAGCCCGGCTGATATGCTTGAGGCAGAGAAGGTGCTGAGAGCTGACTTGGACAGAGCGGCTAAGATTGTGGAGGCGTTCTAGTGGATTCATTCGGAGACGTGTTGGCGGAGTTCAAGGCCAGAGAAGAAGAGTGTGTAGAGAATGTCGCGCCACTTCTCGAAGACGCTTCGTTGCGCAATGCGCTTGTGGCTTGGAAGTCTGTTGCGATTGAGCACAAGAGCAACGGGGGCTGTCCGCACAAGGACGAGACCTCACGATGGAACTGGCTGTGGCAGCAGATTGAGTATGACCAGTCCACTTTCGGCACGGTGTCCGGGGCCAAGCCTGCGGAGGTCGTGAACCTCATCACACGGCTCATAGGACTCAGGCTCGTCTATCCTGATGGAACCATCAACCAGATGGCTCGTCAGTACCTTCAGGCTATGATTCTGGCCAAATTGGCAAGCCCCAAGAGACCCGGAAGGCCCAAGAAGAGCGACGACAAGAAGGGCTGAGGCCCTGAAATTTCTCGTTTTCAGCACTTTCCTCCTCCTTTCGTGTGTATAATATGGTGTGAGTGAGAACTCTCCATACGTTGGGAAATATGTCTGTTTTGGTCTTTCTGACGGCAGTTTTACGTGGGGCCGAATCAAAGCTGATGCGGTCGTTAATACGCCGAATGGCCCCAAGGAGGTCTTTGTTTTGACGGACAGAATGACTTGTTACGTGCCCAAGGGCGAGCTGGCTGAGATTACTGTGTCTGTCATAAGCAAGCGCATATCGGCGGGTACGGCAGGCCCGATGGCACTTCCGGGTAGAACAGACCCAGAGACACTGCCGGAGTATCAGAAAGGCGCATATAAGGCTGCGTTGCCGGAGGCAAAGCCGAATAAAGATTCCGGAAACAAAGCTCTTCCTGTGAAGAAGGAATCCACGCTTCCGGCGGTGCCCGAGGCGAGTGGAGTCCCAGAGCTGTCGGAGATAATGGATATCGAGAAATCGCCGGGTCTGAATATGTTCGAGAAGGTGGGCCGAGCGCAAAGTAGTATACAATCTGGCAGGCACGTGGACTACATCTTCCGGAAGTATGGTTACGATACGAACGTTCGTAAGGACCAGCTCAATCTCGACCCTGAGAAGGGGGATGTTGTTGACAGGGAGATTCTGGGATTGGACGACTTAACGGACGATGAGCTTTTTCTTATTGCCATGAAGGCGAAGATTGATGGAATGGGCTTCAATCAGGGTGCCCGGAACATGCTGCGATTTGGATTGTCGCCGCTGCCCAAGCACGAGGTTGAAGAGAAAGCAGTCGCGCTCCTGAAAGAGCGTAAAAACGTCAAACCGAAATAATGGTTTGATATTATGAACATAGGTGGAGGTCGAGAGATGGCCGAAGAAGCGAAAGTGGAAGAAGAGGTCAAGACGGGCGAGTATCCCAAGAAGGCGAAGATGGACGAGCCGAACGAGGTTATCGGCAACTTCGTCGTACTGTGGCGCAACGAAGGCAAGCAGGCCGCGAAATGCTTGGGCATTGACGAGGCCAAGGGCCGCGTGGTCTATGAGATGGTCTCCGGGCCGGACAAGGGCAAGCGGTTCAGCGCGAAGTACGACAGTTCACAGACTGTCAACGTCTACGACGAGGAGTCCGTCATTCTGGCCGTCCTCGATACGTGAGAGATGGTCAATCCGGGTATTTGCAGGCGGTGCACTCACTGCCAAGATGTCAGTGAGTGCTTGCGCGACGATAGGGGTCTAATCCGAATCGTCTCGGTGGACTGCGCCCTTGAGCCCGGCGGCATAGTCGTTGGACACACGCCCATTCCAGAGGACTGTCCCTATCTCCTTGAACACAAGCTCACCGAAGAGCATACCGAGGACATGGTGGAGGGATGGGAAAAGGAACAGGAGGAGCAGAAGAATGCAGCCCGACTTTAGCATCAGAGACGTGGAGGTCTACCTCGACAATGCGGCTACGACCGTTATAGACGAAGAGGTGGTAGGGGCGATGGTGCCCTATCTTGAAGAGAGATACGGCAATCCTGAGACGCCCTATTATCTTGGCCGCGAAGCTCAGGAGGCCGTGGACGATGCTCGGGCACAGGTATCAGAACTACTAGGCTGTCTCGACGATGAGGTTTACTTCACCTCGGGGGGCACCGAGTCTAACAACTGGGCTGTCAAGTCTCTCCTGCATGACAAGGCGCAGATACTCGTGGGTGCTGCGGAGCATTCTTCGGTGCTGGAGGCTGCCAAGTGGGCGGCTTCCAGTCGCGGCATCAAGCTTCACGAGGTAGCTGTTGACTCCGAGGGCGTTGTTGATGTGGGTTTTATAGAGCATATGGCCGAGACCGGAAACGTCGGTCTTGTAAGCATCCAGCATTCCAATAATGAGGTAGGTACGTTACAGCCCGTGGACGAAATATCGGCTATCTGCGCAAAGCATAAGGTGCCGTTCCACTGTGATGCCTGCCAGTCGTTTGGCAAGGTGCCCTTGGATGTGGATGAAGAGGGGTACGACATGGTGTCCCTTTCCGCACACAAGATTCACGGGCCTATGGGTATTGGGGCACTATATGTGCGACCCGGTGTCTCCATAGAGCCTCTCTTGCACGGAGGGTCTCATGAGAGAGGGAGGAGGGCCGGGACACTGGCCGTGCCTCAAATAGTTGGTTTTGGCAAGGCTGCGGAGCTGGCTTATCGTGCCATGAAGAAGGATATGCCTCGCGTTTTCAAGATGGTTGATGAGCTTGCCCACGAGCTTGGCGTAAAATGTGATGCTGTTAGGAATGGTTCTCCCAAGAAGCGGCTCCCAAACATCCTCAATGTAAGCCTACCCGGCGTTGATGCCTCCCTCTTGGTCGGCGTCCTTGCCAAGCACGGTATCTGTATTTCTACCGGGTCCGCCTGTAGGACAAAGCAGGCAGCATCGCCGGTACTCCGGGCGATGGGTAAAGATAGGGCTTCGTGTGAGTCTGCGATTCGTGTCAGTCTTAGTCGCTATACGACGGAAGCCGATATCGCACACTTCGTTGCTAAGCTACAGACATCCTTGAAGGAGCTTCCTCAGAGAGGAACAATGTAGTGCACGATTTGGATAACAGCGATACGATACCCTCTTCTTCCCCCAATTTTCCATTACCTGTCAACATTACAGTAGGAGACCGGGATGGTATCGTTATGATGGTCTTTGACAGGTCTATCAGTTGGCTCCAGATGGACGCCAAGACGGCTATCAAGGTCGGGGAGATGCTAAAGGAAAGGGGGATTGAGGTGATGAGGGGAGGGGAATGAAAAAGCAAATCTTTATGACGTTGACGTTTTTTCTGATGCTCGGATTTGGCTCGTGTCTGGGGCGCGTGATGACTGGGATGAATGTAGTTGCTGCGCCTGCTCTGGGGCTTATTCTTGCCTTTGTGGGTATGTTCGTCGGTATGGTTCTGACGCATTTGCATCTTTACTCGAAGCTCCATCTATCCGAGACTCGGCGGCATCAGATGGAAGAGAAAAGGGCGGAGTTTGATGAGCGGATACGCAAGCTTGTGGAGAAGCAGAATGCTCTTGGCGATGAAGCCGTTCTCGCCTTTTCAAAGAGCGTATCCCAGAAGGTGGCCAACAGGATTCTTGCTAAGCACTTTGACGATTTAGCCAATGACTCCAAGCGTGCTCCCCTCTTCAAGAGCGTAGATGCCATTATCGAGAGCGAGATAGCTCAGGCAGCCTTGGAGCTGGGTGGTCGGGACCAGAATGACTCAGAGGAGGTTCCGGATTTCTAAGTGACCCTTGCAATAGAGGGGTATGGGTAAGAAGTCCAGACTGAAAAGGCAGAAGCGCAAGCAGCGGAATCGGTGGACGCCCTTTCAGAGGGCCGTCATGAATCCGGCTACTGGTGCCCAAGTTCCTGTGAGCATTGAAGAGACTTGGTACGACGAGGTCTGGATGAACTCGCTCTATCAGGTCAACCTCAAGCGCATCCCCAAGAGCGAACAATGGCCCTTCGACATGATTCAGCTTAGCATCAAGCGACTCGACAAGATGGCCGTTCACGACTGGAGGCACCTCCAGTGGATAAAGAACGAACTTGTCGGCGAGGAGAATGAGGGGTTCGAGATGTACCCGGCTGAGTCGAGACTCGTGGACACAAGCAATCAATACTGGATGTTTGTCTTTGCCGACCCCAGAGTGCGCATTCCGCTGGGATTCACTGAGAGGGGTGTCTGGGACGGCGATGCCTGTGGCTCCCGCCAACGCCCGTGGCCCAAGGAAAAGAGGCCAGCCGACTGTGAACATGTGGATTCGGCCAAATTGCAACAGATGATTGCCGATAGGGCGCAAAAGTAGCCACAGCGGGGCCTTTATTTTCCCTTTTCATCCATAATAATTCTTTGATATTTTCACCATAGGTGAAGAATAGCGGTATTGTCCAGCAATACGGCGTCGAGGAATCACTCAAAGGAGGTTCACATGAGAAAGCCGTTTCGAGTAATGGTGGCCGGACTGGTTATTGTGGCGGGTCTTGTGGCACTTCACGTGCTGGCAGACCCCGTCGAACCCGCCGACGTGCAGCTCACCTGCCTGAGAAATTCGGGCAGCTCTGCTTCCGTCTCATCCACTACATTCTATCAGGGAGACACACTGAGCCTGACGAATTCCGTCATGTATACCGGAGATACGACCAACTCTGCCGCGCAGAATCTTGACGGATGCGTCATCACGGTGGTGGCAGGTCAGCCCGGCTCGACCGTGACCAATAACGTGAAGGTTACAGGCTACAACATCTCCACCAACGATGGGACGTGGGGTGCGGAGTTTACGGTGCCGCCTTACAATCCCTGCTACATTCAGGTCACGGTGAGCAACGTGAACGTCTTCACCTACCCGCGCTATCGTATCACCACGCAGGAGAAGTTGCCCGAATAACAGTCGGTGCGGGGGCCTCGTTTGGCGGGGCTAAGAAAGTTGAACTTTTTTCTTGCGTGACCTCGGTGCGTGTGTATAATGTACATGATGATTGGAAAAGATTTCCAGTCAAGGAGATGAGAAACGTGACTGCAAAACGGCATATGATTACAAGGAAAGCCGAAGCCTCTTGGGCGACGATACCAGTCCGCCCTGAAGAGGATAAGGCCCCTTGTGGTCTCGTGCCGTAAGCAGACCACCACAGAAAGCACGAGACCCCTTGGGGCGAAAACCCCAAGGGGTTTTTCTTTGGACAGAAACCGGATTTTGAAAAGGAGAATGCAATACGTGACAACCTCTTGACGACTTGTAGACGATTCGGTAATATACCGATTAGTCAAAGGAGGTTGAGAGATGTACGATAGGTATCTGAAAGGACAGATTGCGGTACTAAAGGTTCAGACACGAGCGGCAGAAAAGGGGTTTACTGTTTCAGTGCCGACAACTGAGTCGAGATACGACTTGCTGGTTGATGATGGAAAAAGGATTTGGAGGGCACAGGTCAAATACGCCGGAAGGGAGCAGCAGAGCACGAGTGGTTCGGTGGAATTAGACTTGAGGAAGGAGACGAGAAACAATGGGAAAAAGCGTACATACAGTAAGAGCGAAATTGATGTCGTTCTGGTGTATGTACCTCAGATTGATGAAGTCTTGTGGCTTGGGTCAGACATCTTTGACGGAGTCAAGAGTTTGACCTTCCGGTTTGAGAAGCCTAAGAACAACCAAGCATCGAGGCTTAGAATGGCAAAAGATTTCGTATGGTAGATGGGCGTGTGGCGCAATAGGTAGCGCAACGGGTTCTTACCCCGTGGGTTGCAGGTTCGATTCCTGTCACGCCTACCAGTTAGGATAGTTCTTTGACAACCTGTATGCCAATCAAGGGTGCCGAGTGGAAGCGGCTCGGCACCCACAATCGGGGTGTAGCTCAGTCTGGTCAGAGCGCACGGTTCGGGTCCGTGAGGCCGCTGGTTCGAATCCAGTCATCCCGACCATATGAGGCACGCTTCAGTTGAGCGATACTTCTTGGTTCGATTCCAAGTCCGGGCTCCAATCAATGTTGCCCGGACAGCCCAATTGGATGGGCATATCCGCTTAGCGGCTATTGGTGCTTCAATTTTGGCGACACCTGCCACCCGTTGAAACGATGAGTATCGGGCATGTGATGCTCTCCACGCCATCGTGGAGGGGAAGTGGTGTGACATCCTGTGGAGAGACATGGGCCTATTTATGGCGGCTTTAGCTCAACGGCAGAGCGGCGGCGGGTTGATTACTCCCGAGTGAACGTGGTTGCCGGTTCAAATCCGGTGGGTCGCCCCAATTTCAAGATGGCGGACGTAGTGTTAGCGGTCAAGCACGAGAGGTCGTGACCCTCTTAGCGCGGGTTCGAATCCCGTCGTTCGCCCCAGTTTTGGTGTCCGAATGGAGCAACCGTGAATGAATAGCGGCGAGGCCCCACAGGGGCTGGAGAGTGGTGAGTGGACGGAGCTGTTTGACGGCTCTGGAGAATAGCTCGACCCCATTGGGACGTTGAGTTCGTAGAGGGGAGGATGAGAGTTCAAATCTCTCTTCGGATACCTTATAGGTGCGTAGCCAAGCCCGGTGAAGGCAAGTGTTGACTTCCGTGTGGAATTGTATCATACTATGATACACAAATCACGGAGGTTAGGATGAAGCGGATGATAGGATATGAAAGAATAAAGGCTCACCGGAAGGCCATCAAACAGAGGCTTGTGGATGCCTTCGGTGGTAAGTGCGGCAAGTGTGGCTACGACAAATGCCTGAACGCTTTGGAGTTTCATCATCTCGACCCGTCGCAAAAAGACTTCAACATACGGAAAAGCATACGGCGATGGGATGTGATAGTTGCAGAGGCAAAAAAATGCGTGTGTCTGTGTTCTAACTGTCATGAGGAGTTTCACGATGGTTTGTGGGAGATGTCGAAAAGCATGCCGCGTTTCGATGAATCCTACGCAGAATACCGACCGGTGGTTTTGTCTCGTTGCGACTTCTGTGGCAACGAGAAGTCAAAGAAGAATAAAAAGTATTGTTCTCCTGAGTGTGCCACCAGCGATAGGGCGTCAGAACGATGGGAGGATGTAGACCTGAAAAAGTTGTTGCTGGAGGAACACTTGCCGCTTTCTAGGATTGGAGAGATGGTGGGAGTGACCGGGAACGCAGTCAAGAAAAGAGCTAAGAAGCTTGGTATTATTTAGGGGCGGGTAACTCAGTCTGGTGAGAGTGACGGTCTGATATGCCGTTGGTCGGGAGTTCAAATCTCTCTCCGCCCACCATTTTTGAGACGGCGGCGTGGAAAGCGGACACGCACGCGAAATTCCGTAGTGAAGAAAAGCGTCTGGACGAACACTACCAAGCCGGGAGTCGTAAGACAGACCGTGAATGTCAAAGGGTATTACCTTAGCGGGTGAGAGAGTATGACGAACAGTCCAGAAGTCGGAGTAGCGTCCGACCCGTCTCATTTATTTTTGTCGGCACGCTTCAGCAGAGGGTTACTTCACTTGGGATGACGAGGTCGTTGGTTCGAATCCAACCCGCCCGACCATGTTCAGGAGTTGGTTGTGTTCACTAATAATGAACAGACCGAAAAAGTGAACGGGCGGTAGCTCAGCGGATAGAGCGCGATACGTTGCCTTCAGCGGCTATTGGTGTTGACAAAAATCGGGGTGTAGCGCAGTCTGGTAGCGCGTCCGTCTGGGGGGCGGAAGGCCGCTGGTTCGAATCCAGTCATCCCGACCAATATGGGCGGTTAGTGATAGTGGTAGCACGCTGGCCTTGCAAGCCGGATGCAGGAGTTCGATTCTCCTACCGTCCACCATTGACAGCAGCCACACCTTCTGTATAATACACAGAAGGTATAAGGAGGCTGTTATGAGGTCAGAGACATGTCGCAAAGGAGAGATTGCCAAGTGCGAGGTGCTTCGACGCGCTTATGAGAGGGACATCGTTGTCAGTATCCCCACCATAGATGCGGACTATGACTTGGTATTTGATGTGGATGGGAAGCTCATTAAGGCTCAGGTAAAATATGCTTCTGGGAAGCCGTCTAATTCGACTGGGTCCGTCTTTTTAGACCTTCGTAGAACTACGAGGAACGGTAAGGTGCTTACCTATCAGAGGCATGAGGTAGATGTGCTTCTGGTTTACCTCGCAGATGAGGACAAGGTGGTTTGGTTGCCTCCTGACGTATGGGATGGGAAGTCGTCAGTTACGATTAGAACGAAGCCCTCTAAGAATCGCCAGTTGAAAGGTTTGAGGTTGGCGAGCGACTATGAATGGTGACAAGTTCGCCGAACATGGGGACGTAGCTCAGGTGGTCAGAGCGAACGGCTGATAACCGTTAGGTCGGTGGTTCAACTCCACTCGTCCCTACCACGCTGGTCGCGGTCGTACTGGTCGTGACAACCCTAAACAGTAGGAGGAACCATGACGATGGTTCGTTGGATGGCGTTAGGTGTTCTGGTCTGGTGTTGCGCTGGCTGCGCAGTGTTTGGGCCGACCGCTGGAGACATTAGGACGAAGGGTACACAGTTCACACGAGAAACAAGCTACCTCTTCGGGCTGATAAGCGACAAGGATGACTATAAGCCCGTAGGCAAGGCGGTGGACTGGTCAACTCATGGAGGCTGGAGTTCGTTCAAGAAAAGGGCGGACGAAGACCAGAAGCTGGGCATCAACTTGTACGTGGCCTATTCCGGGCCGGGGTTGTCGAAGCCTCTGTTCAAGCCGAACGACGGTGGGGCTCCCTACAAGGACAATACGACGCTGGCAAGGAACAGCAAGTATTGGGATGAGGTGGATAGGCGTATTGAGTATCTCAGAGACAGAGGCATATCGGTCGTTGTTGCCAACACCTTCGTTGACCAAGGCATCTTGAATCGCTTCACGGTCGAGACCTTGACCGAGGACTGGAAGAGAACGGTGAAGATGTATGAGACCGAGAGTGCGATGTTTTTTCCGCTCAGTGAATACGATGAACATGGAAACGCTGGCATGAGCTTAGGGCTCCGGCTGGTTGACGTGACGAGGGGAGAAACGAAGGCTCCTGTGAGTCTACATCCGTTGAAGACAAACGCGAGGCACGCAGGCAGCGTAGACTTCATCGTTCATCAAGGCTGGAATCCGAATCAGATTCGTGCCGATTTGGCTCATGGTAAGCCGCTGGTTGTCGCCGAAGACCAACAGGCGGCAGGGAACCCCAGTTTGAAAATAGAGCGGTTCAAGCAGGCGAGGAGCATGGGGGTCACATACATCTTCACTGGCAACCATGATGGATGGTCATCCGAGGAGAAGGCGTTTCTGAAATCACTTTGACAATCTTGAGGACACGCTTCAGCAAGAGGGTTACTTCGAACATCATGCTCATAACGTGAAAGTTGTAGGTGAGAATCCTACCCCCGGCACCAATCAGGCCGGGGAAGTTCAATAAAAGCCCTTGGCGTTTATCGGTGTCCCAAGACCGGGGCGTAGTGCAGTCTGGTAGCACGCGTGCTTTGGGAGCACGAAGTCGTTGGTTCGAATCCAATCGCCCCGACCAAGTATTACTTGACAGGCCAGTTTTACTGCTAAGTAATAAAGGCCATTTCAGTAAAGTTGGGCCTTTAGCTCAGTCTGGTCAGAGCGGCTCCCTCATAAGGAGATGGCCGTGGGTTCAAATCCCTCAAGGCCCAAGTTGACGAAGTCGGGACACCTCCAAGTGGTGTCAACTGGAAACAGCCGAAAGGCTGGCTAAGAGCCCGACAGGTGAGAGTTGATGATGTCTTGAATGATTTTCAGGAACTTCTTTGCTCTTTGTTTTTTGAAGTATTTCATAGACGACGTGTCAATGGAGCACAGGCTTATACCTGCCTCGCGGCAGGCGGCAAACTTATGACTGTCATTACGACGAATAGCATCCAGTTTGTCTTGCCCGTAAATGGGCTCGTAGTGGTAGATGCCGTTGAGTTCAAAGGCAAGCTTTAGTGAAGGAATGAAGATGTCAAGTTCTGAAGAGATGGCGTCTTTTTGGTTGAAGTGAAAATCGAGGTTGGGATAGAGAATGGTAAGTTGCTCCTCAAGCCACTTCTCCAATTTGGAACGACGAGTGCCGTGCTTCTTGTGGACGTTGTTCCATTTGGCGGCACATGAGCGTGAGCAGAAGTGGTTGCCGGATTTTGATTTGGCGATGTCGGACGGTCGTTTTTTCGTCGGGTTCTGGCATTGGGCACACTCGACCGTGATTAGTTCTCCCACGTTGTCTTTACGCTGGCAACTGTTGTTGCAGAACCGGCATGAGTCTTTTGATTGTCGGTTGGGATTATGGGCGGCAAAAATGGCGTGCTTGGTTCGGCAGAATGGGGAGCCGCAGTATTCACATTGGAGCAGAAGTGGGTCTCGTGACTTGGCTTTCGCAAATTGGCTCTCTGTAAATAGTGGAATCATAGGTGTAGGATAGTATGGAGATAGTGAATTGTCAATTCTGAATCCCTCAAGGCCCACCAAAGGAGTATAATAGAATGAAGACATTTCGAATACGACAGCGCGTGTCTATGGAGACGGGCGCGTAGCTGATGTTGGTGCAAGCACCTGCCTTATAAGCAGGAGGACGTGAGTTCAATTCTCACCGCGCCTACCAAGGATAGATAAGATGGCAAATCCGCTGATAGCCCAAATCACAATAGGTGACAGGCACATAGGCACCATGAGTATGCTTGGGGTCAAGATGCTGAAGAATGGCTCCATACGGTACGAGGTGTGCTACAAGGCAGAGGGCAAAGAATGGAAGGCGAAAGTTTCTCACAATAGAGCCGAGGGGGCGTTGAGGCTGATTCAGAAAGCCTCTGGTATCATCTCTAAGAAGATACGGCAGTTCTACTCGGTGCCGAAGGAGTGCATTCGCTACCTTTCAGGCCCAGAGGAATGCCCGACCTTCTGGAATGAGCAGGATGAGAACGGAGAAGAGACCGGAAAGATGCGCGGCGTTTGGGTCGGTGTGAAGGAGTCTGATATACCCGAGAGGTATCGGAAGGAAATGAACGAGGTACTCGGGGCCGGAACGTGTGGTATTCTCGAAGGTGAGTCGTTTATCTACCTTCACGACATACAAGGATTTCTGGACAAGGCAATTGCTGGTATCAAGCCGATGTTTGATTAGTTGCCCCTTTTGGGCGTGGATTGAAATGGCGTGGATTGAAATGACTGAAAGGAGGCTCTGATGAAATCGGAGGATGGCAAACGAAACGAGGGTGTGTAGCAAATGTTGGCTTTGCACCAGACTTTTAATCTGGGATCGTGATGAGCGTGTACGTGGGTTCGAGTCCCACCGGATGCACACTAAAATTAAATTTAGTTTGATAGACGTCGGGAAGTGGTTCGATTCCACTATTAGAATTTATTCTATTCTTGGTGATAATGATTATATAGGAAACGAGGCATATGTTGCACCGGTTATCAGAGGTTCGAATCCTCCATTCAAATGTTTAAAGATTTAATTGAAGTATGAAAGTTATTATTAATAATAGTACTTAAAAATTTAATAACTTTCATTATCGGTTCGTAACTCAGTTGGAAGAGTACCTGGCTTTTACCCAGGGAGTCGAGAGTTCGAGTCTCTCCGGGCCGACAAAAAAATATAAAATTATATGAAACAATTTATATACTGATTCATATAATAATTATAATAAAAAACTTAGAAGCGGTCGAAAGAGTTTCATCGAAATAGACTTTTAATCTGTAATTCAATAACAAAGCTCTTTTAAATATTCTCTAAGTTTTTCTTTTAAAGTAAATAAAATGAAATATATTTTAAATGGTACTCATATAAAACAATTAAAAGGTAAAATTGATTTACCA
>Ga0180438_10009230_pt1 | contig 12333 bp, 6 predicted proteins | sample SS_ome_12_FD_132455 | JGI IMG/M metagenome (GOLD analysis project Ga0180438, IMG submission 132455) | Hypersaline lake sediment archaeal communities from the Salton Sea, California, USA - SS_3_D_2 metaG | ecosystem: Environmental > Aquatic > Non-marine Saline and Alkaline > Hypersaline >...
CCAGTGCATTTGCCCACATCAATATGGCGCCTGAGACAGCCAGCAGTGCTAGAACAACGACTAGAATGGAAGCAGCTTTGCGCACAGACCCTCCCGGCGACTGGCCCCGCGAGGGCTCTACTACGCTCTGAGGTTCAGGGCGGCAGGCATGATGCGGAACGAGGCGGGCGTCTCGCCTATCAGCTCACCCTCTGCCTGTATGAACATGCGCTGCAGTGCCTCTATCTGGATCTCCTTTCCCTGCAGAGACTCGACCTTTGGATGCGTTAGATGCGTTCCCCGATAGATGCGTGGGATGTTAACCAGCAGCTCTGGCTTGGTCAGGTCCTTTAGAATGACGACATCAAAGATGCCGTCGTCTGCAGCCGCCTTGGGTCCCACCCACATGCCACCGCCAAAGTATTGTCCATTGCAGATCACGACAGAATTGAAGCAGCCTACATAGGATTGAGCGTCCACGGTGAGCCTCACATCCTTGTTCTTATAGGATACCAGCGTCACGAACAGCCCGGTCAGGTAGGGGAGTGTACCCGTAATGCGTTTGCTCATACGGTTGACGCGCACGCAGGTCTCACCGTCAAAGCCCACGCCTGCGACATTGGCGAAGTAGCGCACGATAGGCGTGCCATTGCACATGCAGCGGATTTCTCCCAAGTCGACGGTGCGGACGCTGTCGCCCAGCACGACGGCACAGGCTTGCAGGGGGTCGCGCGAGATGTCAAGAATGCGAACAAAGTCAGAACCCGTGCCGCCGGGCACGATGCTCAGCACCACATCGGACGGCACATGCCCGTCTGCAACAAGGCCATTGACCACCTCGTTCACGGTGCCATCTCCGCCGACGGAGACGATGTAGCGATACCCTTCCCGTAAGGCACTTCTGGCGATCTCAGTGGCGTGACCTGGCCGCTCGGTGAGTTCGGCGGTGAAGCACAGGCCACCCTGGGTGAGAACGTCGCGTAGCTGGGGCCAGCGTCTTCCCACCTTGCCACCAGCAGCTGTCGGATTGACGATGACCTTCGCCTTGTCCATGAGCATCTCTCTCCCGGGGTCAAGGGTGTGCGGAGCACAGGAACGGAACCGATATTACAGCATTGCTGGGTCAAAGGCAACTTGACCGCGTTGGCCGCGTGACACACGAATGGGGCGATCTCAAGACATGCTGTAGGTACTGACCGCGGCGCGCTGTGGTTCCTGTGCGACTGTAGAATCTGAGCACTTGCCCACTACATAAGCAATCGCTCACGAATGGAGGCGAGAGCGACGGCGGACAGCGGCGTGAAGCCGCGTGCTCGGCGGGCGGCCTATCGGTAGCGACAGATCGGGGACGTGCCGGCGCGGTTGTCTGCGCAAGGGCGATTGGCGAGCGACAACGCGCCGGACCGCTAGCGAGGCCGACATCGCCGAGGGGACCATCTACAACTACTCCGCGAGCCAGCAACAGCTGCTGCTGGTGTTGGCCGAATGCATCAAGCTTGAAACTGTATCGGTGAGCGTAGTCCGTTCTGGGGTGTGCATGGCATGCTCGTGGGCAAGCAACAGTGTGTCGAGCGTCAGTCGTCGGCCATGGTCATCAGGGTCAAGGCGGTGACGCGGCCGACAGACTGGAGCTTGAGCACGTCGATCATCTCAGGCGTGTCTGCCGGCTGATTGATGTACTGCGGTTCTTCCCAGGACAGCAACACAGATGGGATGCCACGCACGTGGAAGGCATCATGGTCACTGGCGGTGTCAACGCGCTCTGCACTCAGGCGGCCCTGCACCTGTGCGGCTGCGTTCTCGAGAGCGGCAAGAACACTGGCGTCCTGACTGTCGCTGCCGGAAGCGATGATGTAGTAGCCCTTGCCCTGTCCCACCATGTCGAGCTGGATCATCGCTACGGTGTCAGAGAGCGCGTACTTGGGATGCCGCGCATAGTACTCCGATCCCAGTCGCCCCAGTTCGGTCCCATTCCACGCGGCAAACAGCAGACTGCGGCGTGGGCGGTAGCCCGCCTCATGCCACACGCGCGCGATCTCGAGGAGTGTGGCGATCCCGCTGGCGTCGTTGTTGGCCCCAGGATAGGTGGTGCCATCCGGGAGGCTGCCCAGGTGGTCAAAGTGCGCACCGACGACGATCACCTGCCCGGCAAGGTTGGGATCGCTGCCAGGCAGAACACCAAGCACGTTGGGCAGCTCCACCGTCGGGGTGACTGCGAGCTGCACCATGGCATGGGCCTGTAGAGGGATCTGCAGCGCCGGTGGGGCGCCGTCCAACTCCCAGGCGCGGAATCCTGCAAGGTCCAACACGACCTGGGAAGCTTGTCGGCTTAGCTCGAACACAGGGATAGCCGTTGTCATTGGAAGTGACTGGTCACTGCTGCGCGTTGCCATCTCATCTGACCATTTGTCAGTCATCACCAAGAGTGCCCCCGCTCCGCGCGCGCTGGCGTCACGGGCGTCGAGCAGCGAATCGCCGCTGCTCTTGGCAAGGGCGACGCGGCCGCCGAGGTGCAGCTGCTGGTCTCGTAGATCCTTGACATACAAGACGGCGCCGCGGGCTTCACCAGCGCCCGCTTGCTCGCCAAGAAGCACTCGGAAGTCGACACCGTGGGTAAGGTTGAGCTCGGTGCCGTCATCGCTCTTGACCGATAGAGTGGGCGTGGCTGAGAGGATCATCTGGGACGCGTCAAACCACTGGTAGTACGTGCCTTCATCTCCAGCCGGCTGTAGCCCAAACTGTGCGAACTGATCAGCTATGTACTCCGCCGCAGCCTGGTTGCCGTCGGTGCCAGCCTGCCGCCCATTCCAGGCGGGATCGGCCAAGGCACGCACGCGAGCCAGCATACGCTGCCCATCGGCCGACAAGGCCAGCTCGATCTGGTGCGAATCGATATGCCCGCGCAGTACAGACTCTCGCCACTTAGCATCGAACTCGGAGAAAGGCATGCCGGTAGCCTGGGCGAAAGCTTGGTCGAATGAAAGGTCACTCCCCTGGAGATCGAGCCAGTCCAAGAACTTGTCGCGTCCAAACTGATCTCTGAAGAAGGTGATCACGTCCCAGCCAACGGTGTACATCAGGCCTATGTCCGGCGGATCCACCTCGCGCCAGTTCTCGAGATCCTTGAGGGTGAGAGCACGTTTGCTGCGGACCAAGTCATAGACCTCCCGTCGCCACCCGCGCACGTTCTCGGCCAGCCACTGCGGGTCGTACTCGGCCGCTTCGTACTGTGCAGTGCCCTCGTGCACGCTGCCGTGCTGTACTCCCTTTGCGAACAGCGCAGCGTGTGTCAGTTCGTGGGCAATGACTGCCCCCACACCTTCAAGGCTCATCTTCTCGGAAGCCGGCAGTGCCAGCTTGATCGACTCACCTGGCTCGGTCCACCCCCGTGCAGGCACCATTGACATGTAGATCGAGTAGCGAAACAGATCGCCCTGATGGTAGATCTTGATCTCGACAGGCTCGGGTGGATAGAAGGCCAAGTCAGATGTCACTCTGTCGTACGCCCGCTCTGCCCGGTCGAGAACGTGCTGAGCATGTGCACCATGGTCAGGGTGCTCGTACTTGAGCGTGAAGTGATCACTGCGCTGCTCCCCAAAGTCCACATCAGAGTAGAGCCATTGTCCATCCCGCTTGGCAAAGCGCGCACGATAGCGGACACTGGCTGGGGCCGAATCCACAAGCTCGTGGCGCACGCTCAAGTCAACGCTGGCCCATTCCTCACTGAGGGACAGCAAGGTACTCTGCCAGTCGTAGCTCTGCGCAGGATGAAGCTGAAGGTCCTCAAACCAATGCGCCTCTTCCTGGACGAGGACACGGTTTGCGGGATCGACAGTAGCTAGAAAAGCAGCTGCGTCGCCACTCAGCACAGCCGCCCTGCGCTGTTCCAGTACTTGCTGGATCTCCTGCGCGGCACCCTGCCACGGTTCCAGCATGGCCACACGCCAGTCGTCAAGCTGTAGCTGCACCGCTTGTTGAAAGGCAGCCCAACCCTGCTCTCGCATCAGGTGGTCGGTCACTACCCAACATTGGGCGACCCACAGAGCCACTGGCTTGTCACCGATAGCGTGCCGATCCGGTAGGTCCGTGACCGCCCACAGCTCGCCTTCAAGATCCGCTTCGGCGAGAAGGGGCATGTACCGCTCCACGCGTTCAGACACCGAGTCGGATTGCTGCGCGTTCCAGTGGTCGATGAGTCCCTGAGCCAGCCAGCTGGCGGTGCTGCGGGGCCAACCGGCGCGCTGCAGCGCAAGCTCGGCCAGGGCTGTCTCCAGACGGCCCACATCGCCAAGGACCACTGCATCAGGGAGCGCCCAGCCTTGCGCGCCCTCGTAGCCGTCAGGTGCGACAGTAAGTGCGCGCAACAGCGCATCGCTGCCCGCAGTGGCCAAGGAGGAGGCGCCTGTCTCCCCTGACTTGGTATAGAAGGCCATTTGCACTGTTTCGGGCAGTTCCAAGCCGACTTCATCGACCAGGAAAGCGTAGGCTTGGTCCGCCTCATAGACTACGCTGCGCACTGAGGGGGCCTGCAGGTGTTGCAGACGCACGTGTTCTCCCTGCTCCACATCCCAAGCTGGTCCGGCATAGAACCAGTTTCCATCACGGCGAGTCCATCTGATCGGCACAAGAGCAGAGGACTGGCGGTCGTCTTCCTGCCAGCGGTAGCGCACGGTCATTGTGGATGTAGCGACATCCCCCGCGACGAGCGCTGAAGCGATAGTGGCGGTGAACTCTGCCGGCTGGCGGGCAATCAGCGCTTTCATCCAGCCGTCCTGCTGCATGAGAAGTGCTTCGTCATATGGGTCCACGGTTCTCAGCAGAGCGTTCAGGTCTTTCGAGGTGATGGCCTGCAGCCGCTCCTCTGCCAAGTCCTCCAGGCTCTCCTGGTCCCAGCTCATGCTCACGGTGACAAGGTTTGCCAGCACGCCTGCCGCCCGCAGCTTGTCCGGCTCGATGTTGGCCACATCGTCTTCGGGCACGTGGTATATGACACCCGGGGCATCGCCATCCCACCAGATGTAGGCCGTTGCCGGTACACCTGCGCCTACAAACGGGGCATGGTCACTGCGACCCAGGGACTGAGGACGCGGGGCCAGATCGAGCAAGTTGGCAGATGCGATAGTCTGGTCGGCCACCAAACCGCCAGCGTCGATAGCCAGTTGCTCGGTCCCGGCGCCCACCATGTCAAGCTGCAACATGCCTACGGTATCTTCAAGAGGGTAGCGCGGATGCTGCACATAATGCCGGGATCCAAACAGCCCGATTTCCTCACCGTCCCAAGCGGCAAAGAGGACCGTCCTCTTGGGCACGTAGCCGTGTTCCTGCCACAGCCGTGCCATCTCGAGGAGGACCGCCACGCCGGAGGCATTGTCGTTTGCGCCCGCCCAGACGGTGCCATCGGGATCAGCCCCCATGTGGTCATAATGGCCGCCGATGACAAAAACCTGCTGTGCACCATCGGGATCTGAGCCGGGCAGTACACCTAACACGTTCCGACCGAGTGCGTCCTGCTCGTAGTACAGCGGTATGTCAAGACGCACACGTGTAGCGAGCGCTTGCGCTGTATACTGAATGGTCAGATCGTCGAGGCTGAGGCCGCTGCCGACGAGCAAATCCTCAACAACCTCTAGGGTGATGAGCAGCGTGGGGATGCCTGCAGGCACCCAGGCATTCTCTCGCGCCGTGCGACGCATGCGAAAGTTGGAGCCCGATGGCGCCGCCAGGACGAGTGCCTTGGCTCCGTGCTCCAGTGCCTGACGCTGTATGTCATCGAAGGGATAGCTATAGCGACAGAGCACGATGCTGCCCGTCGCATCAACGTTGTCATAGTCAGCATGCCGGCCGTCGCTGACCCAGACCACGGGTCCGTCAGCCTGACCACCGTCTGCATAGCCGCCCGACCAGATCGTAAAGTCTTGGCGGAAGGTGTAGGTGTGCTGCGCCTGACCTGCGGCATCCACTAGCTCAAGACTGGGCATGTCGCTGAGCTCTGCATAGGGGACAGGGAACTCTTGGAAAAAGGTGCCGTTGTCACCAGCGGGTTGAAGGCCGTATTCGGCAAAGCGCTCAGCTATCCAGTCAGCGGCAAGCTTGCCTCCGGGGGAGCCAACTGCTCGTCCGGCGTACTTCGGGTCGGTAAGCTCCGCGATGTCGGCGATCGCTCGGTCGATATCAAAGGCCTGAGCCAGGGCAAGCCAATCCTGGTTGGAACCCAGCTCCTCGGGCACACGCATGACAGGAACGGTCACGGGCGTCCCGGCCACTGCGGGGACCACGGTTGCGGCGGGCAGGGACGTGGCCCGAGCTTCGGCAGAGGCTTGTGGTGTAGGTACGCTCAGTGCGACGGCCGGTGGTTGCTGAAGGCGCGACCACCAGAGCAACAAGGCAATCGCCCAGGCCCCCAGCAACACAGTCACAAGGACCAACAGTCTAGGTTGAGGTAGCTTCCTCGGCCCCTCGTCTTTCATCTAGTACACAGTCCTCTCAGAAGAACCCGCCTACGGCACAGAGACCCAGGTCGCAGCGCCTTCGAAGCCAGGATCTGATGTGATCTGACGTGGCTCTCGATCAGCCCGATCCAGCACGAACAGATCACCTTCGTGCTCGCTGGAAAAGCGCGTGAAAGCGACATACCGACCGTCGGGCGATGCTGAAAGCAGTGCGGTGAATGACTGGGCGCCAGCCACAGGGATCCAATGCTCGCCGGCACTGGCCGACACGTGCCGCCGGTACAGCGGGCCAGCGCCAAGTTCAAAGCCGGTGCCGGTTACGGCGAAGAGCTGCTCGTCACTTGCGTCAGGTGCTGCTCCGGGTGTCCAGATGATCTCCAGCACGTCTCCGTAGGGAGCGTCAAAGGCAAAAGCTTCATCGCCCTGGCTGTCAAGCACGTGAATCCGATGGTCCTCTCTCGAATAGGCGGCAATATGATCGCCCTCAGGCGACCAGCAGGCGGTCGTGATCTCACCAATGTAGGGATGCGTGTACGTGATACCTGAGCCGATCTCCAGCGCGTACACGTAGGGGACTGAGTCTCCCGCTTCGATGCCTGTCGCAAGCAGAAGGTCGCCGGCCGGTGACCAGGAGAGCTGCCAGCCTGCAAGCAGACCTGTGGCGACACGTCTCACTTCTCCGCTATTGACATCGCTGACGTATACTCCCGACTCGTCCAAAGCGTATGCCCCATCGGCGTTGAGATCCTCGGCGCCTCCAAAGGCGATTTGCCTGCCGTCAGGTGACCAGCTCGGTCTCACGGTCATAATGCGGTCGACTTGTGCGCTCACCTTGCCAGTTTGCCCACTGTTGAGTCCCAAGACGTAGACTCCGCCCGGCGCAAAAGGCCCCGTATCGCGACTCTCGGCGTCTTGCGTGTCGATTCGCAAGAAAGCGATGCGTGGTTCGTCGCTCACTTCGGCCGAAGGCGGCGCAGCAGACGGCATCAAGTCCGTGCCATCGCTCGCGGCGAGTTCACGGCAGTCCAGGCCGTCCGCTCCACAGTGGACGATGTGGAACATGCCTTCCAGGTCCCTGGTATAGGCAATCCGATAGCTCGGTCCTTCGTGCGATGGCAACTGCTGAGATCTGGCGAAGGTGTATAGTGTTGCCAGCGCCAGGGCCACGGCCACCAGTGCTAGAATCCGCCAAGCTATGAGCTGCCGCTGTTCAGTCACGTCCTGCCTTGTCGGTCAGGCATGTGCCATCGCTGTGTTGACCATTCCGCTTGCTCTGCGTTGTGCTTTCAGTAGGCATACTCGCGCCCCACGGTGATCAGGGCTAGGTTAATAGTCTGACCAGCACCTCCTAGCTGGGTTGCACTCAGCGTGCTCACCGTGTCCTCTGTGGGCGCGGTGGGGTCTTCGCTCCATCCTACCGTGACAGTAGGGCCATCGAAGGCGTGATGGTAGGGACGATCAGTGACCCATCCTTGGCGGACAGCGACTCCGCTACTGTCGCCAGCACGCCGGAGAAGATCGACCAGGCCAGCGTCACCGGCGGCTGCCAATTCAGGCCCCCCGCGTCCCAGACCGTCAAGGTTGATCACAGCAACCAAATCGAGCACGGAGTACACACCCTGATTGCGGAGGTACTCGTGAGCACCACTGTTCTGCCAGTCTCCCCCGGCCCAGGCGACGAAATAGAGAGTACGACGCGGCTGAAAACCGCTCGTCCTCCATAGGCGCAGGACTTCGAGCATCACCCCAACGCCGGAGATACCGTCGTTGGCTTCAGTGAAGACAGTACCGTCCGGTTGAAGCCCGGGATTGTCGTAGTGGGTTGAAACCAGAACAAGCTCCTTACCAAGTTGAGCATCGGAGCCCTCCCATACTCCCAAGACGTTCTCGGCCTGGACTTCACGGACCGGGGAGAGGCGCACTCGCATGTGTACCATCTGAGGGAGGTCCTTGACCGCCCAGCCCAGATCAGAAGCACCAGTCTGATCGCTTTCACGCTGTAGGGCAGCGACATCGAGACCAGACGGGGCGAGCAGCGCGTCGGCGCTGAGACGACTGATGTAGAACACCGGTAGTACTGGGGGGCGCAGATAGTCCTGGTACTCTTCAGCCAAGGTAAGTCGCGGGGCAACGTAATCATCTACCACCAGTATGCCAGCGGCCCCACGAATCTGCGCTTCCACAGCAAAGTCCGGCGGCGCACTGCCATTCAGATACATGACCGCACGGCCCCGCAGATCCAAACCCTCAAACTCATGTGGCTGGTAGCTCGGCTTGAAGAAGGTGCAGACTGCGAGTGGAGCGGTCGTCTCTCCTGTGCCCCCATGTCCTTCGATGCTGGCGCCAAAGTCGACGCGGTGGACGAAAGACTGCAACGCCTGACCTTGATTGTCGACCATCGCTAGTTCCGGTTGCTCCTGTAGCTCCACGAGCTGAACCATGAAGGGCAGACGGAAGCCCAAGTTTGGACGCAGCGTCTCGAGGCCGTATTCGTCAAAGCGCTCAGCGATGTATGCGGCAGCATGATCAGCGCCGCTGGTAGCAGCTTGGCGTCGCTCCATGACGCCTGTCGAAAGCGTCTGTACATGAGCCATCGCCTGGCTTGCGTCAAATCGCTGTGCCAAGCTGGCGTACGATGGAGCGGGGCCGACATGTGTAATGATGTAGGCTGTCGCGAGGCTAACGACCGCGATCACGGCTACCATGCGCTTGCTAAGAATGAAGGAGGTGCGGACGCCCCTTTTCTGCACAATGCGTCTCAATCCTTCCCCCAGCAGGTTGAAGCCTAGCACCGCGAGGAAGAAGGCTAGCGCTGGGTAGAACACCATCCAAGTCTTGCTGCGGGCAAACTGGCGGGCGCCAGCCATCATCGCCCCCCACTCCGGGATGTCGGGTATGTTGGCGACCTCCGTGTCGCCAACCTGAATCCAGGTGCCGCCACCAATGAATACGCCGATGAAACCCAGCTCGCCGAGGATCATAAGTACGGCGCCCATCTCCAGCACGGCAATAATCACCAGCGACGGCAGCACGTTGGGCAGTATGTGCCGGATGGCGATGCCAAGCCCATTCAAGCCGACAACACGTGCACCTTCAATATAGGGCTTGCGGCGTACTACCATGAACTCGCTGCGGATGAACTGCGCGATTTCAGCCCAGCCCACAAAGCAGAGCGCAATGATGAACACGAGGATACCTCCCTGAATGCCGAGGGCAAAGATGAGAATCATGCCCACCAGCAATGCGGGTAGGGCGGTGGTAACCTCGATTAAACCCATTACGAGCCGGTCCGCCATGCCCCCTTCGTTCCAGCCGGCGACCATGCCGAGGGTTGAGCCCAAGAGCACGCGCGCCATGGCAATGAATAGGCACGCAACTAGAGTGTTGCGCGTGCCGTACAGCAGCAGACTCAGGATGTCGCGGCCCCACTGGTCGCTCCCCAGGGGCAATCCCGGCATGGGCGGAAAAGGTGCTGTTGTGAATTCGCCGTCAATGATCATCGAGCTGCTTTGGCCTGCGAGATAGGGGTTGGCTGGTGCTATCAGTGGCCCAAATAGCACAATGGCGAAAAGACCCAGCACGATCAGCCCACCGACAACGAGCTCAGGATTCAACTCCAAATGGAACCGTGGGCGCTCACGGACTCGGGGCTCGGGCGTGACAGGGAACTCGATTGCCTCCGAGTCTGAACCAATCCAGGTCAGATCGGGTTCGGGACTCACGAGCTGTCTAAGGCGCTGGAGCACAGTGGTCTCTTTCTCATTGCCTGCCACTGTGGCAGGTGTTGTGGCATCAGCTTTCGAGTCTCAGCCTGGGGTCAACAAAGCGATACGCCAGGTCCAGGATCAGGTTGACTATCATAAAAGTCACACCAAGGGCCAATGCAAGTGTGACCAACAGGTTCAACTGACGGGCGCGGATGGCCGTCAGCAGCATCGATCCTAGCCCAGGCCAGCCGAAGAAATACTCTACCACAGGGAGGCTACCGAGAGAAAAGCGCATGGAGAGACCAAGCGCGGTCAGAATGGACACGGCAGCGTTGGGCAGCACGTGGTCTCCCCAGATCTGTTTGGGTGACAGTCCCTTGGCCCACGCTGTCCTCACAAAATCCTGATGCGCTGCTTCGCTCATAGAGACGCAGGTAACACGCGCAATCTGTGCCAGAGGGCGGGCCGCTAGCACGAGGCCGGGCAACACCATATGCGCGTCCCAGCCAAAGCCGCCGACAGGCACGAGCCGCAAACCGGTGCGCCGATACCAAATGATCTCGACAACCTGGAGCAACAGCGCGATGAAGAACGAGGGTAGTGAGACACCAAGCAGTGTCGAGGTCAAGACGCTGGTGGACAGGATTGATCCTTCCCAGATAGCAGCGACGCTTCCCGCGGCGACGCCCAGGACAGCTGCTATCGCCAGCGAGAACACTAGGAGCCCCATACTCTTGGTGTACGTGTCGAGGAGAACGCTGATGACGGGCACGGGTGCCCGGCGGCGCCCTTCCCCGAGCCACACCGAACCCAACGTGCCTCTCGGGAGGCTCGTCACGTAAGTCCTTGTGCCGCGCAGGGCGCGCCCAAGAGCGGGAATAAACTCCAGGCGCGAAATCCCGCCCGAGGACTGATGCATCAGCTCTGTGCCCAGGGTACAGAAGAATACGATCGCCAGGCTGATAAAGACAATCGCCACCAGCCGGCGCAGTACAAAGCGGCCTATCAAGTCAACGCTCCTCGTAGAGGGTACTTCGTAGTAATACACATTTCGGACGGAAACGGTTCATCGGGCCGCTCTGCGGCTCCGGCCACGCTGATCGTGCGTTCGGGAGATGGCCGAGGACTGTCTGCAGTGCAGCTGTAATGAGCGCGGTGCCCGGAGCGATGGCAAAGCCGGCTAGCTAGCGCCTGCCGTCGGCTGCTCCCATTCGACGCGCTCGAGAGCCATGTCGTAGAACAGCAGCTGCATGAGGCCGCGGTGGCGTCGGAAGAGCCCAAGCAGAGGACGGTACTGATCCTGGTCAAGGAAGCTCAGGTCTTCTTCGCGTGGGATGTTGCGGTAGTGCTCGCCACAATGTCGGAAGCCGAGCTTCTCATAGACGTGCACGGCCCGCATGTTCGTGGCCGCCACGTCGAGCAGCATACGACGAAATCCCATGGTGTTGAAGAAGTGGGGTATGAACGCCCGTAGGGCTTCGGTGCCATAGCCCTGATCGACATAATTGGGCCCAATGCGGATGCCCAGCCTGGCCGAGACGGGTCTGGAGATCTCGCGCAGACTCAGTGCTCCAATGATGCACCGATCCTGGCGGTGCTCGATGGTCCACCACATTGTCTTGGAATCGGTTCCGTGCAGTAGGAGCCAGACATCCTGGGGGAGCGACGAGTTTCGCGGGAGGTGCCATAGCTTGTGCAGTGGGTCGGAGTAGGGACGCCACAACTCCATACGCTGCGTGTCGCCGCTGCGCATCCTCCGGATAGTCAAGCGGGCGGTCTGCAGTCGTACATCGGAGGGTGCCTTCACACGTTCAGCCATGTCCATGGAGCGCTCTCGGCGCCAGTAGCCTGAAATGAATCCGTTCGGCAGCTCTTCGGCTCATAGCACACTGGGCTTGGTATCCCAGCGAACATCGCCATATGCTTCCTCACCCCAGCCGTGCTGCAGAAAGGCATGAAAAGGCTCCGCCTCTGCCCCTACGGTGGTCGACGGTCCGTGTCCAGGCAGGAGACGTGTATCGGGTGGTAGTGCGAATATGTGGTGCCAGAGGGCTCGTATCAGCTGCGCAAACTGCGCAGGGGTGTCAGTGTGCCCCGGTCCCCCGGGGAAGATGGCGTCTCCCACTAGCCAGAGGTCTTCCGCCACTTCCAGTGCCACACTCCCAGGCGTGTGCCCTGGAAGATGGTGGACACGTGCA
>Ga0180438_10009231_pt1 | contig 12332 bp, 14 predicted proteins | sample SS_ome_12_FD_132455 | JGI IMG/M metagenome (GOLD analysis project Ga0180438, IMG submission 132455) | Hypersaline lake sediment archaeal communities from the Salton Sea, California, USA - SS_3_D_2 metaG | ecosystem: Environmental > Aquatic > Non-marine Saline and Alkaline > Hypersaline >...
CGGGGACGTTCCTTCGCACCCTTGGCTTCGACTTCCCGCCAAGAGCAGACGCCCTGCCCACCCCGCCGCCCCCCGAACGCTCACTCTGACTTGGCTGACTTGGCTGACTTGGCTGACGTGCCTGACGTGTCAGAGTTGCGTGACGTGTCTGACGTGCCTGACGTGTCTGACTTGGCCTCAGAAGGCGCTGCCGAGGTCGCCTTCTCCGCCTTGTCCCCCGCCTCCGCCTTCTCCTCCGGCTTCCGATAATCGGTGACGTGGAACCCCGAGCCTTTGAAGATGATGCCAACCGGTCGGAAGACCTTCCGGCCGCGCCCGCCGCACTCGGGGCAGCGCGCCGCCCGCCGCGTCGTCACCGTCCGGTACTGCTCGAAACGTTCCCCGCACTTCGCACAGCGATACTCGTAAACAGGCATCCCGGTCTACCTCATAGCCTCCCGCAGCTTGCCCCTTCACTCAACAGGCCCGCCGCGCTTATAGCTCTCTTACCCTCAGCCCCTCGCGCGCAATCTTGAAGGCCATCACCTTCGCGCCCGCCCCCTCCAGCGCAGCCTCTACCGCATCCCGCTTCCCCGCCCCGACGAAGGTGATCATACATCCCCCGCCGCCGGCCCCGCAGATCTTCGAAGCCAGCGCCCCGGCGCCTCGCGCCGCCTCCACCATGCGATCGATCTGCGCCGTCGTCACCCCGTCGGCCAGCCGCTTGCGAGATTCCCACTCCTCTTCGAGCAGCCGACCGAACTCGTCCGGATCGAAGGCCTTCAATGCCTCCCGCATCTTCTCCGCCGTCCGCCCGATGCGGCGCATGCTTTCCCGCGAGCCCGGTGCATCGTCGATGAACCGCTTCATCATGTTCCAGTTGTTCGTCCCCGAGAAGTGCGTCTCCCCGGTGAACGTCAGCACGATCCGCTCCTCGAACTCGCGCAGCTTCTCCTCATCGGGGATCAACCGCTCCCTCTGCCATCCCTTCGCCCCGAAGTGAAACGCATTGACCCCTCCGTACAAGGCCGCCAGGTAGTCCTGCTTGCCGGTCGGAATCGCGATCACCTGGGCCTCCACGTTCGCGCCGTACTCGACGAACAGCTCGGGGTCCATGTTCGTGCCGTTGATCCGATCCAGCGCTCCGCTCAGCGCGATCAGCAGCGACGAGGACGCCCCCAGCCCCGATCCATGTGGGGGCATGTTGTTCGTGCTCACGTTGACGCCGGTCTCCGGCGCGTAGAACTTCACCACGCGCGCCACCAGGCTCAGCTCCTTGTCCACCGGCAGCGCCTCCATCGACGGCGCCCGGAGCTCCGCGCCCGTATCCACGGACTTCAAGTGCACCTCAGGATCATCCCGCGTCTCGATCCGAACCGTGCTGTAGAGATCGATGGCGGCATTGTTCGTCACGCCCCCCTCCAGGAAGAGGTACAGCGGATAGAGGTCCAGCGTACCGCCCGAGAGATCGATCCGCGTCGGCGTCGTCGCCTCCACTACCATGGGGCCCCTCCTGGTGCGCAAAGCGTCCAAATGGCATTGCGTCCGCCGGAGACGGACGCATCCAAGGAGTATAGCCACCCCCACCAGGGGCGTCAAGCCCGCGCACCGCTCTGCAGGGGACTTGCCAGCATGCGCATGGCCGTACATAATAGGCAGTGGGGAACTGTCCCCGGAGGTCAATTATGGCTGAGCAATCCACATGGCGCAACAAAGTGGGCCTCGCCGAAATGCTCAAGGGCGGCGTCATCATGGACGTCACCACCGCGGAGCAGGCGAAGATCGCCGAAGAAGCGGGGGGCGTCGCCGTGATGGCCCTGGAGCGAGTACCCGCCGATATCCGCGCCCAGGGCGGCGTCGCTCGCATGGCCGATCCCGTCAAGATCAAGGAGATCATGGCCGCGGTCTCCATACCCGTCATGGCCAAGGCCCGCATCGGCCACTTCGCCGAGGCCCAGGTTCTCGAGGCCCTCGGTGTCGACTTCATCGACGAGAGCGAGGTACTGACGCCCGCCGACGAGCAGTTCCACATCGACAAACACCAGTTCAAGGTGCCATTCGTCTGCGGATGCCGCGATCTCGGCGAAGCCCTCCGCCGCGTCGGCGAGGGCGCCGCCATGATCCGCACCAAAGGCGAGGCCGGCAGCGGCAACGTCGTCGAGGCCGTCCGCCACATGCGCCGCGTCCAGGCCGACATCCGTCGCCTCACCACACTCCGGCCCGACGAACTCATGGCCGCCGCAAAGGAGTTCGGCGCGCCCTACGAGCTCGTCTGTCAGGTCGCCCACTCGGGCAAGCTGCCGGTGCCCAACTTCGCCGCGGGGGGCCTTGCCACCCCGGCCGACGCCGCCCTCCTCATGCAGCTCGGCGCCGAGGCCGTCTTCGTCGGCTCCGGCATCTTCAAGTCCAAAGACCCCGCACTGCGCGCCCGTGCCATCGTCGAAGCAACCACCTACTACCAGGACCCCGAGGTGGTCGCGCGTGTCTCAGAAGGAATCGGAGAGCCAATGGCAGGCCTCGATGTCGCCAAGCTGGAGGAAAAGGACCTGCTCCAGACGCGGGGGTGGTGAGCGCCTACTCACAAGGCTCCGGGCGCACCAGCGCGCCGCCGGCCGGCGCGGCCGTCCCGCACTCCCCTCGCGCGCTCCCACTGTGCCCGTCGCTCTTCACAGCCGAACACAGATGAGGTAGAAAGGAACAGAGGAGACGACCGTGGCTGTAGGCGTGCTCGCCGTGCAGGGCGCGGCAAGAGAACACCTGGAGATGCTCTGCCGCCTGGGCGCCGAAGCCCGCCCGGTGCGCACTCCCACAGAGATCGCCGCCAGCGAAGCCCTCATCCTCCCAGGCGGCGAGAGCACCACCATCGGCAAGCTCATGGCTCGCTACGGCCTGCTCGAGCCCGTGCGGCAGCTCGCGGCCGCGGGAAAGCCCCTTCTGGGCACCTGCGCCGGCATGATCCTCATGGCCAAGCACATCCACGCCGCCGCCAAAGACCAACCCTCGCTCAGCGTCATGGACATCGCCGTCCAGCGCAATGCCTTCGGCCGCCAGATCGCCAGCTTCGAGGCCGATCTGGAGATCGAGGGCCTCGACGGAGGCCCGCTCCGCGCCGTGTTCATCCGCGCGCCCGTTATCAGCTCCGTCGCACCGGAGGTCACCGTCCTGGCCTCGCACGAAGGGCGCATTGTGGCGGCGCGACAGGCCAACATGCTCGCGCTGGCCTTCCATCCCGAGCTCACCGACGATCCCCGGCTTCACCAGTACTTCCTCGACATGCGATGTAGGGGCACGCCATGCTGACAGCAATCGGCCATCAAGTCCTCGCCGCCCTAGACTTCATCGGTGACCAGATGCTCATCCTCGTGCGGTCTCTCGCGTATATCGCCCGCGGCCGCATCGGCCTGCGGCGCACCATCCAGCAGATGGCGATAGCCGGCGCCGACTCCCTGCCCATCGTTGTCGTCACCCTCTTCTTCGTCGGCATGGCCTGGGGCTGGCACACCGCCAGCTACATGGTGCGCTTTGGCGCCACCAGCTACTTCGGCGGCGGCACCGCGCTCGCCATCGCGCGGGAGCTGGGCCCGGCCCTCTGCGGCGTCGTCGTCGCCGCCCGCGTGGGCTCCGCATTCGCCGCCGAGCTCGGCACCATGACCGTCACCGAGCAGATCGACGCCCTTCGCTCTCTCGCGGTCAGCCCCATCTACTACCTGGTCGTGCCGCGGCTCATCGCCTGTGTCATCATGCTCCCCTTGCTCACCGTCGTCGCCGATGCCTCCGGCCTTGTCGGAGCCTTCCTCCTCTCCACCTACGTCGGCGTCAGCCCCGGCGAGTACTTCAGCTCCGTACAGCAGTGGCTCACCAACCAGGACGTCTACGGCGGCATCGCCAAGACAGTCGTCTTCGGGCTCATCATCGCCCTCGTCGGCTGCCGCCAGGGCTTGCGCGCCACACGCGGCGCGGCCGGCGTCGGCCGGGCCACCATCAGCGCCGTCGTCCTCAGCATTGTCATCATCTATGCCTCAAATCTATTCCTCACAGCCGCCATCTACCGGTACTGATATGAACGGCACAGGACCCCCGCCAATCGAACTCCGGGCCGTCAGCTACGTACTCGACGGCACAGCCATCCTCGACGGCATCGATCTCACCGTGCGACCGCGCGAGATCGTCGGCATCATGGGGCGCAGCGGCACCGGGAAGACCACGCTTCTCCGCATCATCATGGGGCTCATCCCTCCCGCCGGCGGCCGCGTGCTCGTCAAGGGAGCCGATATCACCGCTCTCGACGAGCCCGAGCTCAACCGCCTTCGCGAGCACATGGGCATGGTCTTCCAGGGAGCCGCGCTCTTCGACTCCATGACCGTGTTCGACAACGTCGCCTTCCCCCTCGTCGAGCACCGGAGGCTTCCGCCCCGCGAGATCGCGGCGCGCGTCAGCGAGATGCTCGACATGGTGGACATGGCCGGAACCGAGCACCTTCTCCCCGCGCAGCTCTCGGGCGGCATGCGCAAGCGGATCGGCGTTGCGCGTTCCCTCGCCCTCTCCCCTTCCATCATGCTCTACGATGAGCCCACCGCCGGCCTCGACCCCATCTCTGCGGCCGCGCTCGACGACCTCATCGTCCGGCTCCGCCGTCAAGTCGGCGTCACCTCGGTCATCGTCTCCCACCACGTCGAGAGCCTGCGTCGCGTCTGCGACCGAGCCGCCGTTCTCCACCGCGGCCGCTTCCTCGCCGTCGGCCCCATCCCGGAACTCGAGACAAGTGCTGATCCGGCCATTCACCAGTTCCTGTCTGGCAGCTCCGAGGGACCCTTGACTGAGAAACCCGGCACCTGAGCGGGAGGTAACGTCATGCGAACCGGCGCTGAAATCAAAGTCGGCATCATCACCCTGCTGGCCCTCATTCTCCTCGCCGTCTACACTTTCTCCGTCAAAGGGTATCGCTTCCGCGCCGCGACCTACTCGGTCTGCGTCATCTTCGACAGCGCCCGCGGCCTCCAGCGCGGCGATCCCGCGCGCATGGCCGGTGTGAAGATCGGCGAGGTCACCACCGTCGAGATCGGCTCGGATCTCAGGGCCAGGGTCACCCTCGCCATCGACAAGAGATATGAGCTGTACGAGAACTACAAGTTCCAGATCGCCACCTCTGGCCTCATTCAGGAGCGCTTCGTCGAGGTCATTCCCCAGCCCCGCGATCCCTACTCGGCCAAGCTCGAAGACGGCGCCTGCGTGGAAGGGCTGCTGACGCCCGACCTTTCCGCCCTCGTCGCCGCGGGCACCGAGGTGCTGGACAACCTCAATCGCACCTCCCGCCTCCTCAACGTCCTCCTCTCCGACCAAGAGGTCTTGACCAGCCTCAAGCGTTCGCTCCAGAGCTTCTCTCGGGCCGCCAGGGCCGCCGCCCAGCTCGCCGACACCACCGCAGCGCTTGCCGAGGCCTCAGAGCCCGAGATCCTCGCCACCCTCCGCGGGCTGCGAAGCGCCGCCGCCGACCTCCGCGCCATGACCGCCGAGCTCCGCGCCCGCCTCGCAGAGGGCGCCACCCTCCACGACCTGGAGCAGACCGCGCGCTACGCCCGCGAGACGGCCGCCAACGCCGCCCGCGTCACCGGCGACCTGGCCGGCGCGATCTCTGACCCGGAGCTCCAAGAGCAGCTCCGCGAGACGATCGCCGCCATCCACGACGCCGCCGAGTCCGCTCGAAGAGTCGGCGCCGACCTCGAGGTTCTCTCCGGGGAGCTGCGCAAAGCCGCTCCCAGCGTCCCACGCGTTGCCCACGAGGCAGAGGAGGTAGCGGAGACGGCCGCCACGCTCCGCGAGCGCCTCAAGCCCCCACAGATCGACGCCGCCTTCGACGTCGTCTACAGCAACGAGATCGACCGCACCTTCTCCTCCGGTCGCCTCGACTTCCAGACCACCGCCGACCGCTTCCTCCGCGTCGGCGTCGACGACATCGGCGAAGAGAGCGATGTTAACTTCCAGATCGGCGAGGTCACCGCGGCGCCGCACCGCGGCGCCGTCCGCTACGGCCTAGTCCGCTCCAACCTCGGCGTCGGCTTCGACTTCGATCTCCCCCGCCAGATCACGCTCTCCCTCGACGTCTTCGACCCCAACGACGTCCGGGCCGACCTCCTCGCCGACATCCCCTTCAACGTCGGCCGCTCCGATTTCAGCCTCCTGCTCGGGGCGCGGGATATCGCCGATGATGAGCTCCTTATCGGGGGTATAAGGCTTAAGAGATAGCCCCCCATCTGAGATTCCGGCCGCCAACATCCCGGAGTGAGCCACATGGCCAGGCCCACAGTCGCAATCGCCCACGGGCGAGACCCCCGAGCACTCGTGCGCGAAGCTCTTCAGCACATCGACGCTGCGGCCCTCCTCTCCGCTGGCGATCGCATCGTCGTCAAGCCCAACTACGTCGAGCCTATGATGCCCGAGACCGGCACCACCACCGATCCCCGCGTCATCGAGGCCGTCGTCGAGTGGCTCCAGGACGTCGGGGCGCGCGACATCACCATCGCCGAGAGCACCTGGGAGAAGGCGCGCACCGATCGCGCCTTCGAGATGGTGCGACTGCCCGAAGTGGCGAAGCGCCGCGGCGTCAAGCTCCTCAACTTCTACGACGACGAGCTCGTGGACGTCGACATCCCCGACGCTCTCTCACTCCACCGCGTCCGCCTCCCGCGCACCGCGCTCGAGGCCGATTGCCTCATCTCCGTTCCCAAGCTCAAGTGCCACAGCATGGCCTACGTCACCCTCGGCATCAAGAACCTGATGGGCGCGGTCTTCCCCGACAAGGGCCTCATGCATCATCAGCTCCATCAGCGCCTGTCTGACCTCGCCACTGTCCTCCGCGCCAAGCTGACCGTCATAGACGGCCTCATCGGCTCCGAGCGCCACGAGAACGCCGGCACCCCGGTCAAGACGGACGTGATCGTCGCTGGCAAAGACCCCGTCGCCACCGACGCCGTCGGCGCCATGGTCATGCGGATCGACCCCACCAGGGTCGAGCACCTGCGCCTCTGCCACGAGCATGGCCTTGGCGAGCACCGGCCGGATCACATCACAGTCGTCGGCGAACCCGTCGAACGAGTCTGCAAACCCTACCAGCGACCCTCCCGCTACCGCTGACCCCAAGCCACCGTCCGTCGCCTTTCTGTGGAGCGCGCTCGTTTCTGCCAGCGCGCCGGCCGCTGTTGGTGGCACAGGTTTTCAACCTGTGCAGGGCGCCGACAGGCGCCCTCCTGTAGGGCCGGGACACCGATCCCCGCCGGCCGTTGCTCGGCGGTGCTTCGGGAGCCTGCATTCTGCCCTTGTCTCGCGATCCGCGTAGACCCCAGAGTCCTCCTATCTGGCGCGGCTGCTTGGGAAGGGCCGCGGTTCACTCTCGACACACGCGCGAAGAGTCGAGTGTGCGCCCGAGCTGCGCGAAGATCGCCCGCCAACGCGGCACCATGTCCTCGCGATAGACGCAGGGCCGCCATCCAAGCTTGAGGTAGACAGAGATCGCCGCGATCCTGAAGTCTTCCGTCCCCAGACACGGCCGCTGGTAGCCCTCGGCCGCCAGCCGATTCGTGGCGCATGCAGCCACGATGGTCCCGAGGCCCTTTCCCGCATGCGAAGGATCGGTCACCAGCCAACCCATCTGCCCCGCATCGGGGTGACGGGGCATGGTGCTGGCGCGCCACGCCGCACCGGAGGCCACCAGCTCCCCCGAGGCCGGATGCTCGATGACGAAGAACCCCCCATCCAGTGTGCGCTCCAACATCTCCGGGAATCGTCCCTCATCCGCGAAGGCCAGATGGAACAGATCGTCGTACTTCGCCTCATCCCCCGCTCGGAACTGCCGCAGCAGATAGCCCTCCGGCACCGGAGGCACCTCCACCCGCGCAGTCGAGGGCCTCACCATCTCCAACTGGTGCTCGTACTCTGTCTCGATGAATGGATATGCCGGCCGACCTGGCAGGCTGCGGAGTGAACTCACTTCGGAACTCCCTCCTCGCTCAGCGCTCCCTCCATCATCATGGCACCCTACCCTCTTCCGGCCATCCCCACCGCTCCCAAATCCAACCATACCACGAGTCGTACCCGGCCTCTTCCGCTTGCCTGCCTCGGGCTTCGGCGCTCTCCAGCCAATTCGGATTCTCCCACGCCTTCTCATCCCTGGCACGCAGCAGATACTTCAGCATGTCGGCCGTCAGCATCCCGCTCTCGAGGATCTGCTGGGTGACGACATGCACGATCCGCTTGACGGCCGCCGACTTCTCGACCCAGCTCGCATCCGACCCGGCGATCTCGAACTCGCCAGTCAGCTCTTTCGGCCCGAAAGGCAGTTCCCTGAACATCCGGAGAAAGCCATTCCGCCACGGGTGGTACTGTCTGTTGATCAGGAAGACAACCCGGAACAGCATCCGAAGGACCTCTCCCAGGAACATCTGCGCTTCCAGAGGCTTGTTCCGGCGCACAGCCTTCTCCAGCTCCTCCAGCTCTCCCGCCAGGTCCACAAGCTCGCCTATCAGGCCCTTGACCCACAGCCGCTTCGGGTAGCGGTCTGGCCTTGTGAGTTCCTTGAGTCGAGCAAGCGCCCTGTGACCGTCTCTCAGGATCGGGTGGACCTGGAGCTGGAGAAGCTCCTCCACCGCGAGTTCCTCCCACGGAACCTCCCTCTCGCCTGCGAGAACAGACTCGGCCTGTCCGCACAGCAGCGCGTTCAGCGGATGCACACAGATCTCTGAGTGCCTAAAATTCCACCAGACGAACGGGTCTCTTGGGAACACAGAAGAGGGGTGGGCGATGAACGGCTCCAGCTTGTGGAGCAGCGTCAACTGCAATTGCCCTCCGCGCTCCTTCCACAGCTTCTCCGGCAGGTAGAGGGTGACGTCCAGGTCAGAAAGCTCATCATCCATTCCGAACCCAACGGAGCCCTCCACCCGGATGCTCATCTCAGACACCAGCTCGGGGTGCTCCCGAGCGATCAGGGGGATGACCTTCCCCTCGAAGTAAGCTTCAAAGCTCTGCTTCACCCGAATCCCCCTCCTCTCTCATGGTTCACATACACTACCTGCCTCGGCCAGCACGCGGCGCGCTTGCGAACACCAGGCGCATTGTTCCCGACTACAGAGCAAGGCGCCCCGATCCTTATCCAGCAGCAGGAGCCCGGCTTCGACGATGTGATTGTGCCTTGCCAAGAGCGACCGGGCCGCCCCGACGCTGCCCTCCCGCAGTTGCTTACGATCTCGCAACAGTTCCCCTATAACGTTGAAGCCCTCGCCGCACCCGTAGTCGCGACCGACCTCCAGCCACTGGCCGGGTCCAACCAGGTAACGGTTGGGAGGGTCGCGCCGTAGGTACGGCAGGTCAGCTTGCTCCTCGGCGCAGTGGACGGAAGTGGCGGAGCGGAAATCTACGCCGAGCAGAAGCACCCATCCGTCGAGTTCCGCCAGTCTGCCAAGGGGGCCGCCAGGCCCGTAAGGCCTGTCGGGATCCTGAACTGCGACCAGCTCGGCTGCGTGTCGGCCGAGGGCGAGGAACGAACTGCCCGGCACGGAACTGCGCCTGGCACCAGCCGCCCGGTGCACTACCTGTGGGAACACGCCAAGGCACGCGTCGATTGCGCTGTCCGGCGTGTACGGAACCAGGGCTGCTCGCGCCGCCTCCAATTCGTCCGGCGGCGGAGGCGCTCTGAACTGCGCCGGGTCAGCCGCCTCCCAGGAGAAGGCCGGAACCATGACAGTTCCCGATTCCCCAACGACAGTATTCAGCGCTTCGAGCAGCGTCTCGGCGCCGCCCGCGACCGGGCCTACTGCACGGAGAGACGCATGCACAAGCACGGCCGCGCCCGTGGGCAGGCCGAGACTGCGCAGATTGCCAGCCAGAGCCTGCGCCGTAGCACCCCTGGGGGAATCGCAGCGCGGGCGCAGCATCACCTACTCTTTCCCCTTGCCAGCTTCGCCGCTCGCGAGCAGCGACATCCATCGCCATTGGAGGTCAGTGCCATCGTACAGCCGGCGGCCGTACGTCCGCCCGTACCGCCTCGCCAGCTCGGAGGTGGGAGTGTGGAACATCGCCTGCAGGCCGAGCGTCCGGTCGTGTTCGTACGCGTCCAGAACGGCCGCCACTCCGTTGGCCTTCAGATTCCCGAGCCGGTAGGCCGGCCAGACGGACGTGAAGGTGAGGTACACATCGAAGCCGGGCGCGACGTAGAACGACACTGGATGGCCGCTGGTGGCTTCGCTGACGGAGCGTACAGCCGGCCCGGCCTCCTCCCGCAGACGGCGCAGGAGCACCCGCTCCGGAGTGCCGATGGGACCGCCGATGCGCGCCTCGCTCCGCTCCAGGAAGCCGCGCGGTACCCTCTCCAGGTCCCCCTCCGTCGGCCGCAGACGTTCCAGATCAAGCGCGGCTCCATCTGGACTCGGAGTATGCATCCAGAACGTGAACGGCCCGCCCAGCTTCTCGCAGCGCTCTCGCAGGCGCAGCTCCTTCGTCAGCGCGATGAGTCCCGGCAGATCGGGGATGAGCGCCTTGGTGAAGATCAGTTGCCAGCGCGGCCGAATCCCTGCCGCAAGGAGGCTCTCGACGGCGACGAGCAGATCGCGAAACGCGCCGCGATGGCGCACCGCCCAATCAGTCGTCTTCTCCATCCCGAAGAATGTGATCTGGCACTCCCGCACGCCGAGCTCGTACCCCCAGCGCGCGTACTCCGGCTCGCGGGCGAGGCGCCAGACGCTCAGCAGCTCCATCTCCCCGCGTTCGTACGGCGTATCGGACAGCTCCAGCTCCAGCGCGCGCAGGCGCCGGTAGTCGTCGCAGTAGTCCGGCTCCCGGATCCAGGTACTGACGTGCAGGCCGCGCCAAGGCGGGTGGTCCTCACCGGGCCGGTGAAAGGCGCGAAACTGCGCCACCGCCCAGCGCACGTCCTCCTCGGTCATGCACGTGCGCGGTGTCGCCACCACCTGGTGGTCGAGCCAGCAGTGCCGGCACCGGTTCGGGCAGCCGTGCATGTCGAAGGCGAGGCCGATATAGTCATCACGCATGATCGGAGGCATCGCCTATTCCTTCACCGCCACCACCCGTCCGTTGCCGAGCCTCCCCTCCCGCCAGGCGGCGATGTCTTCGTCTATGCTCTGATAGGCCTTCTTCACCCACTCATCGCCCAGTAGGTTTCGGTAGTGAGCTTCATTCTCTTCGAGCTTCCGGCGAATCGGGAGCCAGCCGTGCTCCAGCTCCCACTCGGAGATGTCCTTGGCGCTGATCACGCGGAAGCCCACCTCACTCACGCGTCTCTGCACCTCGTGGAGTGAGCAGTGCGACGGATCGGATGATTCGGAGCGGCGAATGACCCCGGTGAAGGCGATTCGGCCGCCGGGGACGAGCAGGCGATGCATTTCCGTCAGCCAGCTCAGGTCGGAGGGGAAGCTGCCTTGTGACCAGGCCACGGTGAAGGAGCCGTCCGGTGCGGGCACGGCATCGGCGGTAGCGCACATGAACCGCACTCGATCCGTGAGCCCACAAAGCTCGGTCAGCTTCTCGGCGATGGCGATACACTCCTCGGAGATGTCTACGCCAACGGCTTCGCAGCCGTAGTCCCGCGCCAACTGTCGCGCCGGCCCGCCCACATAGCAGGCGAGGTCGAGCCCGCGGTCGGCGGCGGTAATTCCGAGCGCCTCCGCCATCCGCCGGGTATCTTCCACCCCGCCGAGGTGGTACTGCTCTCCAAGCAAGACGGCGCACGCGCTCGCGCGCAGCAAGCCCACCGCCTGGAGGGATTCCAGCAAGGCAGCGATCTGCGCTGAGGCGTCGGCAGCGGAGTCGAAGCGCCAGGTATCCATCATCGCCAACAGCTTACGGTTCACCTATCGCCTCCAGATCAATCTCCATCTGCACCCCGACAACTTCCGCACCCAAGCTGGCATGCAGCGCCTTCGCCGCGTCGTTGTCTGGCTCGGTGTCGATGTGTAGCTCGCCAATGCCGCGCTGTCGTGCCAGCCGGATGATCTCGCGCATGAGCGTTCCGGCGATGCCCTGCCGGCGCACGTCTTCGCGGACGACCAGGCCAAGGAGTTCTCCTGCGAGCGCGCCATGCGCGAGATCGTGATAGGCCAGCAGATGGACGTATCCGACAACCGCGCCCTCCGCCTCCGCCACGAGCACATCATGGTCGGGGCTCGCCAAGACCGCCTCGAACGACATCCGACGGTCGGCCTCCGATCCGACGAGAACGGTGGCAAGCTCGCCGATCGCCGGCCCGTCCGATGTCTTCGCTGGGCGAGTTGAGATGTTCATCCTGTCTCCCTCCTCGATGGCTTGCCAGAGTCGCGCCCAAAAGCACAACGCGCCCACCTCGCGCCACC
>Ga0180438_10009232_pt1 | contig 12332 bp, 16 predicted proteins | sample SS_ome_12_FD_132455 | JGI IMG/M metagenome (GOLD analysis project Ga0180438, IMG submission 132455) | Hypersaline lake sediment archaeal communities from the Salton Sea, California, USA - SS_3_D_2 metaG | ecosystem: Environmental > Aquatic > Non-marine Saline and Alkaline > Hypersaline >...
CGCATCCAGCCCCTGTCCCCCAGGTAGGTCTACTCGCCCCGACGTCACTCCACCATCGAGACTGGCCCATACGTTCCAGTTATTCCCAGAGGCGGCGTACTCACTGGCCAGCACGACAAAAACGCCTTGTTGGTCGCTCGACAGACACCAGAACGGCGCGGCGCCTGTAAATGCTAATGCTGCCCGCTGCGTCCAGGATGTCCCATTATTGTCTGATGTATAGAGATACTGGACGCCACCCGACGATGCGACACAGGCCCAGCGTTGGTACAAGGCGTCATATGCGAGTGCCAGAGGTTGCGCTGGAAGCCCGTGCGCGGCAGCGGACCATGTGATCCCGTCCGCCGATGTTGTTTTATTTGTCGAATCCAACGCGAGCCATGTAGCATTTGCCGCGTCCCTGGTATGTCTCAGGCAACCGGGGAGCACACCGCCGACAAGGCCTGAAGTCCTTGCTGTCCAGACCGCGCCGGCCGGGCTTGTGTCGATCTGTCCAGTGGAGTCACAAATGGCCCAGAGTCCTGATCCGTCGTGGTCGACAGCGCGCCAGTCTGCCCCAGTCGACGCCGGCGTTTGGATCGTCCATGACGCATATGCTAGTGATCTCGCAAGGAGATCCACACCAGCGCCATCGTCACAAACCGCAATGCGGTTTCCCGCCCCGTCGCTTGCGATGTCCACATATGTGCCCGGGAGCGCACTACCTACGACAGCACCCCATGGCGTGTTGGGCGGGTTGATCAAGAGCTTTGTCGACTCATCGGCCCACGCGATGCCTTGTCCGCCGGGCGTATATGCTGTTACAGTCGGATTGAAGTAATCCCCGGAATCATAAGATGTTATCGTGTTGCCCTCGAGGTTCAGCGCGGTGAAACATTTATTTCCGGCATCATAGCAGACCGCCCCCGGGTGCCAGAGCTGTGCCGATAGGGGCGGCCAAGGCACTGCTGAAACTTGGGTGAAGTCCGCCGCCGTCCAGTTCCGCGAATGTACACCGCTGACCCAGCGAAGCCACGCCGCGGCCTTGTTCCTCCACCAATTCGTTTCTTCGGCGGGTGGGCGTTCTTCCGGGATACGCCCGGTCGCGATCTTCCCAGCGGCCGGTTCGACCTTGTTTGGCTGCCCGGACCACGGGTCGCCTCCTGCGGCGTGGTTCGCATTGGTCGCCCAGTCTAGTCTTCTCGGCTTGCTCATGTAAAAGTCCCCGCACTACGGCCGCCTGTGCTCGCGTCGTACACGGACCCGGCCCCTGTGTCCGCGTCGTACTCCTCGGTCGCGTACGTGCCCGACGCCTGGAAGGTCTCGTCTAGATCGTACGTCGAATAAACGAAGTCCAACCGCACGCCACCGGGTTTCGCGATGCCCATGAACCGGAACGTATCCAGCGGGTAATCGCACCCCGTCACGCTGACGGTATACGCCGCGGGCGGCGTATCCCATATCGCGGAGGTCTCGACGCCTATAAGGTCAAGGATTTCGTACAGATCCCCAGCTTGGCCATGCGACCGGTTTGTTTTTATCTTCGCCCGAATGAACGGTCGGTATTCCGCGTCGGTCTTCTCGCCTCGAGGCTCTCCGACGATCCGGCCAAGGATGTCGAGCTGCGCGCCTACGGCGGTGTCGATACGGATACCCTCGTACACGTCCCATGTCACGGACTCGAAGGGCTGCGCGGCGTCGACAATGGCCCGGAGGAGAGCCTGGAACTGGGGCTGATCCCCCTGGTACATCCAGAGCGAGTACGACACCGCGCGCCCGGCGAGATCCGTCTCCTCTTCGAGTCCGATGTCCGCGGACGGCGAGGGCGTGGCCAAGACGAAAGAGAAGGATGTCATAGTACCGTCACCCCCGTCGTGTCGAGGTCCGCGAGCTCACGGTCAGCTACGGTGAGATTTATCGTGCCCCAAGGGTCTCCGCTGAACCTGATCCGAAGCGTCGCGTCGAGGACGCCGTCGACCTCGAAGCAGACCGCGACCAACTGATTTATGATGACGTCATCTCCTACACCGAGATTCGCATCCGCCCAGTCCGCGAGGTACGCCTTGAAGTCCGTGTCCCCGGGGTACTCGTCCGCGTCCGTGGTCAAGGTCGCCTCGACCTGGAGTGTCAACACCGTCACGTCGGTGAAGCCGATCTGGTGACTAATTCCCGCGTCGTCCACGTGACCCACCACGGTCGACCCGTACGCCTCGATACCCGCGGCCTTGGAGTCGTAGATCTGCGCCGCCAGGATCGCGTCGGTGAGCGGCGGGTCCGTCCGATGGACCACCACCTCGATAGACTTCCCCGGCCGTCCGGCACCATCGGTGATTAGCGTAGTGTTCTCGTACGTTTTCGCGTACAGGGCGCCGTCGAGATCCAGGACGTCCGCGGTGATCGCGTCCGTGTTCGTTGAGCCGCCTTTCGCGATTTCCTCCTCCCGCCGGAGGCGGAGCTCCGTGTCGGTCTCCTCGGCAAGCCCCTCCGTCGCGTCCGCGGCGTTGGTTACGCTGTTCCACCCGACCACAGGCGTGGCGATGACGGTGATCGTTCCGGCGAGCGCCTGGATCGGCCCCGTCTCGGACGCCGTGGCGGTGACGTCATAGTTTCCGGCCCCGACGGACGTAACACCGGTGTCCGTGATCCAGCGGTTCGTTGGGTCTCCGGATACGTGCGCGATAGACCCGGCAGGTACGGTCGTCGCGGCGTCGAGGTTCAGGGTCAACGTGACCGTACCGTACGTGGCGGCTCGACGGTTCGTCCCGGTGAGAGCACACAGAGCTCCCTGCGCGTCGCCTGTCGCGTCGTCCGGGTCCATGGCGGTGTAGACCTCCTGGAGGAGCTCCATGCCCGCCTGGACCGCCTCGGCGAAGAGCTCGACGAGCTGGCCGTCGGGCTGATCCGGACTCAGGTCCAGGTTTGCACCGCATGCGTTCCGCACGGCGGTCTTTAGGTCCGCGATCCTGGTCGCGAGGTCGTCTATCTCCAGCCCTGCAGCGGTTAGCTGATCGGTCATACGCCCACCCCATACGGGAGATCTAGGTCCGCGACGCGGACGGTGTAGCCCTCCTCCGCCACGGCCTCGATGGAGATCGACGCAGAGCGATCGGCGCCCCGCACGATCTCGACGGAGCTGACGGACCCCACACCGGGAGTCCGCTCGACAAGTCGACGAAATATCTGGCGGATACGCGCGTCCGTAGCGCCTTTGGTGGTTAACTCTTGGAGCCAGGGTGTGCCCTGGCGCTGGTCGAGATACCATTCGCCGCGGTGCCAGAGGAGCCGACAGCGTATCCGCTGCGCGAGCATGTCCGGCCCCTCGGGAAGGGGGACGAATTGACCGTTCGCCATCTGGATGTCACCGATGTTCGGATTTTCCGCGTCCGGGACCGTCACGAGGCGAAAGAGAGACGCCATCACACACCCCCGACCCAGCGCACGAAGCCACCCCAGGGGGCCGCCGACGGCTTCGTGCGCTGGGTCCGACGGATCATGGCACCCTCACTTTGGTCGAGATCCAGGTCCCGGCCACACCGTTGTAATACTCCGTGATCGCGTTCTGTAGATCTGTGGTTACCGGCCCGAATGGTCCAGCGGCCGCATCGACAGCCGCCACCCACAAAGTTAGCGCTGTCAGAAACCCATTGTTCGGTGGCGCTGTTATCCGAGACATGAACGCCGCCCAAGTCGTCGCCCGAAGGACACCTTCGGCGGCGTTATACTCCGACAGCCGGACGTCCGTCCCAGGGAGAACCGTCGTCCCGGCTATATGACTCCGCGGATTCGCCGCGGTGCGGAGCCCGGCGATGGCTACCGCGCCGTGCACGCCGTGTCGACCATCGTCGTCCGGCGTCCCGGCCTCGCCCTGGGATCTCCACAGACCGATGTCGCCCTCGCAAAAGACGAGGAGGACGGTGTCACCTTGCGTAAGATCCCCATACGCCACCGGCCAGACCACCGGGACCGACGGGATTATCGGGAGCGCCGCGCCGTCCACGTAGAGCTGTGGTTCGACATCTGCGGTTTGTGCGGCCTGGTCGTATGTGTCGATTTTTCCAGGCATCGCGGTATGTATCCTCCGGACCTTCGTTTCGAGAATCTCCTCGAGCACCTCCGTCCAGGTCGGTTCGTCCGCCATCAGTACCGCTCCAGAGTTAGGTGTCCGTACCAGTCCTGGCCGCTGGTCGCGCCGCGGTACGTCACCCTTTTGATCCTGAAAGATCCGTCCACCACGGCGGACTGCAGAACCACTTGTCGACCTGGTGTAAGTCCTGGTATGAGCAGCGCGGTAGCAGCCACCGTGTCGTCAATATCCACCGCGGGAGATCCAACTAGGCCGGTCTCCGGGGATAGGCGGACGGCCGTCTGCCTGAGGGGAGTGCTCCCCCGGAGGAGCTGCAACACGCCGTCCTGGACCGACCACGTCAGGCCCGCGGACCGGACGAGACGGTCGAGCTCCCGCCAGGCACGACCGCTCACCACGGTGCCTTCGGTATAGATCTGCGACCCTATGCCGATGGCGGTCAGGTTGCCCTCGCCTATCTGCATAGCATCGATGACGTACCGCATGACGTCGATGAGTGACGTCCCCGCGCCGAAGGACCGCTGGATCTGCGCGTCGGAGAAAGCGTTTCCACCGTCCTGGGCCTCTACCGTCGTGACGATGTCGACGCTATCCGCGGCCGTAAAGACGCGTCCCGCCCTGCGCCGACGCCTACGTCGCCGGGACTCCGCCACGTAGGCGGTCCCGTTGAACAAGGTTGCCAGGTCGTCCTCGTATCCGGCACGCACGATAACACGAATGTCGCTGCCCTCCTCGAAAGATCTCCGGTGGTCGGATGACAGGTTGAACACCCGGACCGTCGCCTTATTTGGGGTGCGTGTGATGTCCTTTGAGATCTCGAAGGAAGCGTCAAGGGAGTCTCTCGCCCAGTCTCCACGGACCCGCAGGGTCCCGATCTGGATGTCCCATTGGCGCTTCCAGAGCTCCATCACGCCGCCTCTACGTAGACGAGCAGCATGCGCCCGGCCAGGTCACGTAGGCCCGGGTCCGTGCCGTTGCCCTCGAGGTCATAGATCCAGAGATCCCCCGGGGGAAGGTCTCCCGTGGCGTAGCGCTGCAGCAAAGGCACGTCCGCGACGACCTTCTGCCACCCGGCTAGGACCGTGCCGTCAGGGCTGCCGACCGAGAAAAACCACCGAGAGACCCGACCATTCCAGCGGAACGAAAAAACGTACTCCACGCCATCCAGCACGACGTTTTGCGTAAATGTCGAAGTATCGGAAACCATACGGATTTTTTGGACTACGGTGCTCATCCGAAAAGGCTCCCTATGCGGTCAAGCCACGACCGCATTTCCGCCCGGTTCGCGGCGGATGTCTGCGGCGTAGGCGGTGCATCGTCCGTCGTGGCCTCGTCCGTCGCCTGCCTGCCCCGGTTCCGCTGTCTCCGTCCGCGTTCAATCTGCGGCGCGGGTGCTTCGACATCCTCCGAATCCACGCGCCGGATCTCACGCGCTTCGATCGTCACATGGAGCCCGTCGCCCGTCTGCACGGACCGGGGTTCGCGGACGTTCGTGACGATCATGTCTTCCCATGTGCCGATGCCCGTGGTGATAGACAGGATCTGCCGAGTCGTCCGGAGGGTCTCGAGCTCCTCGCGGACCCCGGTCGGGTCCGACGCCACCACGCAGTCCAACACGACGTGCCGCAGGCCGGGCTTGGCGTGGTCGGATATATCCGACGCGCGCTCGATAGCGTGGTCCGTCACCTCGACCCCTGCGGCGTACGACTCCGACACCGCTCCATCGAGATAGAGCCGCCGGTAGTTCGTCACGAGGGTATCTCCGCCCTCCTCGGCGGTGACCGTGCTCGTCGCAAGCCACTCGAGGTAGATCGTCATCCGGTCCCTCCGAGTGTACGGCGGACCTCGCGGAGCTGCCGGGTCTGTGCCTCGCGCATTTCCTCGCGGACTACCTCGCGGGTCTGCTCCGGGTCTCCGGCCTCGTTTACCGTGACGGTCATGGTCATCGGGGAATCTATGGAGATCTGTTGCTCGACCGGTGACGGGCCGAGGATGCCGCGCTCGAAATCGCGTTGTGCACGGAGCTCGGCGCGCTCCTGTTGACGGAGGCGCTGTAGGTGCCGCTGGCCGGCGCCGCGCTCGACCGGGTCTCGGGCCTCCTCCCTCAAAAGCCCACGGACGCCGCCCGTGTACAGGCGACCCAGAGCACGCAGAGCGGCGGGCTGTGCACGGCCACGCTCGTACCCACGGCGCGCCTCCTCCCGCTCCCTAGGGTCAGCGATGTCCGCCGATACATCCTCAAAGCCTAAAAATCCACGTATCCGGCCCTCTAAGTATCCGATCCACCTGGAAAGATCCTTCACCGTCTCACGAAGGATCGCCATACGTTCTTCCGCGGCCTCGGCGCCCTCGAACGCCGCGAAAAAACGCTCGATCGCCGAGTCCCCGCCCCGCATGGCTGTGATGATGTCCTCCGCCACGAGGAAGAGAGCGACAAACGGCGCCAAGGTGGCGAGCGCAGCGATGGCCGCCGGACCCCAGGCGACGGCGACGGCGACGCCGGCCGTAACTAGAGCGGCCTGCAGTGCCGAAGAATTCGCCAAGAGGTCCGCTATCGCAGGCGTGGCCCTCTCGAGAATCCCCAACAATTCTCCCAGCTTTTTCGATGCGGTCTCGATGGCCGGGGCGAGTGCCACCGCAAGGCGGTTTTTCGCCGCTGTCCAGCGCAGGTTGAGATCCGCCTGGGTCTCGGTGATCCTCTGCGTCGCGCGGACCAGGGCGGGCATGTCTCGGCCCGCCGTCCTCGCGGCCTCCCGGCGGTATTCCCGGATAGCCCGGGTGCCCTGCCGGAATAGAGGGAGGAGCCGGGTCCCGGCATCGGACATGAGCTCGTCGACAGTGAAATTCTGAAGCCCCGCTTCGACGTTGTCGTTCAACGCCGTGGTGAAAAGATCCATCAGGCCCGTGGCGTCGTTTACCAGGGGCCGGAGGTCGTCGATGCTCAGACCGACACGCTGGAACATCTCGGCCTGGGATTCTCCCCCGGAGATCGCGTCCTGCGCCTTGAGTTGCAGCTCCTTCAGTGCGTCCGTCACGTCGTCCGTCGACGCACCCACACGCGCGGCGGCGTGCTGCCAGCCGAGCATGTCTTCCGTCGAGATCTGGAGCCGCTCGGACCACAAGCCGAGCTCCCGGGTGGACGTCACTACGGACTGTGTGAGGCGTGCGAGGCCACCGATTACCGCCGCACCGCCGACAAGCCCGGCGAAAGCGCGAATAGACCCCGTCGCATCCGTCACGCGCTTGTCGAGACCCTCGACGCTGCGCTTCGCGTCCGTAACCGCCCGATCTCCTTGACGAAGCTTCCGATCGTCGAATTCTACCCCGAAGCGGGCGAAGACCTCACGAAGTGCGGGCATGGAGATCCTCCTCGGCGTCGAGGATTGTGTGGGCGTCGAGGACGTCCAGCAGGGTCCAGGACTCGCGGAGCTCTGTGAGACGGGCGTATCCGGCGCGGACAATGCGCCATTCGAGCCAATTTATGTGCTCGGGCAGCGTCACGGACTTGCCTTTAGCTCGCCGAGGGCGCCGCTTAGGCGCCTCCCGGCACCGGCGAAAAAATCGCGGTACTGCACCTCGAACGCGAACACGATCCAGGCCAGGCACTCGCCCGGAAAAAGCGCCCACCAGTGATCCTGCGTCTCGGGGTCAAGGCGCCGTGTGCGCCCCTCGTCGTCTACCTCCGTGGCCTTACCTAGGGTGGCGAAAATCTTGTCCACGTCCGCGGACCCCATGCGCCCGAGGAGCTGGAGGAGCGCACTGGCCGCGGCCGACGCGTCCATGTTGACGAGGGACGAGAGGGCCGCCTTGGCGTCTACCTCCGAGACGATCTGGAGGAGCGACGGCCCGAGTACCTGTTCCGACAGGGCGAGCAGGAGGCGCGACTCACGAAATGCGAGCCGGGTCACGGTGTAGGTATGCTCCCCGATCTGTCGGCGTTCCGTCGGGAGGTTCATGTCCATATCAGGCGCCTACTCCGAATTGGTAGTCCGCGTCGGCCAGGAAGATCTGCCACTGCCTGTCGCCGACGACGTTACTGTCCGAAATGTCAGGGTATTTCTGGACCCTGGCTTCCTCCGAGTGTACATAGTCCCCGTTCGGCCACCTACATTGGAAGGTCACGGACGACCGGGACTCGGCGTACCTTTGGAGGATCTGGTTCGCGGGGGAATCGTACCGGGTGGTGATCGTCACCATACCCGAGCGGTCGAGGATCTTGTTCGACACGATCGTGCCGTCGGTACACTTCGTGTTCTCCCATTCCTCGGATTCCCGAGTGATCTCGATGACTCCGCCCTCGCCGAAGCCGGTCATCTCCCGACCACCGACGTAGAGCGCGAGCCCGTCTAGCGCATAAACCGTCATACCAGCTCCCCTGTGATGTAAAATTGGCGGATACCCTGGGACAATTGCGCCCGCCAGGTCAGGCCGCGAAAGATCCGGTTCGCCTTATCCGCCGCGAGCTGCGAGTCCGCCGGAGTATAGTCAAAGTCGAAGGTCGAGCGACCCTCGGAGTCCGTCAGGACCAGGGCGTCCCCACCCGCCGCCGCGGCGTTGTTCGCGGTGGACTTCAGGACCTTGAGGATCTCCGCCCCTGCGGCCTCGGCACCTTTGTCTGTGTAGGGAACCTTGGGGCTCTGTCGCAGAAGGTTCCAGATCGCCTCACGTATCCGGAAGGTCAGGTAGTCCTTGAGGTGTTTGATGTCGATGTACGACCCGTCGGCGAAGACCGCCTCCTGGAAAATCCCCGCGTCGCGGACCACCTGCACGTACATGTTCGCATACTCACCCTTGAGTGCCGAGATCGCCGACGCGCTGAGATCCGAAGCGGTTACGCCCACATAGGACTTGAACATCCAGTCTATCGCGCCAGGAGGCCACGGGAGGGAATACCCGAGTGCCGCACAGGCCGGGTACTCCGCCATGGAGTGTTTCGAGTAGACCATGGCGGCATTCGTGTAGGCGGCTGTGCTCATGGTCGATGCGAGGCCGCTGCCGGACTCGCAGTCGAAATTCTGGCAGCCCACGAGTACGATCTTCTCTTCGCTACTCAGGGCGGCGGCCAGGCCCGCGCCTTCGGCGTCCGAACACGAATCCAGGGACACCGCATACCAGTCGTCGTCCTCCGCCCGGAGGGCGGTGAGGTCCGCGGCCAGACCCGGATCTGCCGTGGCATCGTCGAAGGTCATTTGCGCGAGGTCGTCGAAATACCAGATTTCGCCGTCGTTCGCCGGAGACACGGCGTCGAGCTCAACGTCGTTCGCGTTCGCAGCGATAGTGAGCTCACCCGACCCGCCAGACCCCCAGCCCGACGCGTCGTTATTCATCTGCAACGCCATGGCAGTGGCTTCAGCGGGAATACCTCCCCCGCCGCCTGTTTGCGTGTAAGTTCGTGTCGTTCCGTCTTTCGTGATCGAGCATGTGATCGTGCCCGAATCCGCTGTGATGGTGAGGACGTACGCGGCGGTGAATGCAGTCGCCCGGCGACCGACCTTGAATGACGAGACCTTCCGGTCCTGCGAGAGCAGGGCCTTGGCCATGTAATAGACTGGGTCCGTCACCGCGAAGCCGTCCGCGACCATGCCCGCCAGGGATGTGTACTCGCGGACATAGTCGCCCCATTTCGTGTGATACGCGAGCAGGAGCGGCGTGTCGACCGTCTGGACCTTGATCCCACGCGCCGCCACCGAGATGCTCAGGTGGATATAGCTGGTGATCGCTTCTGCCATCAGGGAAACTCCCCGGAGATCGTGCCATCCGGCGACAGATCCCCTGTCATGTCAACTGTTTCTATCCAGGTGTTCGCGGCCTGGTCCTCCGCCGACGTGTCGGCGTAGAACAGCATGTCCATCTGCACCATGTTCACGGCGCGGTCGTGGATCTCTTCCTCGAAGGTCACGGTGGAGCGGACCTCCGAGAAACCTACCGAAAAGGTTTTGAATGTCGGTGCGTACCGAATCAAGGAATCCCTAAGTATTTCGGTATAGTGGAGCGAGTCCTTGTCGTCCGCGAAAGAATGGGACCAAACTTGGACCTCGAGGACAAATGACCGGAGACCACGCTGTCGTGGGTAGAGGTCGTCCCCGTCCTCGCGATAGGTCAGGGAATCCCGGCCGACCATCTGCGGCGACGAGATCCGGAGCTCCGCCCATGCCTGGGGCTGCCAGTCGTTCGGTCGACGGCGCCAGTACGTTTTCAGGCCCGTGGTGGAGGTCACCCAGGTCGCGAACCCAGCGCGTATGGCGGACAGGTCCATCAGTCGTCCTCCTCCACGGCGTGCGTGATGGAAGACCAGAGCTGGCCTGTGTTGATCAGAGGCGTGTTAGATCCCTTGATTTCCTCCCAGGCTCTCGAATTGGGCGGAGGGACTCCATGGTCGGAGATCCTTTGCTGGATCTCTCCTACGATCTGGTTTCCGAAGTGGCCCATGGCCTCCCGAGGGGGCATGCCCTGGATGATCTCCCGGCCCACGTTCCGCTCGTAACGCTTCAGGGTCCGTTCGTTCTGATCCACATAGTCTCGGAGCCAGGACCTCCTCGGGACGCCAATCCCGAATTCGTTTTTCGTGGCGACGTCCACCACGGTGAGCTCGGGCTCTTTCTTGTGGGCCTGTACGGCGTCGGACCCGATGACGCCCACCTTCACCGACATGGTACGACTCAGGCGCTCGAGGAGCGCCTTCGCGCCCTTGTCGATGTCTTTCACGCGAGACGCCATGAAGATCCGGCGTCCTTCCTCAGGTCGAGATAGTCCTGGTAATAGATACTCCGGCGGGATTTCTCACTCAGTCTCCCGCCGCCGCCGTAGGCCGTCGCCGCCGCGAGGTGGCAGGCCAACAGCATAACCCCGTCGTCGTACGTGTCGCCCCAGATCCCCTCGTCGATCTGATTCTCGGCCTGCGAGATCGCCGATGAGAGGACATCGTCCGGGGTGTCGTCGAACTCCGGGTGTGCGGCGCGGAGGCTGGCGAGTGTCACTGCCACCTCACTTCACCGCCAACCACCCGGCGCGCTTCCACACGTCGACGGAGGGGCTCCTCAGGTGCTTCGTGTCCACCACCTTCGTCTCGCCCGCCTCGATTACCACACCGGGTGCGAGGACGATAGCCCCGGGCTTCCGCCCGAGTACCGCCGGCCTGGTATTCGTCACTGCTTTCGTTGCCATGATCAACACCCATCCATGTATGTAATCCCGTATGGTTTCGGGATGATAGTGCCAGCGCTCCTCGCGTGGAGGATGGTTTTGTAGACCAGATTTTCCAGTTGCGGCGCGAAGATCTCGAGTGGTTGCGTCAGCCGCATGAAGAGCACCGACGGCGACGCCTCGAATGCGACCAGACGGGGTCCGGTACCGGCGGCGTCCGCCAAGTCGAGCTTGTGCCAGGGCTGAATCCGCGTGATTGACGTATTCCGGATGAGCCAGTTCGCGACTGTGTCTTCGATGTCCGCCTGCTTTCTGTTCAGATACCCCCATTGCGCGGTGCCGCAGAGGAGTGTGTTCGCCTCGCGGGTCTGCAGGGACTGCGAGTAGACCCCGTTGATCAACGCGAGGACATCATTCGTGATCTGCGTCCCGGTGGCTGCCGACCACGTCCCCGTGATAGCTGACACGAGATTCACCGATGAATTGTTCACGAATCCCGCCACGTTGTTTTTCGTCGAGCCGGTCGCGGCCAGCGTGTCGAGGGCCTGGTTGATTCCGAGCTGCGCCGCGTCCGACTTCTGCATCTCGAGCGGGACACCGGTGAGCTGGCTCTGCCGGATCGTGTTGACGTCCATGAGGTACGACAGAGCATAAGGCACCACATTGTGAGTAAATTTCTCGGCGTACACCTCGGCGGTACGGATGTCCTGGCCATAGTCCGCCAGCTCGGTGGCCTCGCCGACGGGCGTGGTCTGTCGGTACGAAATGACATCCGCCGAGGTCACGCGGTCGTCCACGGGGAGGATCTGCATGGCGAGGCTCGGCCCGAAGTCGACCTGGAACACCTCCGCCATGAGCTCTTCGAGCTCGAGGGCGAGAAAACCGGTCTCCCCGGCGTCGTGCCGGAGACCCAGCGGCCGACCGAAACGGCCAGAGCTGTCATCCTCGACGAAGCGATGCGCCATGACCTGCGCTGCCCGCTTGATCTCCTTCGCGAGATCTTCCTTGTATTGCTTGATCCAGTCACTCATATCAGCCTCCGAACTCGACGAGCGCCAGGCCGTCGGCTGCGGACTGTGTCGTGACGAAGCGCGCGTTATGATAGATGAAAAAGTTGGCGGCCGGC
>Ga0180438_10009233_pt1 | contig 12332 bp, 13 predicted proteins | sample SS_ome_12_FD_132455 | JGI IMG/M metagenome (GOLD analysis project Ga0180438, IMG submission 132455) | Hypersaline lake sediment archaeal communities from the Salton Sea, California, USA - SS_3_D_2 metaG | ecosystem: Environmental > Aquatic > Non-marine Saline and Alkaline > Hypersaline >...
AACTATTTTATGGTCGGCGTCAACGATCATGATGGCATCGCCAATGATATCGAGGGTAGCCTTGAGGAGCCTAAGTTGCTGCTCCAACGCGTGCGGTGCGTGATCAGAGGGAGACAACCCTTTCGAGAGTGCCTGCTCAAGCTCAGGCTGCCCTAGGCCAATCCTTTCCAACTCAACTACCTCCTCCGAATCAGCCACATCACCGATTTTGAGCACCTGACTGGGTGATCTGTCCTTTATAATTCGACTTCCACTCTAGCCAGCTTCCCCCTCTTTACCCCAGCAGCCTTTTCCTCTGCCTTCGCGCATTCCTCTACTACATCCTTCTCCAGAACAAAGATGCACAGGGTAAGAATCATGTAATCTTTCTTTCCTCACGAGAGGCGGAGGGGCTGCTAGATGTTTGGGACGACCCCTCCGCCTCTGGCTATTTGCCGCGATAGGTTCGTCTATTTCTTGGGCGGCATTGTCGGCTTAGTCGGGCCTGGCTTAGACGGGCCGCTGCCTGGCTTTCCTGGTGTGCCCGGCTTTCCTGGTGTGGTTGGGGTCTTGCACTTCATCTTGGCACCTCCTTTCAGAAAGTATTCTAGAAGGCCGTCTGTGCTGTACTAGCCATTTGTAGAAGCAAAGCTTCTGAAGCTCCTGCTCCGAAAACTTATATGGAGTTTCGTTTGTTGCCTCTGTATGCGCTGAATTCCTCACATCGTCTCCTCTTTAGCTCCTTTAGCAAGCTGTGCTCAGGACTAACAGGAGGTTGATCTGTCACGTGGTTGCCCTTCCCCACTGTCCTACGCGCCTAGCCATAAGCGACCGTTGATCCCAGCCCAGGGCTGCCAGATGTAGAGCCACTCGGCGCTTTTCCTCGTTTGTGGTAAGTGAATAAAAGGGAACACCATTGTGCGTACACTTATCCACCAGCCCTGTTGCCACCATGTCTTTGAGCTCTCTATCCATGGCCGACCTGTTGCAGTCTAGGGCACAAGAGATAGCGCCCCCTGCAAATTTGGCGTTGGGATGCCTACCCCAAAAGGCGAGGATCTCCATTTTCAATCGATCCCCGGCATACTGCTCCAGGAATCGAAGAAGTTCCTCTTCACTCAGGACATTTGGCATTGCCAAGTCATTCCTCCTTCGCACTCACGCACTTCATTAAAGTGGAAAGTTATCATATTCACCGATTGCGCTATCACAAGCAACGGTGAACCTCAAGGCATGATAACCCATTGGTGTTATAGTATTCATGTATCATAGACCACGTTAGATGAAATTGTCAAGAGGTTTTTGAGGGTTTCTGGGGGGATTTTCTTAGGACTTTGGTTCCAGGGTGGAGTGGACGTTTCCGACCAATCATGCCCTGGTGCTGGTTGCCTTCCGTGTGGTCACATAAGAGGCCAGCATGGTGACTGCCAATACTCCTGCCACAGTGCCCAAGGCTATGGCCGTGGGCACGTGATAGAAGTCGCTGATGACCATCTTCACGCCGACAAAACACATTACTATAGCTAGGCCCATCTTAAGGTAGCGGAAGTAAGCCAAAACGCCAGCCATCAAGAAGAACAGCGCCCGTAGACCGAGTATGGCCATGACGTTGGAGCTCCACACGATAAACGAATCCTTGGTGATAGCTAGGATGGCGGGAACGGAGTCTACAGCAAAGACGACGTCAGTGGCCTCTAGAACCAACATCACGATAAAGAGGGGCGTTGCCACCCATTTTCCGTGTCGTAGGACGAAGAACCGTTGCTCATGGTATTCTGTAGTGGTGGGGAGGAAGCGCCGGGCCAGCCGGAGGGCTGGGTTCTGTTCCAAGTTCACTTCCTTGTCCTTGTGCACTGCTATTCTGATGCCGGTGAAGATGATGAAGGCGCCGAACACATACAGCACCCAGTGCAACACATTCAGCAATGTCACGCCTACAGCAACAAACAACCCGCGCATAATGATGGCGCCAAGTATGCCGAAGAAGAGCACACGGTGCTGATATTGAAGGGGCACGGCGAAGTAGGAGAAAATGACCATCCACACAAAGATATTGTCCAGGCTCAGAGACTTCTCAATGAGGTAACCGGTGAGAAACTCTAGGCCCTGTTGCGGACCTATCCAGGCGTAGATGCCAGCGTTGAAGAGTAGGGCTAGGCTGATCCATAGCGCACTCCAGATGGACGCTTCCCGAAGACCTATGACATGAGCATGGCGATGAAAAACGCCTAGGTCGAGAGCCAGCATGGAGAGAACAAAGCCAGTGAACCCGACCCAGAGCCAGATGCTGTACTCCATGGCGTCTATTCTAGCTCACTACTCACAAAGAGAGGGCGAGATTCAGGTAGAGCTGGGCTGCCTGTACCACTTGATAAAAGGAGACTGATTCTTCTGGGGTATGAGCTGCCTCTAGACAACCGGGTCCCAAGATGATAGGATCGACTCCAGCAGCCCACAAGACATTGGCATCTGAATGGCTCCTGAAATCTTGAGGCTGCCATGGCAAAGACATCCTTCGATACACGTCCTTCAACTTCTTTACCAGAGACCTATCTTGGGAAATCTGGTAGCCCGAGTGTGTGTCCTCAAATCTGATTTCGGCATACGGGCCGGGGATGCTCTCACTTGCCTCTTCCACTATCCGCTCTAGTTCTGCCTTGAGTACGTCAACCCTTGACACCGGTGGCAGGTGGAGATCCAGCCAAGCCTCACAGGCATCCGGAACCACAAATCCGCCGGGAAATCCGGAAAGTTCCCTGATGTTGTAGACCAACCCATGGGGTAGCGAAGCAGCATACTCGGTGACTCTCAAAAGGAGTTTCAGCATGGTCTCAATAGCATTTTGCCCGAGTTCCGGCATGGAGGAGTGGGCTCTTTTGCCTCCAGTACGTAATAGAACCTCTACATAACCATAATGCCCGAGGCAGGGTAGCATATTGGTGGGTTCGCCAACCACTGCCCACGGGAAACTGTATTCCCGAACCAGGGTCTTAGCGCCGTCGCTGTCTTCCTCCTCGCCTACTACCAAGGCTAGGCCCACATGGGGCAAGGTGCCTACTCTGTCAGCCAGAACAGTGAATGCCTCCATCATGGCAGCGCAGCCTGCTTTCATATCCGTGGTGCCCAAGCCGAAAGCAATGTCTCCTTCTTCATGGAAGCCGTAGTCCTCCAGGTCGTAGGCAGTGACGGTATCCAAGTGTCCGACAAAGCAAAGGACAACTTCATCCCTTTCTTCGGGCAACACTATCACGTTGAAGCGGTTCTCACCAACTTCCTGTTTGATGACCGCCATACCATGGCTTTTCAGGTATTCCTCTGCATACTCAAGAATCTCTTCTTCTTTGCCTGAAGGGCTGTATATATCAACCATATCCTTGAGAAGATTCTTCAGTCTTTCCGGCTGCACATCCATCAATTTGTCGGGAGTTGTCTCCATCGCTCTGCTTCCTTGGGGGATTCCGCATTCGTTTTTGGAACTGCTTACACGTTCTGAGATTCAGTCTCAGGTGCAATTTTCCTGCGCTTGCGAAGACCCTTCTTTTTTGAAAAGGGTAAAGAAGGGACTGTGGATTGTTTAGCTATCTGCTCTTCCTGAAGCTCCCGCACTGCAGCGGTGAACACCACCTTCTGCTCCGCTTTGGCACCCTTCTTAGCCGGCCGTCGTATTGTCTTGGCTAACCACAGATGCTGGCTGCGGGCAGAGAAGCCCATCGCCTTGAAGAAGGCAATGGCCACCTTGTTGTCACCTTCGGTATCGGCTATGACCATCCTCACCCCTTCTTCCTTGAGTCGCTCCTCCATCCTCCGGTAAAGGCGGCGGCCCAAGTTGGTCCTCTGGAAGGCTCCGTCTATGCCCATCCAGCTCAGGTATCCGTATTTCTTCCAGGCGGTGCCCTCTTTCTCAATGGTGGTGGCCAAGATGAAGCCAATGATCGCACCATTTGCCTCGGCTACCAGGCAATAGTCCGAGTCAAAGGCGAAACAGTTGGCTACCTCATAAGGATCCCATGTACGGTAGAGCATGGGGAACTCCTCAGTGGTGAAAAGCTTCTCCCCCAGGTGATAGACAGCGGCAATATCATCTATTTCCATCTGCCTTATATTTACTTCGGACTTCTTCCCATGATTACTTTCTAATAGCATTTGTCTCTTCCTGTTCCCTTAAGTATGTAACAAATTGTCTAAAGGGAGATACCTTAACTGCTAATCTAGATACGCGGCAATGAGAAGCCTTGGCTAGTGACCTCTTCTGTGACAGATAATAGCAGAAAAAGTTTAGCGGAGCAACTTAAACTTCGGAAGTGGCCTAGAATTGCACACAAGTCCATTGTGTGCAATTACACAAAATAGCGTTTCTTGCAACCCGGTATGGGGGAAAGTGAATTCTCATCGCAAAGACACCCCCTGAGGATGAGAGCTCAAAACCCCAGCTTGACAGCTTCCCACCTTTCTGCTAGGGTTCACGTACAGAGGCTCACATAGGACGACCACAGGAATATTCTCTGAGCACTTCTGTTGAAGCGTTCCCTCCTAGAGGGACCCACGTGTCGGGTCTTTGACCTGCCACGATTGATCATCAAAGACGTTCGCTGGCACAACTGCTGGCGACCCCCGTAACGGCAGTACGGCGCGCCGTTCCCACAGATTTGATGTCAGGCTTTGCTTTTGGCACTTGCTAAGGAGATTGGTTAAAGAACTGGCACAGACTTCTAACCCTGTTTATAATGGAGCCGAGGCAGATATGCCCAGTGCGAGCCGAATGTGTCTTTGAGGGGGTGTGCTATGGGGCTTCCTCTGCTATTCCCTGCTATTCGGATTTTGGAAAATAGACAGGATATTTTACTAGGAAGGGAGGCATACAGCAAATGAAAGCAGTCAAGGAGTTTAGGCAATTTCTGTTGCGCGGGAACGTGGTGGATCTGGCCATTGCCGTCGTCATCGGAGTTGTATTCGGGGCTCTTGTAGCCGCGTTGGTGGCAGACTTTATAACGCCTCTCATAGCTGCGATTGCCGGAAAGCCAGATTTCTCCGCCCTGACGTTCACGATCAACAAGAGCGTTTTCAAGTACGGTGATTTCATCAATGCTGTTATCACGTTCGTCACCGTGGCTGCGGTGCTGTTTTTATTTGTAGTGAGACCGATAAACGCCATGATATCGCGCTCACGGAGGGAGCCACCCGCTGACCCGACGACACGAAGATGCCCGGAATGCCTGAGCGAAATACCTATTGATGCACGGCGCTGTGCATTCTGCACATCACAGGTCGAGCCCCAGTAGGAAAGCTATAGGCGGACCTAAAAGCGTATAGACGTGTGGTGACGCGAGAACCAGGTTAACCAGCTCTCAGCTCTGCCAAATCATCACGGGGCAGAAAGTCTTCCTCAAGTCATTTGTGCAGAGCTGACAAATAAATGAGGTAGCGGTGACGGTCAACTATACCGTGCCTCTACCCCTGATAAGAGCACGAGAGAGACCATTCGAACATCCCACCATTGGGGGCACCAAAGTGCGCTTTCACGGAGAAGATCTGCAGTGTGGTGATCAGTGTTTCTGGGGCGCTGCTCTGTCACCCCAATCTTCTTGCTGGCTTCACCGACAGTGGCTACCTAGATTAGTAGAACTTCAGCCTCCCTCAGCTTGTTGATGATCTGTTCAGCTGTATACTTGTTCCTGACCATACAAAAGCCCCCCTTTCTTTTAGCCCAAAGTCTAACATTTTACCTGGACCGATTTCTGGGGGACGGGTCATGTTGGCAACCAGGACAATGGCAATTCTACTGGCTGGCTAAGTTTTCAAGAGCCTGCTTCATGTTTTTGCGATTTGAAGAATGTCATCACTAGGCCAGGGTCTATGCCTTTATGCTTCGCCGGGTAGAGGAGATGTTCCTCAACCGTTGTGCATTAGTCAGTAACTTCTTCCTCAGCCTGATATTATTGGGAGTTATCTCAACCAGCTCATCATTATTGATAAAGTCAATGGATTGCTCCAGGCTCAGCTTAATGGGGGGAGTCAGCTTTACGGCAATATCAGAGGTAGACGAGCGTATATTGGTCTTCTTCTTTTCTTTGCATACGTTGACGGGTATGTCCTGCAGCCGTGGATTAATGCCCACGATCATACCTTCGTAAACTAATGTTCCGGGCTCGATGAAGGTGACACCTCGCTCCTGTACGTTATTAAGGCCATATGTGACAGCCATGCCATGCTCCGACGCTACCAGAACGCCGCTGCGAGTCGGGGCTATTTCTCCACACCATAGTTCATAGCCAAGAAAAATGGTATTCATGATGCTTTCGCCGCGGGTGGCGGTAAGAAAGGCGCTGCGCAAACCAATTAGTCCTCTTGTAGGTATATGGAATTCTAAACGTATGTTGTCATGGCCATCGTTGTACATATCACTAAGCTGAGCTTGTCGCTTGCTCAGCATTTCGGTTAAAACTCCAACGTATTCACCTTTGGTATCAATGATAAGAGCCTCCACGGGTTCCATGAGTTTACCATCAACTATCTTGGTGATGGCTTCTGGCCTAGAGACCTCAAACTCATAACCCTCCCGGCGCATAGTCTCAATCAGGATAGTCAGATGCAGTTCCCCCCTCCCTTTTACCAGAAAAGTGTCCGGACTATCTGTATCCTGTACCCGGAGGCTGAGATTAGTTTCCAGTTCCCTGTAGAGTCTTTCCCGCAACTGGCGTGTGGTGCAGAAGCCTCCCTCACGGCCGCCAAATGGTGAGGTATTTACTCCGAAGGTCATCTCTATCGTTGGTTCGCTAACCTCTATACCCGGTAGAGCTTCGGGCCGATCCGGGCTGGCAATGGTATCGCCAATGCTGACTTTACTAAGGCCGGTCACAGCTACTATGTCACCCGCTTCGGCTTCTGCTACCTTCAAGCGTTTGAGACCGAGATAAGTAAAGACTTCACCAATTTCGGACTGAGTTACACTTTTATCAGAACTTATACTGACTACGGAATCGTGAGGGGCAATCTTTCCTCTCCAGATTCTTCCAATGGCTATTCTACCTTTGTGACTGTCATAGTCCAGGTTAGAAACCAGCATTTGAAATGGACCACTTTCAATATTAGGTGGGGGCACTTTCCCCAATATGCATTCAAGGAGAGGAGAGATATCTTTACCTTGCATCCCTAGTTCAGTTACAGCAATACCTTCCTTGGCACTGGCATATAGTAAAGGGAAGTCAAGCTGGTCAGCACTTGTAGATAATTCCAAGAATAGGTCCTGGATGAGCCTGATTACCTCCGCTATCCGTATCCGCGAATTTTCCCTGTCTATCTTATTGATAACCACGATGGGTTTTAGACCCTTTGCCATAGCCTGGCGAAGCACGAACTTGGTCTGGGGCATGGGGCCTTCCATAGCGTCCACTAGAAGCAGGCAACCGTCAGCCATACTGATGACGCGCTCTACCTCTCCGCTGAAATCAGCATGCCCCGGGGTATCGATGATATTGATTTTGACTCCTTTATAGACTACGGCTGTATTCTTGGACATAATAGTAATCCCTCTTTCTCGCTCCAGGGTATTACTGTCCATTATTAACTCGCCTACTACCTGGTTATCCCGAAATACCTTGCTTTGCTTGAGCATAGCATCTACCAGAGTAGTCTTGCCATGGTCAACATGTGCGATAAGGACTATATTTCTTATGTCATTGCGATAATTCATATATGTTTGTGAAATCCTACCTCTATCCAGTCTTGTTTGAAACGTATGTTGGCCAGCATTATACGCTCGGTGTCATATCAGATTACTTACCACAATAGGCATTAGTATCTCTAGAAAGTTCAAATACCAATTCATACTCTTAGCGAGGAGGTGATCCACCCCCAGTAATTGTACCACTTGTTAAGTTAGAGTTGAAGGTACTGGAGCCGGCTGTAGAGCCTCGGATCGCTGATCCGATGTGAAAATGGTCTCGCCTGCAAATGGCATGATGCCTCATTCGAACATCCCACCATTGGGGGCACCAAAGTGCCACCTCACGAACAACCTCCGTAGTGTGCTGCTCAATGTGTCTAGTCACAAGTAACTTAGGTGTTTCTGTTGCCTGAGCGAAAAGACCAACAAAAAAAGTGGAGGGAGCTTCCTGAAGCGCCCTCCACACATAGCTCTATTTGATTGCTTAGCTCGAACCCAGCTCACTCTCGGTGTTCACCACCGAATTGGGCTTCTTCTTTCGAAGACTAGCCTCAAATCCGCTCTCTCGAGCCAGATTCGAGTTCCCTCTGCCCTGCCGGAAGGCAGGGCGTTAAGAGGTGAACCGCCATACTCCGAACAGTACATAAATCCTCATAGTGCACCTCCTCACTAAGACTCGGACACACCACTCGGTCCTATATTATATTATCACGATTTGCTTCGATTGTCAAATGCTGGCGCCCTTGAAAAATGGCAATCCTGGCGGCATATGCCAGCCCTTTAGGCCCGCCTCCAATTACTATTGCATCGTAGGTCGCATCAGGCATCTTAAGCCTCCTTCAATTATTAAGCATCTGTTCAACCATCACTATCGGAATCCGTCGCAGACAGGCGAATGTTGACAGCGGCACAATGTCTAAAAGGGTCAATGCAATGAGCCTCTTCGCTCTCATCTACGCCTCATTTTCCCGCTAGCTACTAGGGCAGCGAACGTCTCCGGCGCTTAATCGAGGTGGGTCAGAGACCCGACGCTTGGATGCCTCACAGAGGGAATGGGTTCGTAAGACATCGGATACCAGTTCTCGGGGCAATCCGTAGCACAAAGCTGGCTGGCTGTCAATCAGAGCGGAACATTTGGGGTAAGCCTGCAGTGGTATAGCCAAACGAGTGTCCATGCAGGATGTAATTACAACTTTGGGACGGTATGTTGTGCTAGCCCAACCCGGGCTATAATATATGCATGCTGAGATATCTTTCGCCCCTGTCTGGCAGAATGGTAACGACGGTTTGTCCGTCGTCCAATTCCCCTGCCACTCTCAGGGCAGCGAGGACATTCGCTCCGGAAGAAACACCTACCATCAATCCCTCTTCCCTCAGCAGCCTTCTTGTCATATCAATGGCTTCTTGGCCAGTTATGGTTATCGCTCGGTCTATGATCCCCATGTTTACCAAGCTGGGGATAAATCCCGGGCCAATGCCCTGGATCAGATGGATTCCGGGCTCCCCACCACTCATCACCGCTGATTCGGCAGGCTCCACGGCAATCACTTGCAAATTGGGGTGCACCTTGAGCAGGGCTTCAGTGACGCCCATCAGGGTACCACCAGTGCCTATCCCGCAGACGAAGGCATCGATTCTGCCTTCCACTTCCTCCAAAATCCTCCTACCCGTTATCTCTCTATGAGCAGCGGTATTGTCGGGATTATCAAACTGCCTGGGTAGCCAGGCAGTTTGATTATTGGCTGCCAGTTCCTCCAGTTTTTTCAGGCAACCGGCAAAACCTTCTTCTGCGGGCGTCAATACAATCTCTGCCCCAAATGTCTCCATCATCTGCCTTCTCTCGGCGCTCATGTATTCAGGCATTACCGCCATAAAGTGGTAGCCTTTTGCAGCAGCGAGCATGGCAAAGGAAATGCCGGTGTTGCCACTGGTGGCCTCAATTATCGTCATTCCCGGCTTGAGCAAGCCTCTTTTCTCGGCGACATCCATCATGTAATAGGCCATTACATCCTTTATGCTGCCGCTCGGATTGAGGGCTTCGAATTTGGCTAGGATGGTCGAGTTAGTATTGTTCATCCGGGCCAGCTCTACTACGGGCGTATCTCCGATCAGGGCAAAAATATCTTTTGGCACTGTAGCTACTCCGAACCAATAGGCTGAGGGCTTCCCTCGCTCTACCCTTAGCAATTCTATTTGCTATTTTCGATTTTGGCAAGGGCTGCCAAGATGGGCTGGGAGTTTGTCTTTTGCCTTCACGTTGACAAGCAGCAAAGCTTGGTGTAATCTACTCACACTTGAAACTCGATTGCAACTTTCCTAGAATAGTTCTCAACTAAGCACCAAGATATTAGCTGGCTTGAGGGCTGAAAGCCAGTGGAACCAAGGCAAGTTGCTGAGGAAATCCGCGAGTTTAAAAATTGCCGCATGACAATCGTGCGGAGGTAGGTACGCTAGATATGAGTGACGTTCTAGATGAAGCACAAGCATTGGTTCAATGCAGGGCTTGCCCTTGGTACAAGAACTGTGTCTTGCCAATGCGGGTCACAGAGGATGACTTGAGAAGACAATTGGAGTCTTCGATGCCTGGAGTGGGCCAATACGGCATGGCCCAATTCTTATCAAGCCTAGCGATGGCGGCTCAGAACTCCCTTCTTGAGGGTTGCCCAGTCTTCATTGGCAGACTTCGGTCAAACCCTAAGCTCGCAGAGCGAATAAAGATGGTGATGCAAGAGTGGTCAAAGGAGAGCGAAGAGTAAAACTAGTAGAGCAGGAGCGAGCGAAGTAGGATGCTTTGGAAACTTATGCTCTTATTTGTTCTTACCCCACTCGTTGAGCTGGCAATTCTCATCTATTTGGGAACCATTATAGGTGCTTTGTATACCATACTCATTGTAGTGGCAACAGGCATTCTTGGTGCCTTTATGGCGAGGAATCAGGGCCTGGCGACCCTTTCCAGAATTCGCAGCAACTTTGAGCGTGGAATCATGCCGTCTAATGAGCTCTTTCACGGAGCCTTGATCCTTGCGGGCGGCTTGTTATTGCTTACACCAGGAGTAATTACAGACATTGTCGGGTTCGCAGTGTTAGTTCCTCAAACAAGGCGCCTCATTGGAAGGTGGATTCTTAGCTTGATACGTCGCAGGATTGAGAGGGGAGAAATTCACTATTGGGAAATGAGGTAGGCTTCTTCGGGGGGCTCGAAAGATTATCGAGCACCATCTTGGTTCTGTATTCCCACAATGTAGGAAGGGAGGTGGTATTAGGTGTACGACTACCGGTTTTACGATGATGCTTTTGGAGCTTGGACAATGATTCACCAAACTTGGCATGCGATGCGTAGGTCAGAAGAGCGTCGACTCGCTAATGTGAAGGTGACACCTGAAGAGCTTGAAGTCCTGTGGGTTTCTGGGGAATACCCCGCCCCATTGACTCCTACCGAGATATCCCGTGCGGTCTTCCGGGAAGCTCAAACCGTTTCTGGATTGCTCGATCGAATGGAGAGGAAGGGCTTGGTGAGGCGAGTGCCCAGGCGTAAGGGGCGGCCATTTACAGAGGTTCAAATGACTCCCAAGGGCCAGGAACTCTGTAATCGAGGGAAAGAGGTAGATCTCGCCCATATTAGGAAGATGATGTCGCGCTTATCAGCAGAGGAACTCCTGCAGCTTCAACAGCTGCTGCGAAAGGTGCGACTAAATGTGCTGCAGGAGCTTAACGTGGAGCTCTTGCCACCGCCCAACTGGACTAGCGCCTAGATCATACTCATAGAACGCTAGCAAACCTCATCGGCTGGCTCAGTGCCACACTGAGCCAAAGCCGTTTGGTGGATTTTTCGTCGTAACTACTGAACATTACACCCTTTTGTTCAACACTTCCGTAGCCAAAATGTTCAGCTTTTGCAGACTGCGTGCGGTTATTCGGGTTAAGAATTCAGGGGAAAAGTAACGCTACCTTTACACCCTATGTATTTGCCAAGATTTTCGAGACCATTTTGAGGTTGAATAAGCCATACACTGGGATGACCTTTTCCCAGGTGCTGATAGATAGGGATAGAGGCCTTATTTCCTTTTCCTCTTCACGAAGGCGAATCGAATTTTCTTACCGTTATGTTTCTTGTCCTTCTTATTTATATTCTCTATAAAGGTTTTTAGATCCGTAGGAGATTTATCACCCATTGCGATTCCTTTCCTTTACTCTTCGTGGGTTGGCAACCTAAGCCATATTGTATCATCTATTCGAGGATACAAGCAATCTCGTTGCATCACGAAATCTAATGAAGTGATGCTTGAAGCTGCTTCCATCGCGCATTCTGGCTGTTTGTTGAGCAAAGGGTGATGCGAGAGATAGAGAATCGAGTGTACAGAACCTGTTCTATCTCATCTTAGTCCGATCAAGAGTTTCGAGGAGCTCACGTAAAAAGAGTGTTGCCCGCCTTCTTGCATCACCCTCTTGAGTCTGTCTTTTTGCTCCTTATCAGACGACACGATTCTATACCCTCATCGTTTAGTAATAAGTCGAAAACCGCCACGCACTCTACCGAAGTCGACCAAGGAAACCGTTAGATAATCCTCTTTCTCCTGTTGGTCAGATAGTCAACGAGCATATAGTGGCCCAAGTTTTCCCTGTCGGTGTAGAAAGCCCGGCCTCGATTGGTCTTGGTGAGCAGGTCAATGAATTCTATGATGTAAGGATT
>Ga0180438_10009235_pt1 | contig 12329 bp, 11 predicted proteins | sample SS_ome_12_FD_132455 | JGI IMG/M metagenome (GOLD analysis project Ga0180438, IMG submission 132455) | Hypersaline lake sediment archaeal communities from the Salton Sea, California, USA - SS_3_D_2 metaG | ecosystem: Environmental > Aquatic > Non-marine Saline and Alkaline > Hypersaline >...
GCATCCAAGCATGTCAAACCCAGGTAAGGTTCTGCGCGTTGCTTCGAATTAATCCACATGCTCCACCGCTTGTGTGAGCCCCCGTCAATTCCTTTGAGTTTTAGCCTTGCGACCGTACTCCCCAGGCGGTCTACTTAACACTTTTGCTTCGGCTGCGACGGCGTCAGAACCTCCCCAGCCTAGTAGACATCGTTTACGGCGTGGACTACCGGGGTATCTAATCCCGTTCGCTCCCCACGCTTTCGTATCTCAGCGTCAGGACAAGCCCAGTGCACCGTTTTCACCGCCGGCGTTCCTCTTGATATCTACGCATTCCACCGCTCCACCAAGAGTTCCATGCACCCCTACTTGCCTCAAGAAAAGAAGTTCGTCAAGCAATTCCCCGGTTGAGCCGGGGGCTTTCACAAAACGCTTACTTTTCCGCCTACATACGCTTTAAGCCCAGTAACACCGAACAACGCTTGCCACCTTCGTCTTACCGCGGCTGCTGGCACGAAGTTAGCCGTGACTTCCTCTGGGTTAGATCAACCCGCCGGAGCGGGCTTTCTTACCCCTGACAGTAGTTTACATCCCGAAAGACTTCCTCCTACACGCGGCGTCGCTGCGTCAGGCTTTCGCCCATTGCGCAATATTCGTTACTGCAGCCCTCCGTGGAGGTCCGGGCAGTGTCTCAGTCCCGATGTTGCGGGCCAACCTCTCAGTCCCGCTACCCGTCGCTGCCTTGGTAGGCCATTACCCTACCAACAAGCTGATAGGAGATAGGCCGCTCCAGTGCCGATAAATCTTTGATCATTCGCCCATCGACCAATGATATTATTCGGTATTACCGCCCCTTTCGGTAGGTTGCCGAAGCAACCAGACGCTATCCCGAAGCACTGGGTACGTTACCTGTCCATTACTAACCCTTTCGCCACTAACTATTCCTCTGATTACTCGTCAGAATAGCCCGTTCGACTTGCATGTCTTAGCCACGCCGCCAGCGTTTGTTCTGAGCCAGGATCAAACCCTTCAGATTGTATCGTCGAATCCCGAAAAATCGGGATATCGTCGGAAAGGCTCAACACTTTGGCATACGCACCGAAAGTGCCGAAAAAACCAAGTTTCTTGATGCTTGTGCGAGGATGCGTATATCCTCGCAAAAGCCGCACTTTCGCTGCTTTCTGGCTTAACTGTTAACTTGTCAAAGAGCAATTTCCGCAAATAAATTAGCGGCTGACGCGCATATACTAGCCCTTCGTCAAGCCACCAAAATACCATTCTACTTATTAAATACAGTATCGTCAATCGTGAGTTGGGAAAAAATAAAAAATTTTTCAAAAAACTTTCGAGCGCCAAAACCGCCACTAAAAACCTCAGACCGCCACCCCAACACACACACCCACAGCGCCGGCGATTCCTTATCACCTGGAAAACGGACAGCTCGCAGTTTCCAACCGGAGATCTCGAAGTTACACTGTCTAATGCCCGCAATTGGCCCTGATTTCTATTGACGAAGCGACCTTCTCGTGCGATACTCTTATCAGGAATCATTGCTTGCTTCTAAGGCAATCTATGGCGAATTCGGAGCAGCGAAATCAGTTAAGGGCAAATCTTCTGACCAGCCCGGAAGGCCGCCTGCTGCTTATCGGGGTCGCTTTGGCATTGGCGTACACCCTGTGGCTTACCCTCAAGCTGCTGCTTTCTCCCGAGGATTCCCAGGATCTGGTCGGAATGACCGCCACCCATCTGATGTTCGGCCGGGCCGCCAGCATGGCCTTCGGATATTCCCAAGGGCTTGACCACAACACGGTCGTGCCCGTCGGTATCGTCATTGAGACTGTTATGGTGCTCATTTTCTATCCGTTGTTTGTGTTCAGTTGGCGGCGCTTGCTGGTCATCAGAAGGCTCAGAAGGATGTTCGAGCGCACCCGCAGGGCAGCCGAATCGCATAAGGACACAGTCAGAAGGTATGGTATCGCAGGTTTGTTTGTTTTCGTATGGTTCCCGTTCTGGATGACCGGGCCGGTGGTCGGCAGCGTCATCGGTTTTATGTTGGGCCTGAGAACGTGGCTAAACATGACCGTCGTCCTTGCCGGCACATATGTGGCGATTCTCGGCTGGGCCTTTCTTCTGCGAGAGCTGCACGAACGCGTCGCGTCGTACAGCTCATACGCCGCCATGGTCCTTATCGCCCTGCTGGTCATTATTATCCTCGCCGGAAACCGACTCCTCCGAACTTACCGCCACAACAAGAACAAGTGCTGACATACTCGTGAAGCCGGACTTCGGAGTCTTTCCAGAAGAGTTGGAAGGAGATGCCGAATATGTTCAAAAAGATCATTCAAACCATAAGAAGGCTGTCCATTCGTCCTGTTCCAATCGATCCGTCTCGGTACGACGATCCCGTCGCCAGAACTACAAGCTTCTCGCCCGCGAAAAGCGGTGGTGCAAGTTTCGGCACCCACAAATTGGTTGAAGCAGCCGCTCACAGGTTTGAGTTCCGCGCATCGCTTGGAGCCAGGATATTCTACCTGGCTTTTCTGCTTATCGGCATAGTGGTAATCATAGGCGTCTCTTACCAATTAACGACAAAGGAAACAATCTCATTCAGCGTTGATACGGTCTTGCCTTTCGTAATCGGTGGCGTCTTTACCGTCGCCGGCGGCTTTCTCTATTATTTCGGAACACAGCCGATTGTATTCGATAAGCACAGCGGCCACTTCTGGAAGGGAAGAGCAGACCCCAACTTGGCGTTTAATAAAGATTCCATCAAGACCTGGACACAACTCGAACACATTCGTGTGCTGCAACTGATTTGCGAATACTGCTCCGGTAACAAGAGCTCTTATTACAGCTATGAACTGAATCTGGTCCTTAACGACGGCGAGCGCATCAACGTCGTCGACCATGGCAATCTAAAGAAGATACGCGATGATGCCAATACGCTCTCAGACTTCCTGGCAAAGCCTTTGTGGGACGCCACGTGACAACTCAAAGCTTGAGAGTTTTGATTTTCGGCGCGTTTTTTCTCGTCAAGCGGAAAGGCGTTTGGTTTTGGTTTTATGGACAGGTTGGTTGTTTCTGAGCCGGTTTCCGGGGGGGTGATTCTTTCGTATAAGTGCAGCGGGGCGTGTAAGCACTGCATGTATGCGTGCTCACCGGCGTGGGGCGGCGGCTGGATGAGCGAGGAGGACTTACGGGTCTACGTTTCTCAGTTGGCCGGGCGGATCGAAGGGAGCTTCTACGGTCCTGACCGTATCGATTTGAGTTCGGGCATTCACCTGACCGGCGGCGAGCCTTTTCTGAACTTCGAGCTTCTTGTTCGCGGCGCCGAGATATTAACTGAATTTGCAATACCTTCGACGTTCGTTGAGACCAACTGCGGCTGGTGCGAGGACGACGACCAGACCCGCCGCAGGCTCATCCGGCTCAAACAAGCCGGCCTCGTGGGCATAATGATAAGCGTTAATCCGTTCATCCTTGAGTATGTCCCGTTCGAGCGGACACAGCGTGCGATTCGCATCAGCCGGGAGGTCTTCGGAGCCAACGCGATCGTCTATCAGGAGTATTATTATCGAAGCTTCACGCGGCTGGGCGTGGCCGGAAAGATGCGATTCGAGGAGTATATGGAGCGCACGGCGGGCGAGGGGCTGCATCATGCGGAAGTCATAACGATGGGACGGATATGTTACAGCCTGGGCCATCTTTTCAGGAGACGGCCCGCGGAGGCGTTTTTCGCCCGGCGCTGCGGCTGGCGCCTTTCGAGCCCTCATCATGTTCATATCGATAATTACGGTAATTACATGGGCGGCTTTTGCGGCGGCATTTCCCTCGGTGATGCGCATGAGCTGGATTCGATTTTCTCAGGCGTTGACCTGGAGCGCCATCGTGTCATAGGCGCGGTTGTCAAAGGGATTGGCGGGCTTTACCAGCTGGGCAAAGAATTCGGATATGAGGATTTGGCCGAGGGATATGTCTCGGCGTGTCACCTTTGCATGGATATACGCAGACACTTCGTGCAGCGGACGGAAGAGCGGTTCGAGGAATTGCAGCCGCGCGAGCTCTATCTTCGGATATAAGCCGGGTGCTCACTTCGCAGTTTGCAGTTCATTGAGCGTTTCGGCCAGGAGCTTGTTGAAGGTTTCCGGGGCCTCGGTCATCAAAAAGTGCCCTGCATTTGATATGAATTTGAATTTGAAGTTGGAAAAGGCCGTCTCGAAGGCGGCAATGTCGGTGCCCCTGGCGTCGGAGTTTATGGCGATGATGGGGACAGTCACCACCGCCAGGGCCTCTCTCAAGCGGTCGCTCCGCCATTTGTTGAGGGCCTCGAGGCAGGCGATGGCAACCTCGGGCGGGGCGCTGGACATATCGCGCGCGGTCGCCTCAATGAGCTCGGGATCGCTGGCAGGTCCAAATATGCCGCGCACCATTTTGTCGGTTCTGCCCTGGAAATCGGCGCGAAAATCCGCCAGATACCGTTCGAGCCGCCGGCCGGTCAAATTGGTATCGAGCCTTCGAAAAGAATCAACCAGCACCAGCGCTTTGACGCGGTCGGGTATCATCTGCACAGCCTCGGTAACGACGTCGCCTCCCATCGAGTGGCCTATGAGGACGACCTGTTTGAGGTCGAGCTGCTTGACGACGGCGGCAACGTCCGCACCGAAAGCGGGGATGGTCCATTCTTTTCGGTCAAGACCGGACTCGCCGTGCCCCGCCAGGTCGACCGCAACGACTTTATACCGCCTGCTAAAGTACGGGAGCTGCTGATCCCAGTAACTGCCGTCGCAGGACCAGCCGTGGACGAATACCAGCGCCAGCGAGCCGGTTCCCTGGACGCAGTAATTGATGGCGACCCCGTCCCTTGAAACCGCTTTTCCCGACAGAGGTGCTTGGCTGGTGCGTTTTTGGCGGCATCCGACGACCACCAGAACGGTCGCGAGCGTCACAGTAAAGGCCGCTGTGACAAGCCTGGGATTTACGTTTTCCCGGCGCGAAGGCTTTTTCATCGCAATCACCTCACGCAATTTTGACCAAGCCGCAAATGTGGTACAATCATACCTTCTGCCGGAATGTACTTCAAGCACCTGTATGCCGAAATCGAATGGGGACTTACACCTCGCCCTCCTGCGCGAGCATAAACACGGTCCCGCACCGAAGTCGCTGCAACAACCCGTGCCAGACCCCCGCCAGTTACTCCTTGTAAGGCGGGCCTTCCAACTCCGTCTTTTGCGTCTCTTCGAGGACGTATTTCAGGCGTGCGGCTGCGTCTTTGTTGACATAGTCACGCTCAGCCTGCTCGAATGCCTCCTGTGCCTGGTCATAGCTGCCCGCACCGAGAAGTTGATAGCCAAGCAGCAGTTGCAGGTCCGCGGCGTCGCGCTGCCCTCCAGCCTCTCTTTCAAGTTCGGCTATCTGCTCGGCCCAGGTTTGGCGGTCGGCGTAGAAACCTGCCGGAAAGAAAACGCCCTGCGTTTCGAGATCAGCTCCGAGAACAGCCTTGCGAAGGACAGCCGCCGCCTTGTCGTACCTGCCGGCGGCAAAGAGGCTCTGGCTGTAAACAAACGGCAGGACGCTGCTTTCGGGAGCCGCCTCGACCGCTTTTAGCGCACGTTTGACGGCCTGTTCGTAGTCGCCCTCTGCGAAAGCTTCGGCCACGCTGCCCAAGTGCTGGGTTATCTTTGAATCTTCAATATTCTGCTGGGCCTGCTCCGGGAGCGTGGGCTCACGGTCGTACGGCTCGGCCTTTTCATAGTAGGGGTAATCACGGGGACGCTGCGGGTATTTCCTGCCGTAGTAGTAAGGCCGGTAGTTATACGTGTAGCGTCGATAAGGCAGGCTGAAATAGAAGAAGTAGTACCCGCGGCGATCGGGACCAACCCTGTAATATGAACCAGGGTATGGACGGATATACGGTCCGGGATGACCCCCGTATCCGTACGGCCGGTAATGCGGCGACAGACGGGGGTATGGTCTGTAGTGTCGGGCGACTCGCGGGTACGGCCTGTAGTGCCGGGCAGTGCGCCTGTAGGGTCCGTAGTGCCGCGCAAGACGCGGACCATCGTACGGCCCTGTACGCCCCCGGTCATAGCGCCCACCGCGCAGACCCAGGCCTGAGTCGCGGTGGCCCAACCCGTAATGTGGGGCCCGATGATGTGAGCCTTGCAGGGAACGGGCGACTAAATATCCTTCACCGACGCTCCTGCCCGAAGCCTCGTGATTCGCTACCGATACAAACGCTCCGGCGGCACTCACCGCCAGAATAATCACCAGCGCCACAGCCATTCTGTTATATTTTTTTAAGTGCATTTTACACTCCGGTTCTCTCTTGTTTCTTTGCATCATCTATAAGTTTTACGCCCGATAGGTACTGTTGTGCTGAAGTTTGCCGTCCAAAACCGACTCCAAATTACGCGTTTTTTGGAGCATCGTCGCGCATTTCTTCTCTTGCAGTCTCGCTGCGGATTTTCTATTCTGTGGGCATGGTAAAAACGGAAAAGATACAGGTGGAAACGGGCGGTAATTGCGATATTGTCGATATTACGGCTCACGCAGCCGAGGCTGTCGCGCGGGCAGCGATCGCCGACGGGACAATTACGCTTTTCAACGTCGGCTCGACGGCAGGCATCACGACAGTTGAATATGAACCGGGACTTGTGAAATACGATATTGCCGCCGCCTTCGAGCGCATCGCACCGGCGGCTGCCAGGTACGAGCACGAACAGACATGGCACGACGACAACGGCCATTCGCATGTGCGGGCGTCGCTGCTCGGACCGTCTCTGTCGGTGCCGATTGTAGACGGCCTCCTCACATTAGGAACATGGCAGCAGATCGTCCTCGTCGATTTCGACACCAGGCCAAGAACCAGAACAATAATTTGCCAGATAACAGGCCGGTGAAAGCAGAACTCGCGGCTGCTCGTGTCAGCAATCGCCATACACGGATTCCCGCGCGGGGACACATCGATGGGTTATTGACATATCGAGTCGAGCGCTGCAGATCAATGGCAGGGGTCAGGTGGTGACGAGGGAGCGATTTAGTTTTCTCTGCAAGTCTTTCAGGTGGTTTGTTTTTTCGAAGCCGAGCAGGATTATGGGCAAGGCCGTTTTATTGTGCATCAGCGGCTCTTCCATGTCTATCCATTTTTTGCATCTGTCGCCGTCCGGCGTGCCCGGGATTGGCGAGAAATCGGCCAGCATTCCCCGAATTCCAAGGCTGTGGACGAAGTGCATCGATTCTTCGAGCTGCTGAATGTCCGCATCGGGGTGGCCGAGGAGTTGGTACGCCGTGATGTTCGAATGCCGAGCGCCCGCAGCCGTGAGGTTTGCGACGGCCTGGGCCAGCTCGTTGCGGTAAACTTTGGCGCCGGTTCGTTGCTGGAACCGGGCTGAGGCGCTTTCGAAACCGAGATAGAAAGTCTTGAAGCCCGCACGCACCATCAGGCGGGCGATTTCGGGGGTAATGAATCGTGCGTTCAAACCGTTCGGACAGTGAAAGTTGACATTGAAACCTCGCCTGATAACCTCCTCGATAAAGGGCATGATGACCGCTTCGCTCTTAAAGAGCAGCGCATCATCGTAGAAGGCGATGTTGCGGGCTGAGAGTTCGCCCAGCAATACGAGCTCAGCCAGGCAAGCGTCCATCGGTCGGGGGCGGAACTTTCCGTAGAACCTCGGCACCGAGCAGTATGTGCAGTTAAACGGACAGCCGTCGCTCAGCTTCAAAACCCCGACTCGCACTTTCTCATAGGCCCGCCATAACGCCGGGCCGGCGCCGTCCGGCTGCAACTGCAGGTAGTCCCACAATGGCTCGAGTTTTGCCGCCCGAACGAGCAGGTCGGCTTCGAGGCTCTGAGCGTGCGCGGGGCAAAGTGTGACGTAAGTTCCACCAACAATGATTTTCGTTCCCGGAGAGAGCATCCTTATATCTTCTATGACTTCGCGGACGCCCTGATACCAGTAAGTCATTGTGGCCTGGATGAGTGCGAAGTCGAACGGTGCTTCGTTTTTGAGCAGTGCCCGGAAGGCCTCGCGTGGCAGACCGAAGCGGGCGAAGTGCCTCGGTATCTGCCTGAGGCATTGTGGTGTTGGGACATGCCGTGAGAAAAATCGCCCTCGCCCCCACCGGTCCGAGCCGAATTCCGCGCGGGCCGCCATCAAAGGGTTCATGCGATCGAGACAATCAAAAAGCCTGAAGCGTGCGCCGTTGCCGAGCAATCCGGCGACCGTCAGCAGACCGTAAGGTTTCAACCAGAAGTCATAAGCGGTGAAATCGTAAATCGGCGGATTGACAAGCAGGATCTTCAGCTTCATCTTCTATCGCCCCCGGCCAAGTTTCCCGCAGCCTGGGCAGTTATGCAGGCGGCGCACATATGCCTCTTTTAGGCCGCGGTCGGCTTGCAGGTCTCCCTGAAGCCACGTTCAATTAACCTGATCGGCTTTGACGCGCTCGCCGGTCAGGTCTTCGGCTGATTCGGGGATTTAACCCTTTTTACGACGAAAAAGTAGATTATGGCGCCGAGGAAGTAGAACCAGAGCGAGGCAACAATGGCCGTGGTCCATATCAGCTTGTCGTATTCGCCATTTTTCGTAATAGGGTGTGGAAACTCTGCGATGGGCCTTTTCAAACAGTCGATCAGCATGACGACGGAGAAGACCACACCGACGACAGCAACCAGCGGCAGCAGGACACCGGCGCCAAAGATCGGCCCCATCGGCCAAAACGGAATATTGCAACATCGCATGAACGCTGTAACCATATCAAATGCCTCCGGAAAAGTTCAATAATTTTTGCTGGGACAATACCGCTGAAAAGCCAACCTGTCAAAGGAAAAAATGGTTAACAGCGTCCATTCGCTTTTCGCCTAACGTGTGAAAACTCCGGAGCCGGTATCGGCTGCACACTTGGTACGTCCAGCTACAAATTGCGAGCGAAACAAAAAAAGGAGGCGATAGCACCAGTGGACATGCTATCGCCTTTACCCAGATACTGTGTGCAAACGAAACAGTAAGGTATGCACGTTTTTTAATATGTATAAACTAACACTTCCGCCAAAAATTGCAAGCTTTTTTTTCAAAAAAGAAAAATTTTTTTCGCCTCCCCCCTGCCTACCGCCCCCGATAGCCGTTTTCTGTTAAAAAACAGGCTTTGTCCAACAATTTATAGGTGTCCGGGGTGATTGGCCTCAAACCCGTAATTAAGCCCGTGAACACATATCCTGTTCCCCCTTCTTCAGTAATCGCCAGATTCCACAAATTTCAGCTGTTATTAGCTCAAGCCGCCCGATTTTGGCATCTTCACAGAATCTCGGAATCGGTCGCTTACCCCCAATGGTGTTTTCTTTGTAATCCGGCCTTTTCCGCCTGGATCACTTTGGCATCCCGTGGATGCGGCTGATCACGTTTCTCGCTCAACCGGCCGGATAGGGCCGATACGAACCGCCCGGCACAAGCTTAACCCGGTAGTTTCACTGCGAATCACCTCTGTGCCGACCGCTTAGTCAAACTGGATAGCCACGCCGATGTTAGCATCTTTCAGTATGTTGTTTCGCTCCACCCGCACAACCCTCCCGCTTTTGATGCGCGCAAACTGCCCTTTTTCCTTGGCCAGGGTTAACGTCCTCGGGAAATTGACTTCCACGAGGTGGCCGGCGCGAATCGGCGCCGTCATCGGAACCGTTACGAACACGCCCGTCCTGCTGATGTTCGAACTACGCCCGTTAAAAAACCTGTTTGCTTCCGGCAACCACACGCTCACGGGCCATGAGAGGTTGGTTCGGCTATCGCTGCGCTGCTCGACTAACGTCTCCATAATTCTAATTCTCCATGAAATAATTGTTCCATCAATTGGTAATTTTATCGGCAATGTCAAGCTGGGTAGCTTAGTGTATTTGGGCAAAATAAAATTTTCCCCTGTAAAAGTCTTTCTTTTCAGGATTACGTCATCATTTCAGCCTGCTTATAGGACCCGCGAAGCGCCTGGCCCCGTCGGCGCAGTGAGACATTGCTCAAAGACGGGGTTGTAAACTTCCATTGAGTTGGCTGTTATCATTCCGAAGCGTAGTGTTATAAGTTGGCTTATGCGGCTTGGGTGAGCGTCTGACGCACCAAGGCAGTACTCTGTTAGACAAGGGCGTATTTGGCAATTAGCTTGTTACTGACGATTCTTTCGTGTATATTTACCGCTCAATGGACACAAGAGTGATAAAACCAGATGTATCCGGGTCCGGCAAGGATCAGATCAGGGAAGCGGCGGCGCTGCTTGATGCGGGGGGGCTTGTGGCGTTCCCTACGGAGACCGTCTACGGAATCGCTTGCAGTGTCGGGGCCAAATCGCTGATAAAACTCGCCGCCGTCAAGAATCGCGAGGCTAAAAAACGTTACAGCTTACATATTGCCGACAAAAACGACGTTTACAAATATGTCCCGCATATTGGTTTGCGCGGGCGACGCCTTCTTGAGAAGGCCTGGCCCGGACCCTTGACAGCCGTATTTGAACTCCCTGAACAGGATATTGACCGCCAGCGTAGCATTTTTGCAGACGAAGTCTTCAAATGTCTTTATGCGGACAATACGATAGGAATTCGGTGCCCCGACCATGTGGTGGCTTCAATCCTATTGAGTGAATCGAGCGGTCCTGTGGTGGCGCCGAGTGCTAATAAATCAGGGCAAAGACCGGCAGTTGACGCAGCAGGCGTCTTGGAGAGGTTTTCCGGGGAAATTGAGGTTGTTATTGACGGTGGAACTTGCAAATACCAGAAGAACAGCACGGTTGTGAAAATAGACAAAAAGGGCGTGCGTGTTCTGCGAGAGGGGGTATACCCGGAAGAGAAAGTTCGAGAGCTGGCGAAAGTCAGTTTCTTATTTGTATGTACTGGAAATTCGTGCCGCAGCCCGATGGCCGAAGGAATGTTTCGTAAATATCTGGCAGAAAAAGTTGGCTGCCAGGTTGACGGGCTGGAGGAACTCGGTTATAAGGTTTTGTCGGCTGGCACTATGGGTATTGTCGGTTTTCCGCCAAGTTCGGAAGCAATCAAAGCGTGTGAAGCGCGAGGAATCGACATAAAAGGACATCGAAGCAGGGCGCTACATGAAGGGCTTATTGCCAACAGCGACATTATATTTACGATGAGCCCGAAGCACCTGGAGCAGGTTGTCGCACTGGACAGCAGTGTAGCCAAGAAGTGCATGCCGCTCGTCGAAGGCAAAGAAGTCTCTGATCCGATAGGTCAGCCGCAGGAATTTTACGATCAGTGCGCCAATTTGATCGAAGAAGCAGTGAAAAAGAGGATTAGCGAGTTCGTAATATGATAATAGCGGTTGGAAGCGATCATCGAGGTTTTGAGACCAAGCAGCAGGTCAAGGCGATAGTTTCCCAGTTGGGCCATGAGTGCATAGACGTTGGTACGAGCGACGGTAATCCGGTTGATTATCCGGACCTTGCTTATCAGGCGGCTATTGCGGTTTCAAAGAAGCGCGCCGACAGAGCGATTCTGGCGTGCGGAACAGGCATCGGAATGAGCATAACCGCAAACAAAATAATCGGGATACGGGCGGCATTGTGCCATGACGAACTCAGCGCCCAAATTTCAAGGCACCATAACGACGCCAATGTCCTTTGTGTATCCGGCGACCTTATCGGAGAGGTTCTGCTGCGCAAGATAGTCGAGGTCTGGTTGACTACGGATTTCAGCGGGGGCAGGCATCAGCGAAGAGTCAATAAGATAACGGCTATCGAACAAGGCAAAGACCCAAAAGAGATAAGTAACGGGTAGCACCCGTTCGCGTGTCAAGGTTTTTGCGGCAGCGCCAAATGATGTTGCCTCAAGCTTTAAGGAATTCTTGCAGCCTGGGCGGCATGATGCCGCGGTGTTTGGGCCGAGCAAGGGATGTGATGAGAATTGCCGTGCACCGCTCAGCAGCGCACGGCAATCTTGCTGTTGAACAAGTAATCACACTATTGTCACTGACATGGCTTCCAATACATGTTGTCTGCGTACGGAAGCAATTCGTTTACCAGTTTGTTGAGATCCTCGGGCGAGAGCCAGCCGAAGGGCGCGGCAATGTCACCACAAGTATTAACTGGTGCGACTCGATAGTAAGCGTTTGACTCGTATGGGAGCAGTTCGCTTACCATTGCGTTAAGGTCAAGCGGCGACAGCCAGCCGTCGCGGTTCATGTCGCCGTCACAGATGCACTCGCAGGCGTCGCCCAGACAGTCACCGTTTTTGTCGGCCTGGTCGCGGTTCCAGACTTCGGGGCAGTTATCGTCGCAGTTGATGCCGCTGCCTGCGCAGCACGGTTTGTCTCCCTCGACCCCGCTGTGGTCGCCGTCCTGCAGAATCCCGTCGC
>Ga0180438_10009236_pt1 | contig 12329 bp, 13 predicted proteins | sample SS_ome_12_FD_132455 | JGI IMG/M metagenome (GOLD analysis project Ga0180438, IMG submission 132455) | Hypersaline lake sediment archaeal communities from the Salton Sea, California, USA - SS_3_D_2 metaG | ecosystem: Environmental > Aquatic > Non-marine Saline and Alkaline > Hypersaline >...
CCGAAGAGCATGTCCGGGTGTCGGCCGGGACGGTGAGGCCGGCGACGCTCGTGATTCAGCGGGCGTGCCTCGATGTGTTCTGCGCGTTCGCCGGGCTGAACGCGGCGGCGCGAAAGCGGGCGCTAACGGCGGACTCGTGCTGGGTCTGCGGGACGTCGGGACGTCCGGGTCGGCTGGGCTTGTGTGCCGGGTGTTTTGCGGAGGCGCTTCGGAAGGGCCGGGAGCAGTCGCTTGCGGCGGCGACGCCGCTGCTGGCGGCTGAGTTCGTGGCGGCGCGTGTCGCCACGGTCTCGAGGGCGACGGCGAATAAGGACGTGCGGACGCTCGCGGCTATCTTCGCGGCGGCAGTTGAGCGTGAGTCGGTCGAGAAGAATCCGTTCGCCTCGATGAAGCGGCTTCGGGAGCCTGAGCGTGAGAAGCGAACGCTGTCGGCGGCGGAGGTCAATGCGCTGCTGGCCGGGTGCGCTGAGGACAAGCTGCTCCAGGCGTTCATCTTCGCGGCGGCGACGACGGGAGCGCGGGCGGGTGAGCTGCTGCATCTGCACGTGGAGGATGTGGATTGGGAGACGGGGGAGGCGCGGCTGGTGAATCGCGAGGCGGATGGCCATGTGCTGAAGAGCGGGAAGCATCGGGATGTGTGGCTTCTGCCTCTGGCGCGTGCGCTGCTTCGGCGGGCGCTGGGTGCGCGTGCGGCGGGGCGGATCTGGCCGTGGTCGGTGTACGGCGCGCACGGACGGTTCGTTCGGGCGGTGAAGGCGGCGGGTCTGAAGCATGCGACGCCGCACGATCTGCGGCGGACGTTCGCGAGCGACCTGCAGGCGCGCGGAGTAGCGTCGGCGACGGCGAAAGCCTTGCTCGGGCATGCCTCGATCACAACGACGGAGCAGCACTACACGCGGATTCCGGCGGAAACGCTGCGGGCGGCGGCGGAGCGGCTGAGCTTCGCGCGGCCGGCGGCGATCGTATCATTATCGTATCACGGCGACCTCGGGCGGTCCGAGGCGAGAACGGCTTGACGTGTAACGTGGGGTAGGGTTAGATGTTGTGGCATATGGGACAGTGGCGGAACCGGCAGACGCATGGGACTTAAAATCCCTTTGGCCCGTGAAGTCCACGCTATTTTCTAACCCGCTGCGCAGTCGCCTCTTGTCGCGTAAATCCCACCAATAAGCCGCAGTTATGACTCTCTAGCGCCCGTCACACGAGGTGAAACCGATGCAAACCGATGCACACGGTTCCGGATGGCGTCGTATCAAAATCGTAACACCGTCCGTCCCTTCCGTCCCTTGGGGGCGCGGGTCCTTCCCAGGGGGGCAGCCGGGCAGTCTTCGACGGGGGGGGCGGGATTTTTGTCGCAAGATGAGATTTTTGGTGTCCGTGGCCGCGGGGGATGTATGAGTTTGATACGACAGAGGGAGACGATGTGACGCGGGAGGCCGACGCGGTGCCATGCATCCGACCAGGAAGAAGCCTATCGCGAGTGATCGGGCGGCCGCTGAGACTTCCTCCTGCACCTGAGGTGGCGGAGGACGAGACGCTTGTTTTCTTCCTGGACGTGAAAGGTGTGGTGTCTGAGCGGTTCGCTTGGTTATCGCGGGAATTGCCAGGATGTTTCGTCAAGGTTCCAGAGCCGGACGGGCGCATATTCGCGGACGCGCCCCCGGTCGGGCTGTCTGTGTGTATGTCGCGATTTTTCATGCTGGAATGCGGCTTCGTAGACGGGATCGTGATCTACAGGGAGCGGGACGCAGTGGGTTGAGGATTGAGTGAGAGGCGCTGTGGGAAATGAGTCGAACAAGGGAGCAAAGGGCGGACACAAGAACGGACAGGTGTCCGCGAAGGCCTCGGCCGGCGCCCAAGAGCCGCCGGAGGGAGGTGAGGGCCGGTTCAGGGTTGAGGCCGGGGACTTGGCCCGGATGTTCGAGGTGTCGATCCGGACTCTCAGGCGCTGGATGCGGAAGGACCAGTTTCCGAAGACGCGGGAGGGGGTGTGGGATATTCGGGATGTGGTGGCGTTTCTGCGGAAGCGGGCGGAGGACCTCGATCGCCGGGAGGGTCTGGACGACGAGCAGCGGCTGGCGCGGGCGAAGGCCGATTTGGCGGAGCTGGCGGTTGCGGAGCGGCGTGGTCAGCTTATGCCGAAGGACGCGGTGCGTACCTCGTGCCTTGAACTGTGGGGGCGGGTTCGGCAGATCATCGAGGCGGTGCAGCGTCAGTGCGACCGGTCGTGCGGGAGGTCTATCGGGGAGTTATTCGAGAGCGGCTTGAATGAACTGGATGCGCTGGTGAAACGGCAAAAGACGAGTGCAGAGTAGTGAGTGAGAAAATTGACGCGGCGAATCTGGACGGAGAGTGAGATCGATTACGTGCGGCAGAACTACCGGAAGGTCCCGGCCAGGACGATTGCCGTTCGCCTCGGACGCACTCTCCGATCGGTGTACCAGCAGGCAAAGATGCTGGGCCTGGCGAGGGCGCACCGGATAACGGCACCGGGCTTCCTCGCGTTCTTCAAGGAAAAACACGCGGCGGGCTGGACGGACAGCGAGATCGCGCGAGTCTGGGGCGGGGTGGATCGGCACGGGGTTGGCGCGTTGCGCCAAAGGCTGGGGCTTCCCGCCAACATGTTCAGTGCGTGGCGTCGCCGGCAAGTCGCAGAGAAAACCCGGGAGCAACTCAAGAAAGCGGGGCTGACGAAGCTGGCGCACTTGCGGCTGAAGGCGTGGCGCGAGCGTGCCGAAGCCCAAGGGTGGCCCGCCGACCTGAAGCCGCGCCAGGTCGAAATCATGAACTTGCTCTGGGAGCGCGGCCCGATGACGCGTGACGAAATCGGCAAGGCGCTCGGGATGAAGAAGAAGCGACGGAGCAACGGCGGCCGTCCGTGGTATTCGATGTGCTCGAATCTAAGGGCGTCGGAGACGACCGGCTCCACCTGGCTGAGCGACCTGATTGCAAAGGGCTTGGTGGTTTCGCTGGGTCGCATCGCGAGCGGCCATGGGCGGGGGGGGAATCGGCAGGTGTACTCTCTCCCGCTGTCAATCAGGCGGGGTCCCATGACGAAAGGAGGTGCGGCGTGAGCGGGCGAGGGAAGAAAGACGCGCCGGAAACGACGGTCTGCGAAGGGATGGTGCCCTCGTGGGTGATGAACCTGCGGTCGGCCGCGATGAATCTGCTGACGCAGAAAGACGTGGAGGCGATCGTCAAGGCGCAGATCGCGCGCGCGAAGGAGGGCGACCGGAACGCGATCAAGTTCGTTTTCGATCAGCTCCTGGGCGGCTCGAGCGTCCGGGGCGCGACGTTCATTCAGAACATCTACCAAGGCGAGGATCCCGGGAAGCCGACGAAAGCGCTGCCGGGGACGCTGGACAAGATCGCGCGAATGCGACGGCGTCTTGCAGCAGGCAGGAGCGCATTTGATGCAGAAGATGCCCAACCTACGGAGTAGCGTGTGGTGAGTAGCACTGCGACAAAGAAACGGCCCAAGAAACGGCGCCGGAAACCGCGAGCGGTGCGCAGCCGGCGCAGCTCGGCGGAGCCGCCGAAGGTCCATCCGGATTATTACGGGTGGGCGCGGCGAGCGATGCGGCCGAAAGTTGTTCGAACGATGCTCCAGTTCGCGGAGAAGGAGCTGGTACTGCCTCCGAACGGGCCGAGGGCGGGGCTGATGTTCCGGGCGGAGTACGCGCCGTTCACGCGCTTGATGCTGGAGGAGATGGATAATCCGCGCTGGAAGCGGTTCGTGGTGACGGGGTCGGCGCAGAGCGGGAAGACGCTGCTCGGTTTCGTGCTGCCGGCGCTCTACCACCTCTTCGAGATGGAGGAGACGGTGATCTGCCTGGTCCCGAACATGATCCTCGCGGAGGGCATCTGGAAGGAGAAGCTGGAGCCGGTGTTTCAGGAGACGCAGTTCTCGAACATGAAGCCGACGGCGGGGCGGGGGAGCCGGGGCGGAAAGTTCGAGTTCATCAAGTTCCGGAATGGGACGGTGCTTCGGTTCATTGCGGCGGGTGCGGCAGATGAGCAGCGGTCCTCGCACACGGCCAGGGTTGGCATCGCAACGGAGCTGGACAAGATGGACAAACCGGGGGCGTCGAGCCGGGAGGCGAGTCCGATCCGGCAGTTGCATGCGCGGACGTTCTCGTTCGGGGACCGGGAGCGGATTTTCGGCGAGTGTACGCTGTCCACGAAGCACGGGGCAACGTGGAAGACGATCTTCACGGTGGGGACAGGGACGGAAATCTATATTCCGTGTCCGCATTGCGGGAAGTTCATTCTGCCGAAGCGCGAGAGCCTGGTGGGCTGGCAAGAGGCGGAGGACGTGCTGACGGCGCGCGAGAATGCGGGTTACGCCTGCCAGGAGTGCGGGGCGATCTGGAGCGAGGAGGACCGGAGGGCGGCGATCCGGTATCCGGTGCTGGTGCATAAGGGGCAGCGGATAATCGAGAGGCGAGAAGCGAAAAGCGAGAAGCGAAAAGCGAAAGAAACGGCCAAGGCAGAGGTGGATCGGCGGTTTGAGGTTGAGGGGCGGCGGTATGCGGTGGTAGGGGCTGTGCCGCGGACGGAGACGTTCGGGCTGCGGTGGACGGCATTTCATTTTCCGACGTGGACGCTGGCGAAGATCGCGGCGATGGAGTTCGAGGCGCGGATGGCGGATGACCCGGACGATGCGGAGCTGGAGTTGTGCCAGTTCGTTTGGGCGCTGCCTTACGAGCCGGAGGGGATGACGGATTCGGTTCTGACGGCGAACTATGTCCGGGATAAGACGAACGGGTACGACCGAGGGGTGATCCCGGCGACGGCGGAGAAGGTGACGCTGGGGATCGACATCGGGAAGCGGGCGTGCCACTGGACGCTTCTCGCCTGGCAGAAGGACGCGACGGGCTACGTCGCCGATTACGGGGTGATCGAGGTGCCGGAGGGGCAGCTTTCGCCGGAGAAGGCTCTTTTGTCGGCGTTGCGGGATTTCCGGGACGAGGTAATCGCGGCGGGCTGGGAGGATTCAAACGGGACACACCGCGAGGCGGATTTGATCGGCCTGGACGCGCGTTATGAGACGGGGGCGATCTATGAGTTCTGCCGGGAGTCGGGACCTGTGCGGTTCAAGCCGATTATGGGGTTTGGGACTGGGCGCGGCCAGGGTCACTACCGGCACCCCACAAAACACACGAACGAACGGGTGCCTGGGAACAATTGGTTTCTGGCGCTCCAGCAGGCGGAGGGGCAGTATCTGGTCTGCGCGCATTCGGATTACTGGAAACACTGGCTGCACCAGCGGCTGCTGGCGCCGGTGTCGAGTCCGGGTGCGCTGACGTTGTTCAGGCCGGAGCGGAGGCTGACGCATTTGTCGGTGTCGAAGCACCTGACGGCGGAGATCGAGGTGGAGGAGTTCAACGCGAAGGGGCGGGTGGTGCGGTGGAACTGCATTTCGCGGAACAATCACTGGCTAGATGCCTCGATGATGGGGTGTCTGCTGGCGGACATGGCGGGGGTGAAGCTGATCGCGGCGCCGAAGCAGGAGCCTCGCCCGCGCGGGCGGCGGAAGCCTGAGAAGCAATGGCTTGGAAAAACGAGAGGATGGATTTGATGAACGACGAAACGAACGAACTCACCACGAAGGACACGAAGAACGACAACGGCGGGACTGGGAAAACGGCGACGGCGGGGCACCACGGAGACACTGAGGGCACGGAGAACGGCAAAAGCAGGAAGGGGAAAACGGCAAAGGCGAAGAGAAAGAGGAAAGAGAAACGGACGAAGGCGCCAGAGAAGATTACGGCGGAGGAGCTGCGGGAGATTATTCCCGGGGCGATTCTGTACAACCGGCACGGGATGACGCCGTGTCCGCGGTGCCTGGTGGCGGGGATTCCGCTGCGGGAGCACCGGGTGGTGGTGGACCAGACATTTCCGAGCAGCGGGCTGAGGCGGATGCGTTGCCGGCACTGCCAAGGGGAGATTCTGAGCGAGAAACAACTTCCGGCGGTGGCGGGGCTGATGGAGGCGAACGGGTACTGTTTCAAGGCGGTGGAGTCGAAGCAGCAGTACGAGAGTTACTTGCAGGCCCAGGATCGGGAGCGGCTGGCGACTTTACGCGCGGACCTCCAGACGGCGGAGACGGTGATGAAGCACAAGCACGTCGCGCGGGAGCGGGCGTTCAGGGAGTACGCGGAGGCGCGGCGGCGGTATCGCAAGGCGGAAGCGGCGCTGAAGAAGGAAGAGAGGATGGAAGGATGAATGCGATTCATGTGGTGCGTGAGACAGGGGGACTGGGGGACTGGGTTCGGATTTTCCCGGTTTTCGACGGGCTGAGGCGGAAGTTTCCGGACATGCCGATCGTCGTCCACGGGCCGAGTCAGTACCGGGACCTGGTGCTGCACGGGCATTGCTGGGGGATGGACCGGGAGGGGTGTGAGTGGGTGAACACGGACGGGAAGAGACTGAGGAGTCATCGGGGGGCGGTGTTGAACGCAGGATTTTACCGCGAAGAACGCGAAGGACGCGAAGAAAGGCAACGGCGGGGATGGGGCAAAGGAAACGGCATGGTGATTGATTTGAATTGTCCGGCCAGGGCGCACGAACGGGCGACAGAAGGGGCGCCGACGCTGGACCGGGTGGAACTGTTCTGTAATCGGGCGGGGGTGGAGGTGAGCCGGCCGGAGGTTCGCTTTCGGCCGCTTTCATACAGGTTGGGTTGTCCTGGCCCTGGCGGCGTGTTCGTTCACTTGAAATCGGCTGCGCTGATTCGCACCTGGCGCGCGGATAATGCCCGGAGGCTGAAAGAACTGCTGGCTGAACCGGAACAATTGCTGCTTACGGCGGCAGGGTTTGTCGAATATCCGCTATTGATCGAAGTGCTGTCCGCCGTGAAGCTGGTGATCACGGTGGACTGCGGCATTCTGCACCTGGCGGGGGCGCTGGGAGTGCCGGTGCTGGGGTTGTTCGGGTGCACGCGGGGGGATTTGGTGTGCAAGCCTTACGAGAATGCGCGGTGGATTCAGGCGGAGCGGCCGGCGTGGTGCCGGGCGCGGCCATGCTACGGCTACAACGAGCAGGGGTTCGGGCGGGCGGAGTGTTCGGCCGGGTGTTCGGCATTGAATAAGATCGCGCCGGAGCGGGTTTTTGAGATGGCGCTTGAACTGCTGCACCACGGAGACACGGAGAACACGGAGAACGGCGGAATTGGGACAACGGCAACGGCCGAGACCCCGAACGAAAGGAGACGAAAGTGAGGATTTTATTCATGGCGCCGCAGTGGCGATTCTGGGAGCATTTCCTGCCGGTGGTCGGTGCGCTGAAGGTGGACGGACACGAGGTGGCCGCGGCGGTGCATGGGGATGATCCGGACGGTCCGGCGGTGGAGGGGATGGTTCAGGGGCTGACGGTGGCGGGCGCGGAGGTGATGGTTCGGGACCGGAAGCAATCCGCGGGGCGGTTCGTCGGGGACCTCACGGCGGAGCAATGGGACGCGGTGGTTTTGTGCGCGGAGCATCTCTCTCCGATGAATCTGGTGAAGCCGGCGCTGCGGGCACGTGGAAAGAACACGCCGGTGCTTTCGATGCAGCACGGTCTCTGCCAGGCGGCGGAGGCTGAGACGAAGGACTGGTGCGATGCGTTCATGCTGTGGGGGACGCTGGGTGGGCAGTTCGTGGCGTCGCAGGGTCACGCGACGTTTCCGATGTGCGTGACGGGGACGCCGCGGTTCGATTCGTACCGGGAGGAGGATGCGGAGGACGGGGGCTTCCTGCTGGCGTGCGCGGGGCACGTGAACGGCCAGGGCGGGCGGTGCACGGAGGAGTGGCTGGAGGGGGTCTTGAAGGCTACCCCTCTCGACATGCGTGTGATCGTAAAGGTGCATCCGAATGATCGGGATGGACGGGGATGGACGAAATGGACGGAGGCGACGCAGGGACGGGTCACGGTGGCGCGGTACAAGGATCATCCGCGCGAGTACTTGAGGCAGTGTTCGGCGCTCTATCTCGACTACCCGTCCACGTACTGGCTGGAGGCGAAGTGTTTCGGGAAGCCAGTCATTTGTGACGGCCAGGCGGAGGTTTTGGCGAATCGGCCGATTCACGACGTGCTGCTGGCGCAGGGTGCGGCGGCGGTGAAGAACATTGTGCGCGCGATTCAGAACGAAATCGCGCGAGTGCAGAATAGTGAGTAGGGAATGGTGAGTTCAGAGTGAAAGGCAAAGTCATGAACATTGCGGTGATTACAGCGCGGGGGGGGAGCACGCGGTGCCCGGGGAAGCACACGGCGGTGATCGGCGGGAAGAAGCTGATCGAGTGGCCGCTGGACGCGGCGCTGAACGCGAAGACCATCGGCTGGCGGAACGTATGGCTGGCGACGGACGACGTGGAATTGATCGGGATCGCGGACCGCAAGGGCGCCCAGGTGCTTCAGTTGACGCCGGGGCTATGCTCGGACACGGCCTCTCAGGCGGATGCGCTGCGCTGGGCGGTGACGACGCTGGACGGGCAACTGCGCGAGGTGGAGAACGTGGTCGGTTTGCTCGGCAACACGGCGATGATTGATTCAACGGCGATTGACGACGCGCTGACGCTGCTCGATTTGCGCCCGGAGATCGACAGCGTGATGACGGTCTGGAAGGCCGAGGACGATCACCCGTTCAGGGCGATGAAGGTGAATGAGGAGGGCTTCCTTCGCTCGGTGCTGGCCGACGCGCCGGAGATCAGCAACGTGCAGGTTTACCCGGACGTTTTCTATCACGATCAGGGCCTCTGGGCGTTCAGGAAGGACTGCATTTACGCGCAGGAGGGCCCGCCGCCGTGGACGTGGTGCGGGAGGAAGTGCGTGCCGATCGTGCGTCCGTGGTGTGTGGGCCGCGACGTGGACGTGGCGGCGGACTTGGGCGTTCAGGAGGATTGGCTGCGCCGAATGCAGAGTAGTGAATAGTGACTAGTGAATGCAGAATGAAAGGATGAAAGAGCAATGAATATGGCGCTTTTGAGCGACGCGGACACGCCGGGGCCGTTCCGGCATGTGCCGCTGGCGTGGGAGGAGCAGAACACGATCGAGGCGATCGCGGCGGCGTTGGGGGGCGACGTGTGGCACGGCCGCGAGCTGGACCACCTGTTTCTGGACGCGCTGGGGATGTACGACGCGGTCCTGGTGAACCTGAAGCACACGCTGCTGCCGATCATCGGGCAACTGGTTTCGGAACTCTCCGGCCACGCGGTGGTCGCCGGTTACCAGGAGGGGCCGTCCGACCTGGCGGCGCGGTGCGACCACCGGGAAATTGAGCCATACCGGCAGGCGGTCAAGGCGGTGGAGCACCTGTTCGCGATCGTCCTCGCGCATGACGCGAAATACGTCCACGGCGCGCGGACGATCGCGTGAGCCACTTGCCGATTCCGGCGCCGGTCAAGACGCACGCGAAGTTCCGGGTCGCGGTCGAAAAACGCCCGGACAATGCGCCGCGCGTCTGCACCTGCCAGCCGATGAGTCATCGGAGAGGGGCCTACTTTTCTATTTTGCCGGGCTGCCGCGTGGGGGCGCGGGTCGTGGCGGCGGGTCAGACGGACCCGGAAGCGTCCGTGCTGAGCAAGCTGATCGCGGCGGAGGGAGGGAGGCCGTACACGTTCGGCTGGCGGGCGTGGGAAAAGAAGGACCGACGGAATGGGAAGGAGCCGTTCCTGGGCGAGTTAGGCGCGTGCCGGCTGGCGGTCAACCTGGACACGGCGGCGTGTTACGGGCGGTTCGTGGTGGACTGCGCGCTGCTGGACGTTCCGTGCATCGGGTCGAATCGGGTGGTGATGCAGGAGGCGCTGTTCCCCGAGTTGATGTTCGACCCGTACCGTGACATTGTGGCCGCGCTCGAGTGCGCGCGGCACCTGCTGGAGGACCCGGAGGCGGGGCAGGCGTTCTGCAAGCGCGCGCGGAAGGCGTTACTGCGAACGCAAACGCCGGAGGCGACGCGGGCGGCATTTGAACAGGGCCTGGGCGATTTGCTTCCGGCAGAGGAGGAGGCGGCATGCGCTTCGTGATGATTTCGCTGTGCGACCGGGGGAATTTAGGTGCGCGTCAGCTGGTGGCGCGTGGGAAGGCGCTGGGGCACGAGATGTTTCTGATCAATTTCGGGGAGTACGAGCACGAGACGTATCAGTTCAGTGAGGAGGCGGAAGGCCCGGAACGTTGCGCGTCGTTTTGTGAACTCGAGGAGTTGCTGCCGAAGCTGAAGCCTGATGTGATCGGGATTTCGTATCGAAGCCGGATGGCGAAGATGGCGTTCGAGGTTTCGTGCAGCGCGCGGACGGCGACCGGTCACCGCGTGCCGATTATCGCCGGCGGGATTGGGGCGACGAGCGCCGCCATAGTCGGTCCCTGGCGAGCGTGGGATTGGGCGAATTACATTTGTCTCGGCGAGGGGGACGACGTGATCAAATGGCTGCTGGAACCCAGTGATGAGAAGTTCTGTCCGGTGCCGCTCATCGAGCGTAAACGAGAACACATGCCCCATCGTGGGTCGTCTGTTGTCGGACCACTTTTACAGAACCTTGACGACGCGCCGTTCCCCGATTACACGGCGGAGACGACGTGGACGATCGTTCGGGGGAAAGTGATTCATCCGGACGGGCGACTGGACAACGACAGGGGAGCGTATCCGCTGCTGACTTCGCGGGGGTGTCCGCGGGCGTGCACCTACTGTCACAACTCGACGGTCCATGAACTTTACCGCGGCCAGAAATACTGCCGTCAGCGGTCGGTCGAGGACGTGATGACAGAGATATTCAACGCGCGCGAGCGGTGGGACCTGAAGCTGCTGAGTATTTACGACGACCTCTTCATCGCGAATCCGGAGTGGGTCTTCGAGTTCGCGCGGGAGCTGCCGAACGTGTGGCCGAATGCGCGATTTTGGTGCATGACGCATCCGATCTACATTCGCGCGGACGTCATTCGGGCGCTCGTGGACGTCGGGCTGGAGGAAGTGTGCCTGGGCGTCCAGAGCGGTTCGGACCGGATTCTGAAACTCTATCGGCGGGGGACGACGCGGGAGCAGATTCTGGAGGCGTGTGACATCCTGGCGACGTTCCCGTTGACCGTGAAGATCGACGTCATTAGCGCGAACCCGATGGAGGCGCAGGAAGATATTCTCGACACGATGCGCCTCTTGCAAAAGATGCCGATGCGGCGGGCAGAGGCGAAGGGGACGTGGCACCCGGGGCTCTCGAGGTTGACGATTTTTCCGGGGTCGAAAATCGCGGATCAGGTGACGCAGGCGCAGTGCGACGCGCTGCACAATGAGCGGCAGGACTTCGTGGACGGGCTGTACCGGGCGGCGTTTATTCCGAGATGGAATTCTCTTGATCTGGTCAACGCGCTGAGCCGCTGGGAGGATTTTCTGAGGTTCCGCGATTCGCGCGACTGGCCGGCGGATCAGGGCCCTCTCAGCGACGAGCACTGGATGCCGCTGACGACATGGCTTGACGAAGGAGCGCCGAGATGATTTGTCCGATTTGCGAATTCGAGGGCGAGGCGGGGCCGGTCGGCGACACGGGCGCCAGGGAGACGATGGAGTGCCCGGGGTGCGGGGGGACTTCAAGGCATCGGGCGGTGATGGCGGCGATCGAGCGTGTGATTCCTCACGCAAAGGCGCAAAGGCGCAAAGGACTGATGGAGAGGATTGCCGTTTACCAGGTCGGAGAAGACATCCTGACGTCTTTTTTGCATGACTGGGTGAAGTGGCTTGTAGTGTCGGAACTAACAGAGCGCAAGGGGGCGGTCGTGGCGGATCTCGAGGGGCTGAGATTTGAGGATGAATCATTCAACGTCGTGATCTGCTCGGACGTGCTGGAGCATGTGCGGCTTTACGACCTGGCGCTTTCGGAGCTGGCGCGGGTCTTGAAGCCGGACGGCGCGCTGATTCTGACGGCGCCGCTGACGGCGGGGCCGTATCATCTCTCGTTCTGTCAGATTTGGGATGAAAGCGACGTGCTGAGCGACAAGTGGTCGCCAGCTGTTCCAATCCACGCGGACCCGCTCAGCAAAGACGGCTGCCGGGTCTTTCGCTATTACGCGGTGCCGCAGCTCGTCAGGGAACTGAAGGCCGTCGGGCTCACCGCCGAGCTGACGCCGGCGGATATTCCGGAATACGCCGTTCTAAATTGCATTGTCTTCATTTGCCGGAAAACGGCAGTCGCACTGAAAGGAGAAGGCCGTGAATAACTTGGGACCGTATCGGGTCGTGGACTTGACGGCGCCGCCGGAGGCGTTCGAGGAGCGTATGCTGGGGAAAGATCGCTATTTCATCGAGGAGACGCATGACTATCACACTAAGATCGGCTTCGACAGTCACGCGGGAACGCACGTGGAGA
>Ga0180438_10009240_pt1 | contig 12326 bp, 9 predicted proteins | sample SS_ome_12_FD_132455 | JGI IMG/M metagenome (GOLD analysis project Ga0180438, IMG submission 132455) | Hypersaline lake sediment archaeal communities from the Salton Sea, California, USA - SS_3_D_2 metaG | ecosystem: Environmental > Aquatic > Non-marine Saline and Alkaline > Hypersaline >...
CCTCATCGCGGAAGGCATACAGGATCCCGTTCTTCATCCGGCACTCCCTGTTGAGCCGGCCCGTCGGTATCCGACTGCGCTCGCCCCTCTTGCGAGCGACGATCCTGACCGCGGCCCCAAACAGGTCCGAGAGCGCCTTCCTGTAGAGGAACCCGCCCGACGCCGGCGGCAGGGCCGCGATCCGCGCGGCCATCGTCCTGGCGAAGGGACGGATTTCCTCGGGCTCCGGGAGCGCGAATCCCGAAGAGGCCGCCGCGCGATCCAGGTGGGGCAGGGCGGCCCGGCGGGCGGTCTCGAGATCCCGTTCGATATGCTCGGCGAGCGTCGTGTGTCCCAGGTGGGACTTACGGAGCCAGGAGAGGTCGAGCTCGCTCATCGAGTTCTCGGGGGAGAGGGTGACCTCGAGGATCTCGGTCCGGGCGTCTACCCGCGCGAGGAGATCGTCCAGCGGAATCTCCATGTTCTCCACGATGTGAAACAGGCTCTCTGCGCGACTGCCCAGGCAGGGTTCCCCGAAGGTCCGGATCGCGCCCATCTCGTCCAGCGTTCTCTCGAAGGCCGTGAAGTCATCCACCCGATTGGTCCGGAACTTGTAGAAGCAGCCGGCCCGGCGGCACGGCTCGTTCTCCAGAAACAGCAGCCCGCCGGACGCCAGCACGCGCTGCATTTCGCCGAGCACGGTCGGCCAGGCCCACGAATGGTGAAGCGCGGAGGAGATGTAGACCAGGTCGAAGGACCCGTCCTCAAAGGGCAGGTCGTGGAAGTCGCCCGCCACCAGCCGGGGGTTGTGGGTATCGGGCCGGCATCCCGCCAGGTGCCGCCCGGCGGACAGCAGGTGGTCGGAGATGTCGAACAGCGTCACCTCGGCCCCAGTCTCCTCCTTGAGCGCGTACCCGGTCGTGTGGGCGTAGCTGGCCACCTCGAGGATGGTCCGGGGGCCTTCCAGGCCGGGGCACCAATGCTGCTCGATGAGGCCCCTCAGGAGCAGGTGGTGCTGCCGACTGACTTCCTGAATGCTGGGATCCATCGTGATGGCGCGCCAGGCCACCTCCCCGAGGAGGTGCACGTGACGACGGATGTTATCCTCGATCGGCATGGGTCAACGGCTCCGGGGTCGTGTGGGTGTGGTCTTTGCGCGGCCTGCGCCCGCTCTTCTCCTGCCGATTTTCCGCGGACATTGACAAACGCGTGCGATACCCGCGTGCCAAGGGGAATCCGCGGGATCCTGAGTGATTCGTGTCCTTTTGCAGAGTATCGGGGCGGAGCCCCGCGATCTTGAGCCGTTCTTGGAACATCCGCCGCCGCACGGCACCCCGGCGCCGGGCGCGTTGTCCCCCGCCGAACTCGATGCGGGAATCCTCGCCGTCTGTAGCCAGTGATGGAGAACGATCTAAACCGTTGGCCGATTCCGGCCGATGAATGCGGTAACCGAGGTCCGGCGCCCGGGGCGGCAGGCCGCGCCGCCCCGGCCGTGGGTCGGACCCGCGGCACCCGGGAAGGAGAACGCGCATGGCGACCATTGCCGTGATCACGGTCAACGACCGCTGTTGCATGGGGGGCCGGCAGCTGTCCTCTCTGCTCAAGGACCGCCACGTCTGCCACCTCATCTGCTACGGGGAGTATCACCACCCGACCTTCACGTCCACGGCGCGGATCGGGGATTCGTTGGATGAACGCCTGCTCCTGGATCTGTTGCGTTCCCTGGATCCTGACCTGGTGGGGTTCTCCTACCGCTCCGTGGAGGCCCACCTGGTGGCGTACCTGGCGGGCAGGATCCGGTCCGAGCTCGACCTCCCGGTCCTGATGGGCGGGATCGGAGCGACCTCGGACCCGGGGCCGGCGATCGAGTCCGGAGACGTCGTGTGCATCGGCGAGGGGGATTTCGTTCTCTCCCACCTTCTGGACCGGGTGGACGAGGTCGGTTCGCTGGACCTGGCCGTCCGGGGCGTTCCCAACCTGTGGTACCGTGGAGAGGCCGGTGTCGTGAAGAATGCGCTCGAGCGTCTGGTCTCGGCCGAGGATCTGTCCGATTTCCCCTTCATTGACTACGACGGGGAGGGCAAGTTCAGCGTGGTTCGGGGCAAACTGATCGAGAACGACGGCCGGTACGACAACGACATCGGCGCGTACCCCCTGCTCACTTCCCGGGGGTGCCCGTTTGCGTGCACCTTCTGCCACAACTCGAACGTGCACGACCTGTACCGCGGGCAGCGGTACTGCCGCCAGCGAAGCGTGGAGAGCGTCCTGGCGGAGTTGGAACACGCCAGGTCCCTTCCCGCGACCAAGATGATCTCGATCTACGACGATCTGTTCACCTTCAACCGCGAGTGGGCGCTCGAATTCGCCGCCCGGTACAAAGAGAGGATCAGGGTTCCATTCTGGTGTTACACGCATCCGTCGAAGGTCGACGCGGAGGTCATGAGGGCGCTCGTCGACGCCGGCCTGAACAACACGGCGATGGGCGTCCAGTCCGGGAGCGAGAGGGTGCTCTACGAAGTCTTCAACAGGAAGACCTCGAGGGGAAAGATCCTCCAGGCCGCTGCGGTGCTCAAGGATCTGAACTGCCGAGCCCAGATCGACCTGATCACGGCTAACCCGTTCGAGACGGACGACGATCGCAGGGACACCCTGGATCTCATGCTGGCCATGCCCAAGAACACGCCGGTCAGCGACCACGACCGGGCCTGGATCTACTGCCAGAGTCGGCTGACCTACTTCCCCAACTCGCGCATCTCCCAGATGGTCGAGGAGACGGGTGTCGACACGGCCTTCGACTCCGACGTCGCATCGTTCTGGGAGATGCTGCACGAGCTGGCCTTCCTGGATCATCTCCCGGGATCGGCCGTGATGTACCTCTCGTACCGCTACGACGAATACCGCGCGTCCGCGCCGGATTTCAAGCCCGAGACGGGTGCCGGATGGATCTGGGCGCACCTTCTGGACCGGCCCCTCGGGGAGATCTCGGCCCTGGTCCCGGACAATCCGGACGGGGAGGGTCCCGAGTCGGCGCTCGGCTGGGTGCCTACGGTCGAGGAACTCAGCGTATCCGAGGTCCGAACCCTGATGGACGCGGTCGAGGCTCATCGCCTGGGGGACCCAGGGGCCGAGATGAGTCGTACGGTGGACCGGGCCCGTCAACTCCTGGGAACCCTCACTCCGGAATCGCGCATGGGCCGCCTGAAAGACCTGGTCCGGGCCAGGGGGTGTCTGGTTGTCAAACTGGCGGACGACATCCAGAAGCGCGCGGCCGAGAGAATCCAGCTGTGGAAGGAGATCGAAGCCCGGGGGGCGTGGGCGTTGGAACGCGACCGGGCCGTCCGCGAGCGCGACGCCATGATCCTCGACCTGCAGCGTCAGGTAGAGGAGCGGTCTCAGTGGGCGCTCACCCTCACCGAGGAGAACCGGGAGAAGACCGACATCATCCAGACGCTCCAGAGACGCCGTGGAGCGGCGGGACAGCCAACCGGGCTTTCGGGACCCGCTGGAGGTTCCCCCGAGCGTCGGGCCTGAGGGCGTCCCGGGACCGGGAGCTAGGCAGCCCCCGCAGCCGGAGTGAGCTCGTACAGACGAAACTCCGCGAACAGCGGCAACGTTTTGCCACATCGAGCAAACCATACCTCAGCCATGGTGCGCCCGATCCGCTCCACGGCCGGAGTCCGTCACCTCTGCATCCGTAACATGAGATTTCCTAAACGATTCAAATAGTCCCCGCCCATCGCGCGAACGGCTGAGTTTCCACTCAAGTTTCCCCGCCCGAGTTTCGAAGTAATAAGTGGAATGGGATAACTGCTTTGTTGGTGACAAGATGCGCAGAACTCCGCAACAACGGGCGAGGGCTGCACTCGTACGATCATTGTTGCGCTTTGCCGACAAAAACACCCTATCATACCCAAGGGTTCAGTGAGAATGATCAACCAGAGAGGCCAGAGGGACGTGCCGGGGGCCGGGGTGAGCGGTTCGGAGAAGCCTCCGGCGCCGGAGGCGTGCGGCGCGGGCCCGGTCCATCCGGGTCTGGAATCGGCCACGCTTACCGCTTCCATCGGCTCCCTCAGCGAGAGTCTGGACGCCCTTCGGGCGACCTGCACCGTTCTGGAGCGCAAGTGCACGGGACTTAACTGGGCCCTGGAGCAGGCGAACCGGAGACTCCGGCAGAGCCTCGAAGAACGGGAGCGGCTGGCTTCGAGACTGGACAGCATTCTGCGATGCCTGTCGGTGGGGGTGGTGGCGGTCGACCTGGAGGGCAGGCTGATCGAGTTCAACCCCGCGGCGGAGAGGATCACGGGATACACCCGGTCCGACGTTCTGGGCACCCCGTACGGGGAGTGGGTGGGGCGGGGTGCGGATGGGCGGTTGGGTCTCCTCCATACCATGGAGGCGGGCGTCGCCGCGGAGAACGAGGAGCGGCAGATCGCCTCGGCGGCCGGTGAGCGAGTCCCGGTGGGGTTCAGCACGTCTCTGGTGAAGGGCGAGGGGGGCGAGATCCTCGGGGCGGTCGAAGTCTTCACGGATCTTCGGAAAACGAAACGGATGGAGGAGGAACTCCTGCGGGCGCGGACCCTGGCGGCGATGGGCGAAATGGCCGCCGAGGTGGCCAGGCAGATCCGGAACCCCCTGGCGGGAATCGCGGGGTTCGCCGAGCTGCTCGCCCGAGACCTGGAATCGGACCCGAGCCTCGGGAAGCTCGTACGGAAAATCCAGGACGGCGTGTCGGGGGTGGAGGGCGCCGTGGCAAGGCTGGTCGAGAACGCGCGCCCGTTCCCGGGACAGTTCGATACCCTCGACGTCGTCCCCCTCATCGAGAAGACCCTGGATCTGTTCGAATGCAGCTTCGAGGGGGGAACACGGGTCCGGCTGGTACGCCGTATGTGCCCGTGCCAGGCTCTCGCTCGGGTCAACGACGAGCAGTTCCGCCAGGCGCTGTGGGCCCTGCTCGTCAACGCCCGGGAGGCGATCCAGGGAGCCGGGACCGTCACGGTCACCCTCGAGATCGAAGACCGGCCGGTGCGTCCGTCGGACGACGGCCGCGCGCAACCTGGCCCCGGAGGCAAAGGGAACGGGCCTGGGGCCTCGGTGGTTCTCGCCGTCCAGGATGACGGGGAGGGAATGCCCCCCGAGGTGAGGGACCGCGCCTTCTCTCCGTTCTTCAGCACGAAGGAGCGGCGAGTGGGAGTGGGGCTGACCACCGTTCGGCGTATCATCACCGGCCACGGCGGGGAGGTCGGCGTAGAGACGGAGCCCGGGAGGGGCACGACGGTGACCCTCCGGATTCCGGCGACAACCGAGGCCCGGCCCGAGAGCGGACGGAGGGAAAGCCTGTGACGACGTCGGGTACCCCCGCGCGCATTCTGGTCGTCGACGACGAACCTCTCATGAGGGACTACCTCGGGGAGCTTCTCACGCGGAAGCGCTACCGGGTGAAGCTGGCGGCGGATGGGGAGGAGGCGCTGGCCCTCCTTCGGTCGGAGCCCTTCGCGCTGGTGCTCACCGACTGGCGCATGGGGGAAATCGACGGGATCGGCCTGCTGCGCGCGGCGAGCGAGATCTCGCCGGGCACCCGGGTCGTCATCATGACGGCCTACGCGACCGTCGAGAACGCGGTCGAGGCGATGAAACTCGGTGCCTGCGACTACCTGACCAAGCCGTTCTGCGGCGACCAGCTCGAGAGGGTCATCGAGCGCACCCTGGCGCTCGAGCGGAAGGACGATCCGTTCGAGTCGGAGGGGGCGATCCCGTGCCGGGAGGAACGGCCTCTGGTGGGGGAGGGTCCCCAAATGGAGGAGGTCCGGTCGTTGATCCGGCTGGCCGCATCCACCGAGGCGACCGTGCTCATCACGGGGGAGACCGGGACGGGCAAGGAGCTCGTCGCCCGGGCGATTCACGAACAGAGCAGCCGGCGGCCCCATCGCTTCGTCCGCCTCAACTGCGCCGCCCTTCCTGAATCGCTCTTCGAGAGCGAGCTGTTCGGCCACGAGCGCGGCGCCTTCACCGGGGCCATACGACTCAGGAAGGGTCGGTTCGAGCTGGCCCACCGGGGCACCCTGCTCATGGACGAGATCTCGGAAATGGCGCCGGCCGTCCAGGCCAAGCTGCTCCGGGTTCTCCAGGAGAAGGAGTTCGAGCGGGTGGGGGGATCCTCGACGCTTCGCTCCGATGCGCGCGTGATCGCCACGACCAACAAGGACCTGGCCAGGGAGATCCGGGAGGAGAGGTTCCGCTCGGACCTCTACTATCGCCTGAGCGTTTTTCCGATCTCGCTTCCGCCCCTCAGGGCGCGTCGGCACGACATCCCCCTTCTGGCCAGGCACTTCCTGCGCCTGCACTCGAGGCTCAACGGCCTGGGGCCCAAGGAGGTCAGCCCGGAGGCCATGGAGCTCATGACCGGCTACCGATGGCCGGGCAACGTGCGCCAGCTGGAGAACTGTCTCGAACGGGCCGCCATCGTGTCTCCAGGCGGCGCCGTCGAACCCCAGCACCTGCCGGACTTGCTCGAGGACCACACCTGCCCGGAGCGCGAGGAGCGCCCGCGCTGGCTGTCGTCCGGATTGACGCTGAGGGAGATGGAAACGCGGCTCCTGATTCGGACCCTGGACGAGGTGGGCGGAAACCGGACGCTGGCGGCCAGCCGCCTCGGGATCAGCGCCCGCACGTTGAGAAACAAGCTGCACCAGATCGGCCAGATGGACTACCTCAAGTCAGGCCCCAAGTAGGACCCCTGGTCTGGATCCTGCATGAACGCCAACGTGCGTTCACGCATTATCCGGGCGGAGCAATGGAGGAATCGATCCGTCGAGCCACGCGGGAATTCCGGGTCCCGTGGCCCGAGCGACAGAGTGTTCTCCATTGCGGTTTGCTTCCGACCCTCTCCTTTCGTGCCGTACAGGCGGACACAACGGACGACCCGAAAACGCGTGCATCGTGAAAGCGAGGACCGCCGGGTTCTCGTTCCATCGGGGCCGGAAGATTGTTCCTCCCTGAGGGGGAAAGGGTGTCCTCTCTGGGCCCGGGAAAGACCGATCCCGATCCCCTCGGAAGATCTCTCGAACACGTTGCCAACCAGAGGATTAGACGTCGCGGCGCGCGCTGGCCCGGAACTTGCGAATCACGCCCGTCGGCAAACCGCGGGCACCTCGGACGGATTCGTACACGGAGGGAGCGACCGGTGAATCGAATCGGACTCTTCGGCAGGACGGCCATCCCCGCGCTCCGCAGAGTCATGGATCTGAGCGCGTGGCAGCAGCGCGCGTCGGCCACCAACCTGGCCCACGCGGACACGCCCGGCTACGAGCGGCGCGACGTGAGGTTCGCCGACGAGCTCCGCCGGGCCGGAGGTCCTCCGGTCGGTCTGGAGGTGACCCATCCGGCCCACATCCGGAAGGCCGGGACGCAACCGACGGCCGTGGAGGTCTACAAGGTGCCCACCGAGAAGGGGTCCAGACCCGTAGGCGTCGAGGAGGAGATGGTCGCCCTCGCGGAGAGCCAGTTGCGCTTCAGCGTGGCCGCTCGGGTAGCGGCGCTGAGGATTCAGAGTCTGCGGGCGAGCATTCGGGGTCAGCCGTAGCGGGGACGGGTCGTCAAGGAAGGGTAAGGAGGAACAGGGATGCCCGATGATGTTTTCGCCCCGATGGCGATCAGCGCGTCGGGGTTGAGCGCCCAGCGAAAACGGATGGAGGCCATCGCGCGCAACATCGCCAACGCGGAGACGACGCGTTCGGACGGCGGCGAAACGTACCGGCGCAAGAGGGTCGTGTTCCGCTCGACCGACCCTTCGGGGGCGGAGCCGATGAAGGCCCCGGCCCACAGGGTGTCTCTGGCCCGGACGTCTCCGCTCCATCTGGAGAGCCGAGGGGCCGGCCGGAGGACACAGTCTCCGCTGCCGACCGTCGAGGCCGAGGAAATCGTCGACCCGGACGCGGGGGTCCAGCTGATCCATGATCCGCATCACCCGGACGCGGACGAGGATGGGTACGTCCGCATTCCGGACATCAACACGGTGAGCGAGATGGTGGACATGATGGCCGCGACCCGGGCCTACGAGGCGAACCTGGCCGCCATGAGGGCCTACCAGAACATGGTCACGAAGTCTCTCGAGATTTAGGGCCGGGGTCCTCCAGGATACGCGAGGGGGTTTCTGGATTGATACCGTTCAGCCTTCACCAACCCATCCCGGTCACTCCGTCCTTCGGCGCGCCGTCTCCCACGACGGCGCCCGGCAGCGCGAAGCCCGGCGGAGGCCCGTCCTTCGCCGAGACCCTTCGGGGGTATCTCAATCAGGTCCGGGAGGTCGAGGAAGAAGCCACCCGGCAGATCCAGAGTCTTGAGAAGGGCGAGACGACGGACGTGCACCAGGTGATGCTGGCCGTAGAGGAGGCGAACCTGACCCTGGATCTGCTGATCGAGATCCGAAATCGCTTGCTGCAGGCCTACCAAGAGCTGACCCGCACGTCGCTGTAGGGACCGGCCGGGCCTAAGGCCGGGAGGAATGGACCGAGAGGAGGACAAGTTCCGTGGGGGATACGTGGAAAAGAATGGTGGCAGGTCTCAGTGCCCGCTGGAAGGCCATGAGTCAGGGCCAGAGGGCCATGACCGCCAGCCTTCTGGTGGGTGTGGTGGCCACGGTTGTGCTCTCCGCCGTCCTCGCCCGCCACGCGGTCTACGGTGTTCTCTACGCAGGGCTGGACCCCGAACAGGCGAACGGAGTGGTCGAGGAGCTGCGCGACCGGAACATCTCCTTCCGGCTGAAGGATGCGGGCCGGACAATCCTGGTGCCCGAGGGGGAGATCTACGCCACGAGGCTGGCGATGGCCGGCGAGGGACTGCCCGGCGGCAGCGGCGCCGGCTACGAGGTCTTCGACCGGCGCGGGTTCGGAATGACCAACTTCATGCAGCAGGTCAACTACCGGCGCGCGCTGGAGGGAGAGCTCACCCGCACCATCCGGGAGATGGAGGAGGTCCTCGGCGCCCGCGTTCATCTGGTGATCCCGGAACGGAGCCTGTTCACGGATGAAGAGAGGCGGCCCTCGGCCTCGGTCATGGTCCGGCTCAAGCCCGGAGGGAGACTCAGCCGGAAGCAGATCGAGGGGGTTGCCTACCTCGTGGCCGGGAGCGTGGAAGGTCTTACGGCCGAGAGGGTCAACGTCCTGGACTTCCACGGCAACCTTCTCTCCACCCACGCCGAGGACGGAGGACTGGATTCCCAGGGCGTGGCCAGGTTGGAGATGAAGACGACCGTGGAGCGGTGGCTCGAGGAGAAGGCCCAGACCATGCTGGACCGTGTGGTCGGTCCCGGCAAGTCCGTGGTCCGGGTCACGGCCGAGCTGGATTTCGAGCAGCTGGAGCGAGACGTCGAGATGTTCGACGGGGAGAACCCCGTGGTCCGCAGCGAGGAGCTCACCGAGGAGAGCCAGGGGGAGGAGGGGGGAGAGTCCCGGAACACGATTACCAACTACGAGATCAACCGGACCGTCGAACGGCTCGTGAAGGCCCCGGGGACGATCGAACGCCTCACGGTGGCGGTGACGGTGGACGGCCACTACGGGCAGGCCGAAGGGCAGGAGGAACCTCAGTTCGTGTCTCGGAGCGAGGCCGAGCTCCAGCAGCTCGCCGCGATCGTAAGGAACGCCGTGGGGATCAGCGAACCGCGCGGCGACAGCTTCCACATCGCGTGCGTTCAGTTCGATCACTCGCTCCTCGAGGAGGAGCGGAACGCGGTCAAGCGCGTGGAGCGCCAGATGCTGTGGCAGACGCTTCTCGGGAAGGGGCTCTGGCTGGCCGGCGCGGCGGCCGTGTTCCTCATCCTGCGCAAGTTCTTCCGCTCCCTGGCCCACACACTCTCGGAGGTCGGCCGGGCGCCGACCGTGCGGTCGGGGGGACGCCCATCGGACCTCAGCGCCGCCGAGATCGCCGAGGTGGGGTCCGTGGCGGACCGGGTGACCGAGGTGGCCCGAAGGCAGCCCGAACAGTCGGCAGCCCTGATCCGGAACATGCTGGAGGAGAGCGGCTAGAGACCGGGAGAGTAGAACAGCCATGACCGTCGCTTCCGTTGCGGACCTGACCGCAAGACAGAAGGCCGCCGTCGTCGTGATGGCGCTGGGGGCCGACGCAGAGGGCCTGCTGAAGGAACTGGGAGAGGGCGAGGTCGAGCTCCTGGCCGAAGAGATTCTGCAGCTGGGCGGCATTCCGCAGACGCTCCAGGACGAGGTGCTCGCCGAATTCCTCAACCGCTTGGCGGCCAGCCAGGCACAAGCCAAGAGCGGACTGGAGAAAGCCACCGCGGTCCTGGAGGCCAGCTTGGGCAAGACCGGAGCAGGGCAGGTCGTCCAGCGTATCGGGTGGCGGGCGAACACGGGTCTGAAGAACTTCGCCCGCCGCGATCCGAAACAGTTTGCCGGCATGGTGGAGCCCGAGCATCCCCAGACGATCGCCTTCCTTCTCACGCAGCTCGACCCCGACGTATCGGGTCGCGTGATGGCCGGACTACCGGAGGATCTGCAACCGGAGATCGCGTGGCGGATTGCAACGATGGCCGAGATCTCGCCCGGAGTGGCGGCCACCGTGCACCGCGCGCTCGCCCCCCGGGTCGAACCTCAGCGCGCGCAGTCCGAACGCGTGGAGCGTCTGGGGGGGGAAGAGCAGGTGGCCGGACTGCTCAACATGGTTCCCCTCACGGCACAGAAGTCGGTGCTGGAAACGCTGGCCTCGAGGAGCGAGGAGGTGGCCGAGCGGGTGCGCAAGCTGATGTTCGTCTTCCGGGACATCCTGCTCCTGGATGACCGTGCCATGCAGCGAGTCCTCAAGGAAGTCGACGTGAAGGACCTGAGCTTGGCGCTGAAGAAGGCGGACGAGGACATCAAGCAGAAAGTCTTCAAGAACGTCTCGGAGCGAGCGGCTCTGACCATCCAGGAAGAGATGGAGTACATGGGTCCGGTCAAGGGGAGCGAGGTCACGTCCGCGCAGGACCGGATCATCGAACGAATCCGGGCCCTCGAAGAGCAGGGCGAGATTGTGGTCAACCGTGGAGGCGCGGAGGAAGATGCACTCGTGTAGAGTGATCCGGCCGGCAAGAGTCCTTCCCGACACCTTTCAGGTCGTCGTACCGGCGAGCCTGTCCGCGGGGGCCCCGGTGACGCCGGAGCCCGGGGCGGCGATCTCCCCCGAGGCGCGGGAGCGGGATCTTCGCGGAACGATCCAGGAGCTCGAGCGGCGTTTGGAAGCGCAGGCACAGGCACACGCCGAGGAGCTGCGGCGAACGGAGGCGGAGGTGATCGAGGCCATGACGAGGCGTGTCGAAGAGGCGGTCTCCGCGTTCGGCTCGATGGTCCGTGACTTCCACGCGCAGCGAGAGGACCTGTTGAAGTCCGCGGAGGAGGCCGTCGTCCGTCTGGCCGTGACGCTCGCCCGTCGAATCGTGGGGGACGCGATTCAAATCGACGACGAAGTCGTACTGGAAACGGTCCGCAGCGCGCTCGGGCACGTGCAGGAGAAGGAAGCGGTCGTCGTCCGAGTCAACCCGCGGGATCTCAAGATCGTGCGGGAGCACGGGTCTGAATGGCTGAGCATCGTCGAGGGGACGGGCTCGCTCGAGATCGTGGAGGACGAGCGCGTTCGCCCGGGCGGCTGCCTCGTGGAGACCGAGGCCGGCAACGTGGAGGCCCAGATCGAGAAGCAAATCCAGACCCTGGAGAAGGCCCTGGTCGAGAGGGTGAGATGAACACGGTGAGGGTCGAGTTCGACAAATACCGCCAGACGCTTGAACAGACCGATCCCATCCGCCGTACGGGTCGTGTGACCGAGATCATCGGCCTCGTGATCGAATCCAGAGGACCGGCGGTCTCGGTGGGAGATCTGTGCCTGATCGAGGGTCTGCCGGGAGGGCGGCGCGTGCAGGCCGAAGTCGTCGGATTCCGGGAACAGCGAGTGCTCCTGATGCCCCTCGGCGAGATCGGGGGCGTGGGCGCGGGGGCGTCCGTTGCGGCCAGCGGCCACCCTCTACGAGTTCCGGTGGGGCACGAGCTGTTGGGCCGGGTGTTGAACGGCCTCGGACATCCTATCGATGGCCTGGGTCCGACGGGGGCGAAGAAGACGCGGCCCCTGGTTGCACAACCGCCTGGGCCGCTCACGCGCCAGCGAATCTCCGAGCCCATAGCCACCGGCATTCGCGCGATCGACGGTCTTCTGACCTGCGGAAAGGGCCAGCGCGTGGGGATCTTCTCCGGCAGCGGGGTGGGCAAGAGCCTGCTTCTGGGCATGATCGCGCGGAACTCGAGCGCGGATCTCAACGTCATCGCCCTCGTCGGGGAGCGCGGCCGAGAGGTGCGTGACTTCATCGA
>Ga0180438_10009241_pt1 | contig 12326 bp, 10 predicted proteins | sample SS_ome_12_FD_132455 | JGI IMG/M metagenome (GOLD analysis project Ga0180438, IMG submission 132455) | Hypersaline lake sediment archaeal communities from the Salton Sea, California, USA - SS_3_D_2 metaG | ecosystem: Environmental > Aquatic > Non-marine Saline and Alkaline > Hypersaline >...
CCGGCATCACGATCTGCCCGGCACAGTCCACCTCTTCGGACGCTTGTATGTCATCGGCTAACGACGCCGGCCCAACGGCTACGATGCCATCTCCTTTCACCGCCAGAACGCCTGGCGCAAAAACCTCGCCCGAGGCGTTCATCGTGACAATTGTGCCGTTGAGCAGGATCAGATCTGCCTTCATGGCTCTCTCCCTCTTGCAACTAGCGTACAATTCGCATCGTTTGAAACCTGGCCCATTATACCAACAATGGTATCAGACGGCAAGCAACAACACCGGGCTTCACCTGGGCTGCCTGCCTCGTGCTCCCAAAGCCGACCAGGGACAAGTCCTTGATCTCGATCAAGGGCAAGCGGGTCGGCTGAGAAGCAAAGAGGGCCAGCAGATGCGCGGGGCTGGCCCTTTTCTTGTTCTTCCGCTTGTGAGGCCGGGGCGGGCGACCGCTCCTGCGACCATAACTTATGCGGCATTTCGACCCGGAACCACCCTCTAATACTGCAACCGTACTGGTGCATTTGGGCCTGTCACATCACAGGCAGTCCTTCAGAGCATTCTTCCGGGCTGCTTTCGTTTCCGAGTACAGTCGGTCAGTGGTTCCTGAGCACCAGTGGCAGGTAGATGTGCTAGGGCAATCGCATCTAAACTGGATTGCTGGTAGAATACCCTCCAACGAGCTACCTGGGAGGGGACAAATGCCTGAGAATCCAAGCGCAGCGATTGCCGAACACTTTGCGGAGCTGGAAGATCCGCGAATGGACCGCACGAAGAAGCATCCGTTGATCAACATCCTGGTCATTGCGCAGTGTGCTGCGATCTGTGGCGCAAACACATGGGTAGACATCGAGTTGTTTGGCGAATCGAAACGAGAGTGGTTTGCCAAGTTGCTCGACTTGACGAATGGTATTCCTTCACACGATACTTTTGGACGGGTTTTCGCTTTACTAGACGCTGAGCAATTCCAGCGCTGCTTCATTCGCTGGGTACAAGCCATCTGTGACGTGCTCAAAGGCCAGGTTGTGGCCTTCGATGGCAAAACCCTTCGTCACTCACACAACCGCACCATCGGCAAGGACGCGATCCACATGGTCAGTGCCTGGGCAACGGAGAATGAACTGGTGCTGGGACAGATCAAGGTAGACGACAAGTCGAACGAGATCACGGCTATACCGGCGCTACTAGAGTTGCTAGAGTTATCAGGTTGTATCGTCACGATCGATGCGATCGGCTGTCAGAAAGAGATAGCCAAACAAATCGTTGATCAAGGCGCAGATTACGTGTTGGCCCTAAAGGCCAATCAGGGCAGATTACACAGAGATGCGCAAACCCTGTTTGAGGACGCACGCGCCATCGACTTCACTGACTGTGACTATCACAGCACGGTCGACAAAGGGCACGGTCGCATTGAGATTCGTGAATGCTGGGCGACAGCTCATCCTGAGTACCTCGCGGCATTGTACAAGCCTGAACAATGGGCAGGGCTGCAAACAGCCGTTATGGTGCGCGCAGAACGACGAGTCGGCGAAAAGGTAGAGACAGAAACGCGGTATTACATCTCCAGCTTGCCCGGCAATGCCAAACAACTCGTCGCTGCTGTGCGCGACCATTGGCATATCGAGAACCGGCTTCACTGGGTGCTGGACGTGGCTTTCCGTGAAGATGACAGCCGAATCCGGACTGGCAATGCGGCTCAGAATATGGCTGTGCTACGGCATATCGCCCTGAACCTACTCAAGCGGGAGCAATCGACCAAACGCAGTATCCGGGGCAAACGCCTCAAAGCGGGTTGGGATGAGGACTATCTAGCCCAGGTCCTTTGCGGCAATTAAGATGCGATTGCCCTAAGGAGCACCGGGTGAGTGCATCTCGTGCGAGAATTGGTTCCAATGTCTATAGGGACAGGATTTACAGCATAATTTTTAACACAAACTGCCCATCCTGGGTAGACGTGCCGGGCATCCGCGCTTCAGGCCGGTGGGGACGAAAGCTGCCCGGGATCATCTGTCGGTAGAGATTCTCGTACAGATCAAAAGTGCGCATCTCGGCATGTGATCGGGCGATAGAAAGGCTGGCCCGTCCCATCCGTGCCGCCAAATCTGTACCGCGCAGGATGTCCAGCATGGCCCTGGCCATCGCCTGCGGCTCACCCGGTGGCACCAGAAAGCCATTGAACCCATCACGCACCAACTCAGGCAGCGCCACGGCATCGGCCGCGACCACCGGCAATCCCGCCGCGGTTGCCTGCAGTGTGGGCAGGCTCTGTACCTCGCAGGTCGAAGCAATGGCAAAAAGGTTCGCCGCCCGATAGAGCGCCGGCATATCCTCCTCGGGCACAAAACCAAGAAAATGGACGCACCACTGCAGGCCCAATTCCTTCGTGAGTGCCTCCAGCCGAACCCGGTCGTCCCCGCGTCCCACCAGGAGCAGGTGCGCCTCCCGTTCCGCACAGACGTGGGGCATGGCCCGGATAAGGATGTCGATCTCTTTGTCTTTCGCCAGGCGGCTGACAAAAAGAATGCGCTGCCCGGGTGGAAGGCCGTAGCGCTCCCCCACGTCTTCAGCCGGGTCATCCAGCGGACGGTAGCGCGTCGTGTCCACACCATTGGAAATGATCGTCCTGGGCACGTGCAACCCCTTTTGAGAAAAGAGCTGCTGGTGGGCGGCAGTGGCAAAGACGACGTGGTCAAACTGGTTGAAAAACCAGGTAGAGTAAGCCCAGACCATGGATTCAATAACTTCTGGCGGTTCATCGCTCCACATCACATGGCGGGCGACAAAACGGGGCACGTAATAACACGTTGCCATCAGTGGCAGGCCAGTGTTGCGGCTCAGGCGCACGAGCTGTAGACCTAACACGGCAGCATCGTGGGCATGAAGGATGTCCGGTTGAACGTGGGCGGCGATCTCCTCCAGGTCCTTTTGACCGATGAAGGGAATAGGGCCCTCTTCCCAGAAAGGGTTGGGCGCAGAGCGCACGCGCACCAACCGGACGCCCTCGTCCTCATCGTCGTAGGGATCTGGTCGATCGCTGGCCGTGACGACGGTAACCGCATGACCTCTGCGCGCCATCGCCCGAGCGATCTTTTGCACAACCAGCGTGACCCCACTCACGCTGGGGGGATAGCCGTGGCTCGTCATCAGTATGCGCATGCCCCACTCTCCTCACACTGCTCTGGAGGCAGCGTCGAACCATAGCCAAGCACCGCTACTCGCGGCGTGCCAGTAGCTTGGTCACAACCGCACTACCACGACCAATCGGGCCGCCCATCGCCATCCGTGTCTACCATCCTCCGGATGAAGACAATCCGACTTCCGTCGGGCGACCAGCTGGCCTACAAAAAACAGCCAACCCTCTACCAGGACTTCTCCCAGTATGGCGGCCGGCTGTCACTCCTCCACGCTACCCTCCGCGGTCAACTGCGATTGCGACGAAGGCTGTGGCGATGCTAAATCCTGATCTATACGACTATGATACCACAGATCGAGGTGAATTTCAACGCCAATCTGGCCCTCTCTCCTGGCTTACGAGGTAACGCGTTCGTAGAATGCAACGTTTTCGACGAGCATGTCTCGGATAGGCAGGTGATAAGGACATTTCTCCTCACATTCGCCACACTGCGCACACTGCCTTGCCCCCTCCACGGCCCCCGCGATCCAGCTCCCTCGGAACCGTTCGGCAGAAAAGCGCTTCCAAGAGCTGCGCAGGTTCAGGACCATAGAAATGCGCACCTCCTGCGGGCAGGGCTGGCAATAGTCGCATCGCCGGCAGAAACGCGTGCCTACTTCCGCGCGGATGCGCTCAAGCTCCTGGCGTTCCTGGGAGGTCAAGGCCCAAGATCCATGGACAATGTCCACAATCTGTTCGATCTCCTCGACCGTTTCAATGCCTGGGTCCGGCACGACGTTGTCGAACTGGAGCAGATACTTGATCGCCAGATTCGCGTCGTCCAGCAGGCCGCCGGCGAACGGCTTCATGGCGATGAAACCCACATCGTGCACCTGGGCCAGGGGAACCAACTCCTTGGCAGGCTCATGAGTGACAAAGTTGAACGGGAACTGGACCGTCTCAAAATGCCCCGAGGCGACCGCCTGCAAGGCGACGTCCATCGAGTGGCTACTCATGCCAATGTGCCGGATTTTTCCGGCGCGCAGGGCCGCTTGCGCTGCTTCCATCGCCCCGCTGGGCCCGAGCACCTGCTCATACGCGTCGAAATTGCCGACGTTGTGGAACTGCCACAGGTCAATGTAATCCGTCTGCAAGCGCTTCAGGCTCAGTGCCAGGTGTTCCTCGGCGGTCGCTCTATCCCGCGCCCCTGTCTTGGTGGCGATGACGACCTGCTCCCGCCGGCCAGCAACCGCCTTGCCGATGCGCTCCTCGCTGGTCGTGTAGCCATTCGCCGTGTCGAGAAAGGTCACCCCCAGGTCGAGACATCGCCGCACCACCCTGACCGCCTCGTCTTCGGTCAGGCGTTGAATGGGGATACCTCCAAATCCGACTCTGGAGATCTCTAACCCAGTCTTTCCTAATCTAACTGTTTTCATCTGCCCCTCACTCCGGTAGTCTCACTATCTGTTGTTGCACGAATAACAGTCCTTCTTCAACGGCAGAGGCAATTTCTACAAGAGCACCACGGATACAAACATTAACTCATCCTACTCATCCCGCTCAGTGACCCAGTGATTCACCCCCCTACCTTCCCCCGCACCCGCTCCCACAAGCGCACCCATCAAGTCTAGAACTTTTCCATGGCCTGTTTCAACCGTTCGCGTGTTTCATCGGAATACCAGCGCGCGATAAAGCACCGCGCCTTCTCCTCCAGGTGCGCCACGACCTGCGCCTCGACGGCCTCGACGCGATTGCGCTTGACCAGCGCAAACGCCTCCTGCGGGGACGTCCCCAGCAGCCCAGCCTGTTCGATGGCTGCCCCCAGCACCTGGTCCAACGGCAACACCCGATCAACTGCCCCCATGCGCAGTAACGCGTCGGGGGAATAGAACTCGCCACGCTCCATCATGTCGCGTGCATACCGCACGCCGACGAGGTCACGCAGGACACGGTCCGCCAGATATGGCACCGGCACGCCGAGATGGATCTCGTTCAGGCCCATCAGTTTCCGACCCTGGGCCATGAACCGGTAGTCGCAGCACAGCGCCAAGATACACCCGCCCGCGATGGCATGTCCTGTGATCGCAGCGACGGTCGGCTTTGGCAGGGTGTACAGAGCCATGCACAGCCGGTTGAACGACTGGTAGAAGAAGGTGAAATCCTTCCTGGACAGCCCAAAGAGTTGCGGGATGTCAAAACCGATGGACAAGAACTTGTCATTAGCGCTGCACAGAACCAGGCCGCGCACGTCGGCATCGTGCTGCACCTTGCGCAGCGTCCCGGCCAGTTCGTCCACCAATGGCAGGTCTAGTGCATTGGTGACGCCCCGGTTCAACCTGATGGTCGCCACAGCATCATGATATTGCAGGTCAATCATCGTCATATTCCCTCCTTGCGAACTCAGTCGAGCCGTCCGCTGCTGGAGGGTGATCCGGCGGGAGCACCCTGAGTCTTTTGCGGGACCGTGACCATCAGCACGCCCAGGATCACCGCCGCACCGCCCACGAGCTGTTGGACGGTCGGCAGTGTATCGAACAGAAGCAGGGACCACAAGACGGCCGCAGCCGGGCTGAGCGCCAGCACGATCGAGTGGACGCTCATCTTTAACCGGCGCAGCGCCACGTAATACAGCGCGCGACTGAACGCCACGTCTACCGTGCCGACCAGGATGAGCAGTGTCCACGCCTTGGGGCTGGGCCAGACCAGCGCCCGGCGACCCACGGCCGAGAGAAAGAGAATGCCGGTCGTACACAGCAGGCGGAAAAAGAAAAACTCTGAAAAGTCGAATTGCTCCCCGTAGCGCTTGACAATGGCTGCGTGCAAGGCATACATCAAGGCAGAACTGAGCACCAGCAGCGAGCCTGTTTGGAAATAATTGCCCGGCTGGAAGACGATGACGAACACACCGGCAACGACCCCCAGCGCGCCGCAGGTCTGGACGACGGTCAGCCTTTCGCGCAGCCAGAAGAGGCTGAAACCCAACCCAAAAAGGATCGACGTCTTGCTCAACATCGTGGCCGTGCCGGGGTCGATGAACGCCACCGCCTGGTAGTTGATGCTGGTGCTGGTTCCGACCAGCAATCCGATGCCCAGGAAAAACCAGGGATGCTTCACCAGCGTGCTCAAGTGCAAGCGCCGCCGCATCAGGCCAAACAGCCCGACCTCGACAGCGCCAACCGCCAGCACGTACATGGCGGACACGCCGGGAGAAATGTGGGGCAGCAGCCATCGGGCGAAGACAAAGTGTAGGCTGTCCACGGTCAAAAAGACAACGATCAGCAGAAATTGGTTGTTCGCCGGGCGAGGGCCGTCCAGCAAGCGTGATGGTTTCATAGTCTAGCATAACATATCATACAAGGAGCGGATTGTCAAACGCGGTACCGCGACTGCGCCCTGAGTCGGGTTGGGCGAGGGTCTCCCGACCGAGCCCGGCACCGCCTCGGTCTGAGACTCCCGGCGAACTTGGGTTGGGCGAAGGTCTCCCGACGAGCCCGCTATCCCGCCTCGGTCTGAGACCCTCGGCGAACGAAGGCTTGGGTTGGGCGAATGTCTCCCGACCGAGCTCGGCACCGCCTCGGTCTGAGACTCTCGGCCAACGAAGGCTGCGCCTGGCTGTATTGTCAGGAGATAGGGTTGATGCTATAATAGGGCCATCCATAGATAAGGGGAGTGGTGCGATGCCTGAGCGGACCAACCAGGAATGGCTGAATGCCTTGCGAGGCCCGGAACGCGACAAAGCCCTAGCCGACCTGCGCGCATACCTGGTGCGCGGCCTGCGCTACGCCCTGTCCGGCAGGTCTGGCGTCGACGAAGCAACCTTGGAAGACTTTGTCCAGGTGGCGCTGCTCAAGATCCTCGACGCGCTCGACTCTTTCCGGGGGGAGAGCCGCTTCACCACGTGGGCGCAAAAGATCGCCGTGCACGTGGCCTTCACCGAACTGCGCCGCCGTCACTGGCAGGAGGTTGCCCTCGATGGATTGGGGGTGTCTGAGGACACCGACTTTGTCCCCAAAACGCTGGCCGATCCATCGGCCGGGCCGGAACAGCAGGCCCTGCAGCAGACGATGCTGGACACCCTGCGCCGGGTCATCGCCACGGAACTGACCGACAAGCAACGCCAGGCGTTGGTCGCCGCCCGGGTACACGGCATGCCGTTAGAAGAAGTCGCCCGCCGCATGGACACCAACCGCAACGCGCTGTACAAGCTGCTGCACGACGCGCGGCAGCGGCTGAAAAAGCAGATGCTGGCCGAGGGATTATCGGCCCAGGATGTGCTGGCGGCCTTTGGTTCATAGAGCAAGGTAAGACATACAGTCCTGGACGCGTCTAAGGACATAGGAGACAATGCAGACGATGGGAGCTAAACAGGGATCCAATAAAGACAAGCAAAGCACGCGCAGGATACCCTCACCTCAATCAAAACCAGGCCTGGATTCGGACATGCTCAAGCAGATGGTACAGGAAATCCTCTCCACCCGCCCCGACGAGATCGGTTGCGAAACCTGTTTCGCGCAACTGGACCACTTTGTCGAAATGACGCTGGCGGGCAAGAACGCTGCCGAAGCGATGCCGCTGGTTCAGGACCACCTGGAGCGCTGCACGGACTGTCGCGAAGAATTCGAGGCACTTTTGGCCGCGCTTCGCGCCCTGGCCTGATGGGCCAGACACCGAGATACCATCCAAGACAAGGGGGCTCCCAGCCCTCTTTTTTTTGTGCGGCACACCGAAATCTTGTTTGTGAAGCCCACTACGCCGATCCGAGGGTGCAAGCCCTGACCGATTCGCCTACCGTCGAGCCGTTCCCGAGCGACGTTCGGGGTCTGGATCAACCGTGTCGTCTATCGCCTGTTGGGATGATAGGTCAAACCTTCTACGAGTTTCAGCCACACTCAACACTGAATGACCCTGGTGCGGGGTAAGATATAGCCCCCACATTTCGTCCAAGGGAGTGAAATCTGTAGACATGAGGTTTACCCCTCACAGATGCCAACCTTCGCACAAAGCGAGATAACGAGTCACGCGCTTTCAGACTTGTCAGCCAATCTGTTATGGTGTATAATGGGCATAGTAGAGTAAAACTGTCCGATTTACTCCGTCCCGTGGAGCACAGAGTGAGGAGAGTCTTATGCCTCGTGACATTCCACTAGGCAACGGTTCGCTGCTGATCAACTTTGACCAGGCCTATCAACTGCGCGATCTCTATTGGCCGCACGTCGGCCAGGAGAACCACACGGCGGGCCATCCCTTCCGCTTTGGCGTGTGGGCTGACGGACAGTTCCGCTGGGTAGACGATGCTCGATGGCAGCGCAGCCTCGATTATGCCCAGGATACGCTCGTCACCCGGGTGGCCCTGGGGCATCCCGACCTGGCGGTGACGTTGATCTGTCAAGACATCGTGGACTTTCATCAAGATCTCTACCTGCGCCAGATCGACGTTCATAACAAAGCCAATCATGCGCTTGAGGTTCGCCTTTTCTTCGCCCATGACTTTCATATCAGCGGCCACGAGGTGGGCGACTCGGTCTACTATGAGCCGGAGCGCCGTGCCGTGTTCCACTACAAAGGCACGCGCTGGTTCATGATCAACGCCGCCAAAGAGGGACCCGAAGGCTGGACGCTTGGCGTGGACCAGTGGGCGGTGGGCATCAAGGAGGCAAAAGGCCATGAGGGCACCTGGCGCGACGCCGAAGATGGCTGGCTTTCCGGCAACCCGGTCGCCCAGGGAAGCGTGGACTCGACGGTCGCGCTGCACCTCGACGTGCCAGCGGGCGGCCAGGCGACGGGCTGGCACTGGATCGCCGTGGGCGAAGACTTTGAGCAGGTGGCGCGCATCAATCGCGGCGTTCGCCGCAAAGGGCCGCGGGCCTTCCTGGAGCGCACGCGCCACTACTGGGCCTTGTGGGCGACCAAGGAAGACGACGATCTGACGCCCCTGCCCCCCGAGATCGGTCGCCTGTACCGGCGGAGCCTGGTCATCCTGCGCACTCAGATTGATAACAACGGATCCATCATCGCGGCCAACGACTTTGACATCGCCCATTTTGGCCGCGACACTTATTCCTACATGTGGCCACGCGACGGCGCACTGGTCGCCTCGGCGCTGATCGACGCGGGCCATTCGGAGGTGGCGCGGCGCTTTTTTGACTTTTGTCACCGGGTCATCACCAAAGAGGGCTATCTGCTGCACAAGTACAACCCCGACGGCTCGTTGGCTTCGTCGTGGCACGGTTGGTACCAGGACGGGCAAAAAGAGTTGCCGTTGCAGGAGGACGAAACCGCGTTGGTGCTGTGGGCGCTGTGGCGGCACTTTCGTCGCTTCCGCGACGTCGAGTTCATCAAGCCTCTTTTCCGCGGGCTGATCGTCCGTGCCGCCAACTGGTTGGCCGCCTACCGCGACGCCGACAGCGGCCTGCCGCTGCCCTCGTGGGACCTGTGGGAGGAACGCCGGGGGGTGATGGCCTGGACAGTCAGCGCCACCTGGGTCGGACTGCGGGCAGCTGCGCAATTTGCCGACGCGTTTGGCGAGGGCGACCTGGCTGCTCGCTATCACCGTGCGGCAGATGAGATGCACGCCGGCGCTCGACAGCATCTCTGGGCACCGGACCTGGGGCGCTTTGTCCGTATGATCAACCGGCGGGAGGATGGCGGCTGGGACATAGACCCGACGATAGATGCCTCACTATTTGGCGTGTGGTACTTTGGCATGTTTGCGCCCGACGACCCCATGATCACCGCCACCATGCGGGCTGTGCGAGACCGGCTGTGGATCAAGACCGATGTCGGCGGCGTTGCCCGCTACGAGAACGACTACTATCACCAGATCAGCCAAGACATCGCCAACGTGCCGGGCAATCCGTGGTTCATCTGCACCTTGTGGTTGGCCCAATGGTACATCGCTGTGGCGCAGACGGCCGACGACCTGGCGCCGGCCCTTGACATCCTAGACTGGGCGGCGGATCACGCCCTGCCCAGCGGCGTCATGGCCGAGCAGGTGCATCCCTACACCAATGCGCCGTTGTCCGTCAGTCCGCTGACCTGGAGTCACGCCACGCTCGTCGCGACGGTGGGCGAATATCTGACCAGGCACGCGCAACTGACGCGCTGTCCGACGTGCGGACTCCCAATGCATGGCTTGTCCTGACCGAAGGATTGTGCAGCTCTACGAGTTCACCAGAATATAAGGAAAACAGATAATGAAATGGCCAGTTCTTTCAATAATCAGCATTCTCGTCGCGGCGTCCCTGCTGCTGTCAGCCTGCACGACGCCCGCGACCGAGGTAAAAAGTGTCACTGAGGAAGTGGAGGAGGCGCCGAGTGAGGGCGCCATCCTGTCGCTGGCAGACATACCAGGCGGCGTTGAGGGGCCGCGTGTGACGGACAACACCGGCACGGCAGTCGTCATCCAGTTTACCAGCGGTGTGCCGGCGATGTGCAACGTGGCTTATGGCACCGAGGCCACCTATGGCCGTCTGACCATGATGCCCATGATGGACGGTGCAGTCCGCGATCACGCCGTCACCATCACCGGCCTGATGCCCAACACCATTTACCACTATCGCCTCAACCTGACCGATGAGCAGGCGCGCCTTTACCAGTCACCGGACTTGGTCTTTACGACTGCTGCCGCAAGCGAGACAGACAGCCCGGCGCCCGGCGACCAGCCCGAGGGGGAAAACATTGCCTCGCTGGCAACCGGAGCACAGGTGGTCGGCGTGTCCAGCAACTGGGGTGGTGATGATAACGACAGCGCTTTTGGAGCCAACAGCGCGCTTGACGGCCAGCCCAATACAGAGTGGTCATCCAACGGCGATGGCGACGACGCCTGGATCGAAATTGAGTTGGCCCAGACCTACGACGTGCACACCATTGGTTTCTGGACGCGCACGATGAGCAACAACACAGCCCAGATCTTTCGCTTCACCGTCACCACCGATGGAGATGAGACCTTTGGTCCCTTCGACCTGCCCGATGCTGTCCAGATCGTCTATTTTCAGGTGCAGCTCACCGCCCGCAGGCTGCGCTTCGATGCCGTGGAGACCAACACGGGCAACACGGGCGCGGTAGAGATCGAGGTGTACGGCACGCCTCATGAGCCATAGAATTCCAAGGGAGTAAACGATGCTACTGGCTGGTGACATCGGCGGAACCAAGACCAACCTGGCGGTCTTCTCGCCCGAGGCCGGGCCGAGAGTGCCGCTGGCAGAGGCCACTTTTCCCAGCGGCCATTACCTCAGTCTGGAGGCCGTCGTACGCGAGTTCCTGGCGCAGGTGGACCTGCCTGTGGAGCAGGCCAGCTTTGGCGTGGCCGGACCTGTCGTGGCCGGCCGGGCTACGGTCACCAATCTGCCCTGGGTCATGGATGAAGCACAACTCCAGGAGGCATTGAGCCTGTCGCCGGTTCGTCTGCTGAACGACCTGGAGGCTATCGCGCATGCCGTGCCCTTTTTGCAGCCGGACGATCTGCATACACTGAACGAGGGCCAGCCGGTGGTGGGGGGCAACATCGCCGTCATCGCGCCCGGCACTGGCCTGGGGGAAGCCTTTCTGGCCTGGGATGGGTCGCGTTTCCAGGCGCATGCATCGGAAGGCGGCCACACCGACTTTGCGCCAACCACCCCCGCTGAGGTCGGACTGCTGCGCTATCTCCTGGATCGCTTCGAGCACGTCAGTTACGAGCGGGTCTGCTCCGGTCGCGGCTTGCCCAACATCTACGCCTACCTCAAAGACAGCGGCTTCGCGGAGGAACCGCCCTGGCTGGCCAAGCAACTGGTGGCAGCGGACGATCCGACGCCGGTCATCGCCAACGCTGCTCTCGACAAAGAAAAACAGTGTCCGCTTTGCATTGAAACGCTTAACACCTTTGTCTCCATCCTGGGAGCCGAAGCGGGGAACCTGGGCCTCAAGGTCATGGCCACGGGCGGCGTTTTCCTGGGCGGCGGCATTCCGTATCGCATCCTGTCGGCGCTGAAACAAGATCGGTTTATGCACGCCTTCCAGCACAAGGGACGCATGTCGGACCTGATGACCCGGATGCCGGTACACGTCATTCTCAACCCCAAGGCTGCCCTGCTGGGTGCAGCTTGCCACGGCCTCGAACCGTGACCTCGTGGCATGGCAAAGTAATTTATGTCAAGAGATTAATCAGAAGCCGAGCCTTGAGTTGGGCAAAGTTCCCTGGTCAAGCCTTGGGTTAGGCGAAGGTCTCCCGACCAAGCCTCCGCC
>Ga0180438_10009242_pt1 | contig 12326 bp, 13 predicted proteins | sample SS_ome_12_FD_132455 | JGI IMG/M metagenome (GOLD analysis project Ga0180438, IMG submission 132455) | Hypersaline lake sediment archaeal communities from the Salton Sea, California, USA - SS_3_D_2 metaG | ecosystem: Environmental > Aquatic > Non-marine Saline and Alkaline > Hypersaline >...
AGATGAAGGGCGGGCTTGACGGCATCGATTCGCCCGGAGGGATCGTCATCGCCTACGAGCCGGTGTGGGCCATCGGCACCGGGAAGGCCGCCACCAGCGGGGAGGCCAACGCCACCATCGGCGTTATCAGGCAGGCGGTAGCAGGCATCTACGACTCCGGAATTGCAGAGGGGATGCGTATCCTGTACGGGGGCAGCATGAACGCCGCCAACGTCGCCGAGCTGATGCAGCAACCCCAGATCGACGGCGGCCTCGTCGGCGGGGCCAGCTTGAAGGCAGCGGAGTTCGTAAGCATGGCGCAGCAGGCGGCTGCGGTGCGAAAATGAACCAGCTTATAGCCATTGTGGGGCCCACCGCAGTGGGCAAGAGCTCCCTGTCGATACATTTGGCACAGGCGTTCGGCGGCGAGATAGTAAGCGCCGACAGCCGCCAGGTATACCGTTACATGGACATCGGCACCGCTAAACCGTCCCCGGAGGAACGGGCACTGGTCCCCCACCATCTTATCGATATCGCCGATCCGGACCAGGATTTCACCCTCGCCCTGTACCAGGATATGGCCTCCAGAGCCATCGCGGATATCCAGCGACGGGGGCAGCTGGCACTCCTCGTCGGGGGCAGCGGACTCTACATAAAATCGATAGTCGACGGGCTCAGCATCCCGCAGGTTGCGCCTGATGCGGGTTTGAGGCGCAGCCTGGAGCAGAGAGCAGAACGCGAGGGCTATGCATCACTGCACAACGAACTGAAGAGGGTCGACCCCGCAGCGGCAGCCGGGATCGACTTGCGGAACGTGCGGCGGGTCATCCGTGCGCTGGAGGTGTATCACACCACCGGCACCCCGTTCTCTCTCCAGCGAAGAAGTACCCCCCTTTTCGACTGTCTGACGTTAGGGCTCACTACCAACAGGGACAATCTGTATGGTATGATAGACTCCAGGGTGGATCGCATGATGCAGCGCGGCCTAGTCGGCGAAGTCGAGGGCCTGCTGGAGCAGGGGTACTCGCTCGACCTGCCCGCGATGTCGGGGCTGGGCTACAAACAGATAGGCCAATACATTAACGGTGATGTGGGGCTTGAGGAAGCCGTACAGCGGATTAAATACGATACACATCGCTTCGCCCGCCACCAGTACGCCTGGTTCCGGCCGGGTGACGAGGCGATATACTGGTTCGATGTGAAAGACGAGGCTGGCCTGTATAATGATGTCCGAGAGTTGATCGCCAGCCATACCGGAATTCGACCGATAAAGCTACTGAGCTAGATAATAAATGAGATTCGCCAAGCTGCAGGCAACAGGCAACGATTTCGTGCTCATCGAGGCCGAGGAGGAGCGTGACTGGCCCCCCCTGGCGCGGTTGATGTGCAACCGCCACCTGGGGGTCGGCGGGGACGGCCTCATCGTCCTGCTGCCTTCGATGGCGGGCGATCTGCGGATGCGCCTTTTCAACCCCGACGGCTCGGAGGCGGAGACCTGCGGAAACGGGTTGCGGTGCCTGGTCAGATATGCGGTTGATAGCCAGCTTACAGACCGCGGGGAGATATCGGTGGAGACGCAGGACGGGATAAAGAAGGTGTTCATCCAGGGGGACCTGCTGCAGGTGGAAATGGGCTCACCCCGATTCACGCCCGACGAGATACCGGTCAGCCTGGAGCCGAAAACCGATACCGTCATCGACCTTCCTGTTACCATAGGGGGTATAAAACTGAAATTGACCTGCCTATCCATGGGGAATCCGCACGCCGTCTGCTTCATGGACGAGCCGGTAGCCCGCTTCCCGCTCGGCGAGATCGGCCCGGAAGTGGAGAACCACCCTATGTTCCCCAACAGGGTGAACTTAGAGGTGGCCAATGTGCTGGGGCCGCAGCGCATAATGGCCCGGGTCTGGGAACGGGGGGTAGGGGAAACCCTGTCCTGCGGCACCGGTGCCTGCGCCGTGATGGTAGCGGCGCACCTGCAGCAGATGGTGTCCGACGAGGTTGACGTAATCCTCCCCGGGGGGCTGCTGACGATCTCCTGGACCGGAGTCGGTGAGGTGAAGCTCCGCGGGCCGGCCCATCTGGTTTTCAGGGGCGAGTGGCTCGGATAGACGCGGGGAGATGCAAATATACAACGCGGCCAGAACCTCCACAGACGATAGATACAAGTTCGATTCGACCATACCTTATCGGAGAAAGCTAAATGGAGCTTGCAAAGCGTATCGAGAACCTCCCGCCGTATCTCTTCGTTGAGATATCGCGGAAGATAGCCGAGAAGCGGGCACGGGGAGAGGACGTAATCAGCCTCGGCATCGGCGACCCGGATATCCCCACCCCCCCGCATATCATAGAGCGCCTGTGCCAGGCCGCCCGCGACCCGGCCAACCACCGCTACCCGGAATCTGAGGGGCTGCCCCAGCTACGCGAGGCGATCGCACAGTGGTACCAGCAGCGGTTCGGCGTCGTGCTCGACCCCGACAGGGAGGTGCTGCCGCTGATCGGAGCCAAGGAGGGCATCGGCCACATAGCCCTGTGCTTCATCGATCCCGGGGATATCGCCCTGGTGCCCGACCCGGCCTATCCGGTATATGCCATCAGCACCATGTTCGCCGGGGGCTCATCCTATGACCTGCCGCTCACCGAGGAAAACCATTTTCTCCCGCGATTAGAGGACATCCCCCCGGACATCGCGCGGAAGGCCAAGGTGCTGTGGCTCAATTACCCCAACAACCCGACTTCCGCGGTTGCCGAGCTGGGGTTCTTCGAACAGGTGGTCGCCTTCGCCCAGAAATATGATATCGCGGTGTGCCACGACGGCCCCTACACCGAGGTAGCCTTCGACGGCTACCGCCCGGTAAGCTTCATGCAGGCCGGCGGCGCCAGGGACATCGGGGTGGAGTTCCATTCACTATCGAAGAGCTACAACATGACCGGATGGCGGGTGGGAATGGCGGTGGGAAACGCGTCGATAATCGATGCCCTCAAGCGGGTCAAGTCCAATATCGATTCGGGGATCCCCCAGGCGATACAGCATGCCGCTATAGAGGCGCTGAGCGGGCCTCAGGACTGCATCGACAGGAATATCGAAATATATCAGCGCCGCCGCGACCGATTGATCAGCACACTCAGCGAGATAGGGATAGCGGCTGAGTCACCGCAGGCCAGCCTGTATATATGGGCCAGGGTCCCCCACGGTTACAGCTCGATGCAGTTCGCCGCCTCTCTCCTCGATGAGGCCAATATCGTGGTCACGCCGGGCACCGGATACGGGAAGCACGGCGAGGGGTACATCCGCATGTCGCTGACCGTCCCCGACGACCTTCTGGACAAGGCCGCAGCGAGGCTGGAACAGTGGCACAAAGGCAAATTGACATAAAGTGCCATCATCATCAGAAAGGCTCCATTGAAGCATAATACCTATCCCACCCATCCCGCGCACGAGCGGGCGATGCTGGTAGGGGTGGAGGTAAAGGGGCAGCATAACACCTGGGCGGTGGAGGATTCCCTCGAAGAGCTGTCACTGCTTGCACGAACCGCGGGGGCGAAGGTCGTGGGATCGATGGTCCAGCGCCTGCAGCGTCCAACGCCCGCCTACTACCTCGGCAAAGGTAAGCTGGAGGAACTGAACGCACTCAAGGATGAGCTGGGGTACGATTTGGTCATCTTCGACGACGAGCTTTCGCCGACACAGCAGAAGAACCTCGAGGATGCACTGGGGGTCAAGATAATCGATCGAACCGCACTGATCCTTGATATCTTCGCCAGCCGTGCCCGCACACACGAGGGGCGCCTGCAGGTGGAGCTGGCGCAGCACGAGTATCTCCTGCCCCGGCTCGCCGGCCAGTGGAGCCACCTGGAACGGCTGGGCGGCGGGATCGGCACCAGAGGGCCCGGCGAATCTCAGATAGAGACCGACCGCCGCATCATCCGCAATAAGATCCACAGGTTAAAGAAGGAGATCGAGGGGGTACGAAAACACCGCGCCCTGTACCGCCGCCAGCGCAATGTGAGCGGGACACCGGTTGTGGCGCTCATCGGCTATACCAACTCGGGGAAGAGCACGCTCCTCAACGCGCTGAGCGGCGCCGGCGTGTTCGTAGAGGACAAGCTCTTCGCCACCCTGGATCCGACCACAAGGAAGATATCGCTGCCGGACGGCAGGGAGTTCCTGTTGACCGATACGGTGGGATTCATACAGAATCTTCCCACCGCGCTCATCGCCGCCTTCAGGGCGACCCTAGAGGAATTAGAAGAGGCAGATTTGCTGCTTCATGTAGTCGATATAAACCACAGGAATGCCGCGGAACAAGGGATAACAGTTGATAAGATCCTCGACGATCTGGGCCTGGGTGACAAACCGATAATCACGGTACTGAACAAGCTCGATCTGATGGCAGGCAGCGAACAGGAGATGAAGGATTCCACCGTCATGCTCAATAAAAAGGATGCTGTGATGATATCGGCGGCCAGGAAATGGGGGCTGAGGGTACTGCTGGATACAATTGCAGAAATGCTATTCGAAAGTGGTTCGCACAATATAGGTTATGTCGAATAACAACCACTGAACGGTGGTGCTGTTTACATAAAACGTAGGCTGGATCATTCCTTCTTCGGCACCTTGATACCCGATATCCCCTTGGCGATGGCCAATACCGCACATTCCTTCCCCGTCCACCACGCGCAGTGATCCTCGGTGCATAGCCCGTGCCACGCCTCCTCTTTATCCTTCTGCTTGGTCGTCATCAGCGGGCAATACAGATATTTCTGGTGCAGCGTCATGTCTTCCTCCTTTTCGTCGCCTTGCCGCTCGATCCTTCCCCTTGCCCCATTGCCGTCGGGGATTTATAATTATACCACACTGATTTCAGCATGGAACATTGGGAATGAACACTGTTAAGCGTTACCTGCCCTCCATACTGCTGGCGATATTGATACTCATCGCCTTCGCCGCCGGCTTCACCTATTCTCAACTGATTCCCGACAATCGCACGGACCTCCCTGAGGAATTCGATCTGTTATCTGAGGCCTGGCAGTCGCTGTCGGAGTATTATGTAAATGATCTCGACCCCGATGTGCTGAGCAAGGGCGCCATCGAGGGCATGTTGGAGGCGCTGGGCGACCCTTACACCGCCTACATCGAGAGCCACGAGATGGAGTTAAGCGACCTGGAAGGCTCCTACGAAGGCGTGGGGGCATACGTCTCCCTGGAGGACGGGCAGCTGATAGTGGTCTCCCCTATCGCCGGCAGCCCGGCCGAACGCCAAGGGATCAGGTCTAACGACAGGATACTGGAGATCGATGGCGAATCCACCGAAGGCATGAGCCTTATGGAGGCCATCATGAAGATCAGGGGGCCTAAGGGCTCCACCGTCACCCTCCTCGTCCTGCACACGGATGAAACCGACCCGACCGAAATCGCCATCGTCCGGGAGGAGATACAGCTCGAGAGCGTCTACCTGGACCTTCTGCCCGATAACATAGCCCATCTGCAGATCACCCACTTCGAGGCCGACACCACCGCCGAATTCATCCCCGCGCTGAGTGATGCCGTCGATGCCGGCGTTTCGGGCATCATCCTCGACCTCCGGGGCAACCCCGGCGGTTACCTCTACATCGTGGTGGAAATAGCCGACGAATTCCTCGACGGCGGCACCGTGCTCTATGAGGCTGACGGTGAAGGCAACATCTTTGATGACTACGCAGCCACCGATGGCGGGATGGCCACCGACATTCCATTGGTGGTTCTGGTCGATGGCGGCAGCGCCAGCGGCAGCGAGGTGCTGGCCGGGGCGCTCCGCGATAACGAGCGCGCCACCATTATCGGCACCACCACCTACGGCAAGGGCAGTGTCAATATCCTGCACCGCCTCAGCGACGGTTCCGGACTGTACATCACCATCGCCCGCTGGCTGACCCCGGACCATCACCTGATAGAGGGTACCGGGCTGGTTCCCGACATAGAGGTCGAGATGAGCGACGAGGACATCGATGCCGGGATCGATACACAGCTGGAATACGCCGTCGAGTACCTGCGAACCCGCTACTGATTACATGGGGAACACATCGCATCCTCTTCCCCAGCGAATCGATTTCCCGTGCAGCCCGTAACGTGGTAAAATAGATAATGAAGGTAATAAGCCAAAACCGCAAAGCGTACCATGACTACTCCATCGAGGAAAAGGTGGAGGCAGGGATTGCTTTAACCGGAACCGAGATCAAGTCGGTGCGTGCCGGAAGGGTTAATATGGGCGACGGCTACGCCCGGTCCGAAAAGGGTGAGCTGTGGCTGTACAATATACATATCGCCAAGTACGACCCCGGCAGCCGCAGCAACCACGAGCCGCGGCGGCCGAGGAAGCTGTTGCTCCATAGGCGTCAGATAAACGAGCTCAGCGCTCAGGTGATGCAGAGGGGTTACACCCTGGTGCCCCTGAGGATGTACCTTAAAAACGGAATAGCCAAGGTAGAGCTTGGCTTGGCCCGCGGCAAGAAACTTTATGACAAGCGCGAGTCCATAGCCCGGCGCGACGCAGAGCAGCGAATGGAGCGCGCCCTCAAGCTGGCCAAGCAGAGATACTGATATCCCTTCGCCAGGATGGATATGGGGACGAGTGGTTTCGACAGAGGAGGAAAGCTACAGGATTGCAGGCCGAGGTTCCACTACCCTCGTTAAACAGGTGGGAACCAATTAACTGGCGAATACGTCTACGCTAGCTAAGCGATGACACGCCCCTCCGGCTCTCCCCGACGGGCTGGAACGGGCGACGAACAGTCGGGGTGCGGCGAGCCCGATGTCGATAGGGTTGGCCCAAGTTTTCATCGACTGGCCCGTCAGTAACCGTGTCGGCAGTGGACTGTTGGGGTGAGATTGAGAAGCCGACTAAGCCTGTAGCATATCCTGGGTACTCCTTTTCTGGACGGGGAGTTCGACTCTCCCCCGTCTCCACCAAAAATCGATCGCCTGATATCTAATTTAGAATCGGGCGATTTTTATTTACCGGAACAAAGCCGGGAATCAGGCAAATGTATACTATACGGTCACTTTCCCCAATCTACACTTCATCAATTCATTGTACGTTACTCTTGACAAATTGTAAGTTTTATATTACACTAGGTAAAGTCCAGAGTACTACGGTACCGGTCGAGACACTGAAAAGGAGGAAGGAGAAATCATGGCACCATTACAAAAGAGAGCGTTATTGAGCTTTATCGTTGGTCTTATCCTTACTTTCGCTCTGGTAGCAGTATTGGTAATCCAGGGTAGTGTCACAGCATTGGAGAGCAGCTTGAATCTCAGACTGGTTATGTATGCCGCTATGGTGGGCGTGCCACTGTCCTTTTTAATTCTTGTGCACCTTACGCTTCGAAAACCTACCCAGGTTGACGAGCGTGACCGCCGCATTCTGGAAAGGTCCAGTTGGGTTCAATGGCTAGCAGCGATATTCACTCTTGTTGCGTGGAATATCACATTGACTGAAAACTATCATGATATGGGACAGGTGCCTGTTGTATTTATCAACCTTATATTTGTCTCCACCCTAATTATTGGCACGCTAGCTCAGTCCTTCGGCATCCTGATCGGCTATTGGAGAGGCGTAAGCCGTGACTAACACTAGAAGGATACGGAACCGTATCAGAAGGTTGCGCTTCGATAATGACGAGATGACGCAAGAAGAGCTAGCCAACCGTGCCGGTTGTACTCGGCAGACTATTATCGCACTCGAACAGGGCAAATATGTCCCGTCTATTGAACTTGCATTTAGAATTGCGGAGGTTTTTGGGGTGTCTTTAGAGGAAGTGTTTCAGTACAAAGAAAGCAGCTAAATAATAGACGGAGCGTGGTTATTAATTAATGGAGATTCAGTTGCCGCTAGCGTTTCTATTTTTAGCGATATTCTATTAACTACTTACTACGTGTTATAATGCGATACTGTTAAGGGATCACCGGTTATGCTTGCAGTTGAAGTTAACCACATAGTTAAATCCTTCGCCGATAAGGTCGTGGTTGACAACCTCTCTTTCTCTATCGCCCGGGGCGAGATGTTTGGCCTCATCGGTCCTAACGGTGCCGGTAAGACCACTACTATCAGGATGATGATGGACATCATCAAGCCCGACTCGGGCGAGGTTGCCATCCTCGGCGAGAAGTTGAGTGAGGCCACCAAAAACAGCCTCGGCTACCTTCCCGAGGAAAGAGGCTTGTATAGAAAGCTGAGCGTCCTTGAATCTATAGTTTATCTTGCCTCACTCAAGGGTATGGACAAGCACTCAGCCAGGGGAAAAGCCAATGAACTACTTAACCATACAGGTATGTTATCCAGCGAAAGGAAGAAGATAGAAGAATTGAGCAGGGGCATGGGGCAGATTATCCAGTTCATCGTTACCATCATTCATGACCCACAACTGGTTATCCTGGATGAGCCCTTCTCTGGCCTAGACCCGGTTAACACCGAGCTATTAAAAGGGATGTTAGCCGACCTGAGGAATCAAGGCAAAGCTGTAATCCTGAGCACACACCAGATGAATCAGGTAGAGGAACTCTGTGACCGTATCTTGATGATAAACAACGGACAGGCCGTCCTTTACGGGGACTTGAGTGAAATCAAGTCAAGATACAGGGGTAATTCGGTCATGCTAGATTCTAAAGGTGGGTTAGAGGAAGTCCCTGGGGTTGCCGCCAAGCGCGCCCACAAAGGTTATACAGAGCTGATATTGGACGGCGAGGCAACCCCCCAGCAGGTTCTGGCATATCTGGTAAACGGTGGTATAACAATCAACCGCTTTGAAGTGGCCACTCCCTCTCTCAACGAAATATTCTTGAAGGAGGTGGGTAAAAAATCGTGAACAAGACCCTCTTGATGTTCCGGCACGAATTCCTGCACACGATAAAGAGGAAAGGGTTTATCGTCATGACCCTGATGGTGCCGGTTTTAGCCCTCCTGGCCATCGGCTTTTACCAGCTCATATTAACCGTCTCCGCACCTCCGGTAGCAGCAACAACCACCATTGGCTATGTCGACGAAGCCGGTGGATTCGACCAGTATACCGATCAGGGGAATATACAGCTGGCAGGCTTCGATACAACCGATGATGCCACGGCTGCCCTGATCAACAGCGATATTTCAGAGTATTTCGTCATTCCAGCGGATTTTATATCAACCGGGGTAATTAAGCGATATACTCTGGCGAGAGAGCTGGAGACGCCCCCGACCATTGCCACGGTCATCAAAAATTTCCTCACCAGTAATATGTTAGCCGGGGAAGTACCCCCGGAAACAGTATACCGCATAGAGGCACCCTTGAACTTGGTGATAACCAGGCTTACCGAAACGGGGGAGGTGGCTGTGGAGCAGGGTGGCTACGGTAATGTCATAATCCCTGGAATTTTCAGCCTTCTGCTGGCCCTCTCCCTGATGCTCTCCTCCACCTACCTGATACAGGGGCTGGGAGAGGAGAAGGAGAGCCGCCTTATGGAGGTATTGCTTTCCTCTGTTTCCATCCGTCAATTACTAATCGGCAAGGTTTCGGGACTGGGTGCCTCTGGACTGGTGCAGGTGATTGTCTGGCTGGCCTCGTTGCCACTCCTTTTAGACCTGGCTTCATCCGTTTTCGGCGGCTTTTTCGACACTATACAATTGCCAGCTAACTTCATCGTGCTGGGTATAGTCTATTTCATTCTGGGATATTTGTTGTTCGCCTCTCTATCGGCGGGCATCGGCGCTATCAGCCCCAACGCCCGCGAAGGACAGCAACTGGCCACTATTTATACGCTTCTCCTCTTTGTGCCCCTCTGGTTCTCATCATTGCTGTTCGTATTCCCGGACAGCCCTCTGTGGACAGTGCTGACCATTTTCCCGGTCACGGCCCCCATAGCCGTAATGCTGAGGCTGGGCGTAACTGGTATTGCCACCTGGGAACTGGCGGTAAGTATAGCGATGCTATTGGCATCCATCATAGGGGTTCTATTTTTAGCCACCAGGGTCTTCCGGGCTTACCTACTAATGTATGGGAAAAGACCCAATTGGGGAGAGATTTTCCGCAGCCTCAGGAACGGATAGAGTCTATCAATGCCCAAGAGGATTGCGGTTGTGGACTACTCCAAATGCCGTGCCGATGAGTGCGACAGCGGGGTATGCGCCGCCGCCATGCAGTGTGAATACGGCAACCTGGCGCAGGAAAACCTCGACGAGGCGCCCGAGGTCAATCCGGCCAAATGGTGCCGCGGCTGTGCCAAGTGCGTCAATGCCTGTCCGTTCAAAGCGGTACGGATGATGTAACGTCATGCCTTATAACAGCATTTCATCCGTCGCTTCGTTTTATATTGACTTGCCTATACCTTAGTGATAAAATACACAATGAGGCATTAAATCATCGATGGCAATTGCTTCAAAATCAGCAGCCCCGACCCTATTGACATATAGGGCTGGGGCTTTTTAACGAAAGGAGGGGGCGATGCCAAAGGCAATCGTAAAACTGTTCCGGGACCCCGCGCGAGCGGCTAGGGCCGCGGAGGAACTGAAATCTCAGGGATTCAAAGCGGATGAGATCGGACTCCTGGTGAGTGACGAGGCCGCCGCAAATAAACTGGGAACGAAGCCCATCAAAGATATCGGCAAGGAGTTGTCCGGAATCGAGGGCATCCCCGAAGAGGCGATCAAGTATTACGAGCAGAGCGCCTCTCTTGGCGGTATCCTCATCAGCATCAAGGGGGACGAGGCCGGCCTCGGCAAGGCGGAGGGGATAATGCGGCAGGTTGACTTCGCGGATACTCCCAACAGCTTTGAGATGTGGTCTTCAAGCCCGGCGTTCCCCGCTGCAGGCCGGATGTCGGCCACCGACCCGCTTGACGCCAAGATGAGCGGAGACTTCCGTAAATACTAGGATTAGAGTTAATTAGGAGGAAGAAGTGTCTCGATTTATTGCTACTTCAGCTATTAGAGGGGCCCACCAGGTTACTAAGAAGGCAGAGGAGATGTACAAGGGTGCCCTCGAGAAGCACGGTGCGGATGCACCGGTAACCTGCGTTGACAAGGAGGGACAGGGCACCAGCTACTTCCTGCCCGTCATCTACGCATATACCGGGCACAAGATAGAGAAGCTGGGCGACATGGCCCACACTCTAGAGTACACCAAGAGCCTACTGCCGCCGCTCCCGGGCGAGAGCCTGTGGCTGCCCTACTTGGGCGAGACGGCGGATGCCGGTGTGGCCACCCTGTTCGCCGAGGAGATCATCAAGGGCATCGAGTTCGTCGAGGGCAAGCAGCCCGAGAAAAAGGGCGATTTCATTTTCAACGGCCCCATCAGCGACGTGCAGACGCGCTCATGGGGCATCCAGATGGTAGACGGCAGCATGCCCGGTTTCGCCGCCGTCCTCGGCGCCGCCAAGAGCAACGAGGTGGCGGTCAAGATAGTGCGCGAGCTCCAGTCTAAAGGTCAGCTCGTTTTCCTGTCCTCGACATCGAACGGCCGCTCCATAGTCGACCAGTTGCTGGAGGAGGGCGTGGAGCTGGGCTACAACACGTTCACCGTGCCCTTCGGCACCGATACCGAGTCTACGGTTTACGCCGCGGGCTATGCCGCACGCGCTGCCATCAGCTTCGGCGGCGTCACCCCCGGCAACTTCCGCGAGATACTGCTGTACAATAAGTTCCGCTGTTTCGCTTTCGCCCTTGCCCTCGGCCCCATGGATGACCTCAAGTGGGCCACCGGCGCCGGGGCCATCACCTACGGCTTCCCCGCGATCCTCGATACCGTAGCTCCCCAGATCCTGCCCACCGGCATCACCAGGTATGAGCATGTGGTCAGTATGCCGTTCGACGACATCCCGGGCAATGACGACATGGAACGGGCGGAGCGCCTGGTGCAGCGCTGCATCGAGGTACGCGGCATCAAGATCAAGATCCCCTCGGTTCCCATCCCGGTGGCCTTCGGGCCCGCCTTCGAGGGCGAGATCGTGCGCCGCGGCGACATGCAGCTGGAGTGGGGCGGTAAAGGCGGCATGTGCTTCGAGTGGCTGTCGATGAAGGACGCCAACGAGATAGAGGACGGCAAGTTCACCGTCGTCGGCCCTGACGTGACCGACTGCGAGGAAGGCTCCAAGGCGCCCATGGCCCTCATCATCGAGGTGGCGGGGCGCAAGATGCAGAAGGATTTCGAGCCGGTGCTGGAGCGCCAGATCCATAACTTCGTCAACATGGCCGAGGGTATCCAGCACATAGGCCAGCGGGACATCGCCTGGGTCCGCTTCAGCAAGGCCGCGGTGGCCAAGGGCTTCAGGCTCAAGCACCTCGGCGATATCCTCCACACCTGCTATCATAACGACTTCGGAGCTATCGTGGACAAGGTGC
>Ga0180438_10009243_pt1 | contig 12325 bp, 12 predicted proteins | sample SS_ome_12_FD_132455 | JGI IMG/M metagenome (GOLD analysis project Ga0180438, IMG submission 132455) | Hypersaline lake sediment archaeal communities from the Salton Sea, California, USA - SS_3_D_2 metaG | ecosystem: Environmental > Aquatic > Non-marine Saline and Alkaline > Hypersaline >...
CACACTCCGTGTGCCGTCCACCATGGTGCAGGGAGTCGATCGCTTCAGTTGCAACTGAACGAGGGCGGGAAGGGCTGCGCCCCGGCGGCGGCCGGCTCCAAGTCGCACGACGCCTGCGCCAGGTGCTCCAAGAGCAGCTTCGCCCGGCGGTGCACGTTGGTCTCGGCCAGCAGGGCCTCCTTTGCGTCCAGCCCGATGTCGAGCATGTAGCTGATGATGTCGGTGAGCGTGCCCAGCGAGAGGTCGCTGCCGAGAAGCTGGTCGAGCTGCTCGTGCGCCTGGGGCAGATCGGCCAGGATCCGCAGAAACGCGCCGCGCAGCTTCCGTATGAGCGCGGCGGTCTTGCCGACCTGCTGCGGCGGATAGCGGTCTTCGCAGATTTCGGCCACCGCCTCGCGGAAACTCTTCGCCGGCGGCAGCTCCCTCACGAGCCGGACGCGGCGAAGCGCCACCAAGAGCACGTTGTGCGCCCCGCCGGCGAGCCGCTGGGAAACAATCACGCGGCCAAGGCAGGCGATGGGCCGCACCGGCGGCCTCCCCTCGTAGTCCCGCTCCCAACCGGGGGCCAACAGGCCCATCGTGATCAACCGGTCACCTGAGAGCGCCTCCTCAAGCATCGCCCGATATCGCGGCTCGAAGACGTGCAAGGGCTGCATCACGTGGGGGAACAGCACCAGGTTGGGTAGGGGAAAAAGCCTCGCCGTCCCGCAGAACTCCTGGGCGGAAAACGAGAATTCATCGAACGTGGACATGCTTTACCAATCTGGTGAGTTTTGGCTCGCCGGGGCGAATGCCATGTCGAATCCATGACGATCCGGCGGCCGTGGCTGCCGCATGTTCCATTATAGCCGGCAGCGGGCAAGAGGCCATTTCCGGCCACCGCCACCCCGCCCGCGCCCTGCCTTGACACTCGCCCGGCTGCCCCGCAGAATGGACGCTTCCCGATCGCCACCGCCCCTTTGGGGGCACAATTCTGACCGCTTCCCATCCCCCGCTTAAGCACCATGACGGCCGCTCGTCGCCCAGGGCCATCGCCGCCGGCCAAGGTGGTCGCCGCGCTGGGCCGCCATTACCCCGACGCCCAATGCGCGCTCAACTTCAGCTCGCCCTTGGATCTGCTGGTGGCCACGATCCTCTCGGCGCAGTGCACGGATGAGCGGGTGAACCAAGTGACGAAAGACTTGTTCAAAAAATACCGCTCGGCAGCCGACTACGCGGCCGCCACGCCCGCCCAGCTCGAACAAGACGTCCAAAGCACCGGCTTCTTTCGCAATAAGGCCAAGAACATCCAGGCCGGCTGCCGCATCTTGGCCGACGAGCACGGCGGCCGGCTGCCGCAAGACCTCGACGCGCTGGTGCAACTGCCCGGCATCGGCCGCAAGACGGCCAACGTCGTGCTGGGCACGGCGTTCGGGATCGCCTCGGGCGTGGTGGTCGACACGCACGTCGCCCGAATCAGCCGGCGGCTCGGCCTCACCAGCCACAAAGACCCGGTCAAGATCGAGCAGGACTTGATGGTCGCGATTCCGAAAGAAGAGTGGATCGCCTTCAGCCACCGCATGATCCACCACGGCCGGCGGGTCTGCACGGCGCGAAAGCCCAAATGCGACGAGTGCCCCCTGGAGGCGTTTTGCCCCCGCGTCGGCGTGGTGAAAAAGAGGGATTAGGAGTTCCGATGATCCTCTCCGGAAAAGAAATCCGCTCGCAGCTCGGCGGGAACATCATCATCGACCCGTTCGACGAAAAGAACCTCAACCCCAACAGCTACAATCTCTCGCTGCACGACGAGCTGATGGTCTACGAAGAGGTCGTGCTCGACATGCGGAAGGCGAACCGCGTGCGGCGGGCGGCGATTCCGCCGGAAGGACTCGTCCTCCAGCCTCTCCAGCTCTACCTCGGCCGCACCGCCGAGCGGACCGAAACCCACAACCTCGTGCCGATGATCGAGGGCCGCTCGTCGGTGGGGCGGCTGGGGCTGTTCGTCCACGTCACCGCCGGCTTCGGCGACGTGGGGTTCTGCGGCTACTGGACACTCGAGATGTTCGCCGTCCAGCCGGTCCGCATCTACGCCGGCGTGCCCATCTGCCAGATCTTCTATCACGACATCCGCGGCGAGTTCGTCGAATACGCCAGCGAAAAATACCAGCACAACACCGACATCCAGCCGAGTCTGCTGTTCAAAGAGCTCAACCCCAAGTCGGCCGAAAACCCGCAGCTCGAGCTCCCTTTCGGGATGGAAAGCTCGAATCAGTAACCTGGAACCGGTGGCGGGGACGAACGAGAACGCCGGCCGACCTCCAGCAAGCCCAAGGCAACAGTGGCCTGCAGGGACATGTCTCCCGCAGAACTGAGGCACCCGCCTTTTTGGGGGTGATGCCGGCATTCAGGACGCGGCCACGCCGGCAAACCGCTCTTGGCCCGGCCGTGGCTTCCTGAGACAATGGCCGCCCGAGCCGGGGCGAACCGCGATCCATGGAGGGACGTTCTCGTGCGGCGACCGAGGATAGGCGACTACCTCGTCTACTTGCTGGTGAGGATTCTGATCGCGATCGTCCAGGCGATCCGCCTGGAAACCGGCCAACTGCTCGCCCGCCGCATGGCCCGGCTGTTCGCCGACGTGCTGAAAATCCGCGGCGGCGTGGTCGACGACAACCTGCGGCACGCCCTGCCCGAGCTCTCGCCGGCCGACCGCAGGCAGTTGGCCCGGCAGATGTGGGAGCACCTCTTCCTGCTCGTGCTCGAGGTCGCCCACGCGCCCCGCAAGATCCACGAGACCAACTGGCGCCAGTTCGTCAAGCTCCGCGGAGAAGACGACCTCGTTCGCCTGATGATCAGCGACCGCCCGACGATCGTCGTGAGCGGGCATTTCGGCAACTTCGAGGCGGGCGGCTACCTGCTGGGCGTGCTCGGCTTTCCCACATTTACCGTCGCCAGGAAACTCGACAATCCCTACCTCGACCAGTTTGTAAACCGCTTCCGCAAGGCCACCGGCCAGGTGATCATCCCCAAGAAGGGCGGCTACGACCAGATTCTCGACGTGCTCGAAAACCGGGGCACGATGATGTTTCTAGCCGACCAGTACGCCGGCGAGAAAGCGTGCTGGGTCGAGTTCTTCCATCGGCCTGCCTCGGTCTACAAGGCGATCGCCCTGCTGTCGCTGCACCACGACGCCCCCCTCGCCGTCTCCTATTGCCGCCGCCTCGACCGCCCCATGCACTTCGAAATGAACTGCTTCGCCGTGGCCGATCCGCGAACCGCCGGCAGCCAGATCGGCAGCATCCGCGAGCTCACCCAATGGTTCACCAGCCAACTGGAGCAGGCGGTCCGCCGCGCGCCGGAGCAATACTGGTGGGTACACCGCCGCTGGAAAGACCCCCGCCCGGAAAAACGCAAGCGGCAGAAGCAGGCGGCGTAGTGCCGCGGGGCGCAAATCGGGGCTGCCCCGATTTTCGCGCACGGGAACTGTCCCGACTTTCCGGGCACCGTCGCGCTGCGATGGCCCAGGGCTGGCGGACTCCGGGCGGGGGCGAGATAATGCCCCCTGAAAGGAGTCCCTGATGAGCGAATCGAAGACGAAGGTGCCCCACCACGAGCGGCCGCTCTCAGCACGATTTCGTCAACAGCGGACACTGCAAAGAGCATTCCGAGTGCTTCACATCGCCCTCCCCAGCCTTGGGAAATGACGGCGCGATCTGCCAGCCGGGCGGCCTGTACGGCAAGGGGTACGTGATCGTCCTCGAATCTGGTGCGACGGCCAACCAGCGGGTCAAATGGGCCTTCAGTACCGGCCGGGAGATGCGGTCTTCGCCTCTGGTGGTCGACGGCTCGATCTACGTCGGCGGACGTGTCAGGCGAAGAATCCTTGCGCTCGATTCCACTGGCACGTCCCTATGGGCGGACGTGGAAAGCGCACTGAACAACCTCACCTCCTCGCCCGCGCTCAGCCGCGACGGCAACACGCTCTACATCGGCGGCTTCGACGGACGGCTCCACGCCATATCACGGGAAACCGGACAGGAGCAATGGAGTGTTGGGCGGACGGAGAACGCGAGAATCCGTCTGCCCGAGAGAGACGACGGCGGAAACGTGCCCCGAGACTTCACCACGGCCGGCCACATACCCGAGGCCCCGGCTGTAGGCTCCGACGGCACCGTCCATTTTGGATCGTGGGACGGGCATCTCTATGCCGTGTCGCCGCAGGGCGAGTTGAAATGGTTGATCGACCTGAAGGATCGAGTGACGTCGGCACCAGCCTTGCCGGAAGACGGACATGTGTTGGTCTCAACCTACGAAGGCACACTGTGTGCCGTTCGTATGAGATCCGGTAAGCCTGCCCTAGCTTGGTCCGTAAAAGCTAATGCGAGGTACTCGTCCCCGCTCATCTCTGCTGACAAAAAGGTGTCTGTCGGCACACTCGACGGAAAGTTGCGTGCCTACCGGCTCAACGACGGGGCAAGGCTCGGCGAAATCTCCTCCGAAGGTGGGTCCACGCCTCGCCTGTTCCAGGCGGTGACGGCGTACTCTATATCGGAAGCTCGCACGGCTATTTCCGTGCCGTCGAATGAAGCTCAACGAGAAGGAAACATGTGCAAGAACACGGCAACCGGAATTCTATTCGCCCTGCTTGTGGTGGGACTCTCGCCGGCGCAAGACGACGGCTTAACCTTCGACCGAGTCGTTGAGCTGGCATGCGAGTATATGGCCGATGAGAACGCGGCCCGTCGATCCGAGATTCTTGACGAGATCGGCGACTGAGGGAGCCGACTCGACGACATTGCGTTGGCTCTTCGACCCACGCCACCAGCGGATCCGCCGACAGGGTATCTTCCCGCTGACAAATTCACCGTACCCCGGCTACGGGCGGAGATGGCCCGATTGATCCCTTCGGACGACGGGCCGGTGCCTCTGAGCGACAAGTCGCTGCCCGCGCCGGGCGAAGAGTACATGAACTGGGTCTTCGTGCCGGAAGACTACTCCCCGGAAAGGCCGCTGGGCATGGTCATTCAGCTCCACGGCGGAGGTGGAGAGAGTCCGCAGCACCGGGCCGGAAAATACGCTCTGGAGACACGGTTCTACATGATGGACGACCAGAATTACGTCTCCGTGGGTCGGACCGCCAACGGCGCCGTTCGCGTTCAGGTCACAGAGGACGGGAGGCGAAGATCGACGTCGTCACGACGGCAAAGGTTCCTCGAAGCGAGTTTCATCACGGGGCGGTCGCCCAGAACGGTTCCGGAGTGAAGGTCTACCTCGACGGAGAAGCCTGCTCTCTTCACGGGAAGAACGACTCGCAGTGGGCCGCTCATTTTCAGTCGGTCAGGGTTTGGATTGGACGTGGTCCGAGCAGCTTCTTCAAAGGTGTGCTGGATGAAGTGTACATGTACAAGCAGGCAATGGGCGAACCGACGATAGACCGCCAGGTACAGGGGTTCGGAGAGTTGGCGGGACGACATGTGCGGATCTACAATAACACCTTCCATTCCAGTGTGCACCCCATCATTGCGGTCCACGGCGACCCGTTGGAGAAAGTGGAGATTCATCACAACTGGTTTGTCAACGGCAAGCGCGGCCGCGCCGTGGACCAGTGGAACGGCCGGAAGAACGTCGTGATGTTCGAAAACGCGTATGGGCAAGACGCCTTAATTATTGAACCACGGGGAACACCCCGACAGATCCGTCGATAGACATCCTGGCGGAGATCTACCATGCATCGCTGTCTCGTCGCATGTGTCCAACTCTTCGTCATTCTCTGTGCCGTTGCACCGTTTGGCTCGGCCCACGCAGACGATGTCGAGTGGAAAGCCGGCTTCGCCTCGGCAAAGATAACACCCGACAAGCCGGTCTACCTGGCGGGCTTCGTTGCGCGTCAGCACAAACCTTCGGAAGGGATTGATCTCGACCTGTACGTGAAGGCCCTGGCCCTGGAGGATGTTAGAGGAAACCGGGCCGTGATTGTGACGATGGACGTCCTTTCGGTCGACGACAGGCTCCTCGATCCAATCATCCGGAGGATCGGCGAGAAGACCGGTCTAAGAAGGGAACAGCTTCTTTTCAACGTGTCGCACACGCATAGCGGTTCTGGCCTTCGATTTGACAGCGACCCGTCGAATGAGTTTGTGCGCAACATGGTGGAGTTCACGCGGAATCTGGCGGACATAACCCTCGAAGTCACGGTCCGCGCGCTGGATGGCCTACAACCGTCGCGGCTTCACTTCGGCAGGGGCGTCGCCCACTTCGCGATGAACCGCCGCAAGTTCGTGGAGAGGGGCGGTGTGAAGATGGCCCCGAATCCACAGGGACCAGTCGATCGGAGCGTTCCCGTACTGCGGATTACAGCTCCCAACGGGCGGCTGCGGGGCATTCTCTTCGGGTACGCCTGCCACGCGACAGCCATTCTCTACGACAATTTCAAGATCAGCAACGATTATCCCGGGTACGCACGAGCCTTTCTGGAGAAGAAGTATCCAGGTGTGCAGACTGTTTTCCTGCAGGGCTGCGCCGGCGACGTGATGGCCTTTCCCCGCGGGACGATCGAATGGGCGCAGAAGCACGGCGAATCACTGGGCCAAGAGGTCGCCCGCAAGGTCGAGGATCGTCTCTACCCCATCTACGAGAAGAAGCTGAGGCCGGTCCGTGGTCCCCTCCGTGTTGCGTTGGACCAGCCAGAGCTTCCTATCCGAAGGATGTCGCGACAAGAGTTGGAGCAGATCGCTGGCGGACTCGTTCGTCGAGACGGCACGCGCGAGATCAACCCAACACGCAGAGAATCGCGCGGGAACTTCTGCAGCGTCTGGAGAAGGGGGAGACGCTGCAAACGAACATCTCGGCTCCGGTGGCCGTCTGGCAGTTCGGGCAGGATCTATCCCTTGTGGTGCTAGGAGGCGAGATCGTGCAAGACTATGTCAACATCATCGAGCGGGTCGTCGGCCCCGGCGGCCTCTGGGTCGCTGCCTACTCCAACGGAAGTTACGGCTACATTCCCTCGGCTCGCGTGCTGCAGGAAGGTGGCTACGAAGCCAAGGGGACGCGCTGGGGCCAGTTCGCCCCCGAAGTGGAAAGTGCTTTTGCGGCCAAGGTCCGTGAAATGGCCGAGAAGCTGGGACGAGAGGTCCCGCCGCGGCAATAGCGACGCCGCCTCGACATGCGGAGCATGGTTGCCACCCGGCAAGTTCCGCGACTACAATCGCGATTGCACCTGTGAATGCCAGGTGGCAGACGGATTGTGAGTCCCCCATGGAGAGAGTATCCATGAGCCCTTTGTGGCGAATCATGCACGGATTCATCACGGTCGGCATTACAGGCGTCATGGTGATCGCGACAAGTAGGGTCGACGGAGCCGCTCCGACGTCGGTTGTCGCCGACTGGGAGCGCCAAGACTCCGTGGCAACAGTCGGATATCAGCAAGCCTACGCAAACACTGTGGCGAAACTCTCGGCGGAATCGAAACGCAGGCTCCAGCCGATCCTGGACAACTTGGACGACTCCTTCCACGGGGGCGATGCCAAATACAAGCAGGCGTACATCGAGGCTCATCGGGCTCTGAGGCGTCAACGACTAGCGCCCTATCTTGACCGCATTCGGACGATCGTCTTTGCGAAGAACTACGGCCTACTGAGCAATTACTCGGGCAGCTTGCCGTTCAACACGTGCGGATTGTCTTTTGAAGGGCTGAAGGAATGGGGGCCGGGCGCCGAATTGTGTCTCTTGAAGATTAATGAAGATCTGTTCGGAGGAGAGACGGTTCTCCTCAAGGATCCTGACGGATGCATCCGGGACCCGAAGGTGTCATTTGACGGCAAGCGGATTCTGTTCGCGTGGAAGAAGTCGCCTCATGACGATGACTACCATTTGTACGAGATGGAGGTCGCCACGGTCAATCCGACGTTGTTGCCAAACGGTCAAGTGATCTACACGCGGTGGGAGTATAACGACCGCAACCACATGTACAATATGGCGCTGTTCATGATGAATCCCGACGGTTCCAAGCAGACCGAGTACTACGGCAACTCTTCCTGGTGGCCCGTCTGCGTGCTCCAGGCTCGGGGAATCCCGGGGACGTCGAAGGTGATGGCCGTGCTATGTGGACATCATTCGTCAGCCTCCGGGAAATTGGCGATTGTCGATCCGAGCAAAGGCAGGAACTATCCGCTGGGAGGCAAGGCAAGCGAGCACGGCGTTCAGCTGATCTGCCCGGTGCGAGAGTACGTTTACAGCGAGTCGAACCTCCACGAAGGGGATCGTTGGGGCCGAGTTGGCGAACAACACCAGTACCCCTATCCCCTGGACGAGAAGGCGATGTTGGTCGCCTATCGGCCGTCCAGTTCACGGCCCCACTATGACGGTCCGCCCTATCCGGTGCGATTTGACATCTTTTTCGCCACCATCGACGGGGACCGGAAACTGCTTGTCAGTGACGAAAAGCTCCATTGCACGCAGCCTTACCCGCTTCTCCCGCATCCCAGGGCGCCGGTAGTGGCGAGCAAGGTCGATTACCGTGAGGAGATCGGCTCCTTCTACGTGCACGATGTCTATGGAGGCGAAGGGCTCGTCGGCGTCCCGCGGGGCACGGTCAAAAGGCTCCGCGTGGTTGCGCTGGACTATGTTGCTGGCCGGGTAGGGAGACACATGGGGATGGGAGATACCACACACGGTGTTCCGGCTCCGACGGCGGGCAGTTTCATGGCCACTCCGATCTCTCGAAACTGGGGCGCTTGGGACGTTAAGATCGTGTTAGGCGAGACGCCCGTCTACGAAGACGGGTCGGCGGCGTTTTCGGTTCCGGCCCGACGTCCCCTCTATTTCCAGGCGATTGACGCCAAGGGGCATTGCGTGCAGACGATGAGGAGTTGGTCCACACTGGTGCCTGGCGAAACACAGTTCTGCGTCGGCTGCCACGAGAACAAGAACCAGTCGCCGCCGGCGTCAGCGATGCCGACGATCGCCCTTCGGAAAGGGGCTCGGCCGCTGGAGCCATTTCACGGGATCGAGAATCAGGGGTTCAGTTATCCGAAGTTTGTGCAGCCGATCCTCGACAAACACTGTGTACGATGCCACGACGAGGAACATCCTCGGGCAATCAACCTGAAGGAGGCGCCGCTTGTGCAGGACGAAGATGCGAGGAAGGAGTGGAATCAGTCCTATGAAATCCTCACGAGCAAGGGATTGGTGTCCTGGATCAGCGCGAGTTCCGCCACCAACGTGCTGCCGCCGTACATCGATGGATCCTGTAACCGCAAGCTGATTCGCGCACTCGAGAGCGGACACAACAACACGTCCATCACCAACGAGGAAATCGAGATCCTGTCATGCTGGATCGACCTCTTGATTCCCCACTGCGGCACTCATACGGAACGAATGGTCGGCGATGACAACGTGGCAGAATATACCTCATTCCTCAGCCGGAGAAGGAACTGGGAGGCGCAGGAACGGCGGCTCATCGAGGCGGTGATTCGTGATGAATACGGGGACAAGCGGCGAGAGACGGATGCTGAGTGAAGCGAAGCGTCCGGATTCGCGGATCGAACACGTTGCAACGTGATTTGCTCAAGCGATAGGAAGGAACGATGATGACACGTCGGAAGAGCCTGGCCGGTACCATTTCTCGATGTCGCATCTTCGTTGTGTCGCTCCTGCTGTTGTCGAGCCCGCAAGCGACGGCCCATGGGGAAGAAGTGAATGCGGACGCAGCGCCCGGCGATCAGATCGACGTGTCACCTGACTCTTCGGCCGGCCAAGACGTGCGAATCGTGGTCGGGTTCGATGGAAGCTGCCCCCACAATCCGGCCGGCGTGAGGCGGGAAGGGCCGCGAAAGTTCACGATCTATCCTTCGTGGCGTTCGAGTCCCGGAATCGATGAAGAGGCTGTCGGCCGCAGTACTCGGTTGGGATTCAAGGTCGTCAACGCGGGCAACACCTCGGTGCCTGTGGACCTGTCGATCGACTGGCAATATCACGACGCCCCGCCCAAGGACCGGCCTAATTTCTCCAGTGTCGAGGAATATATGTCGTACCGCGATTTCGTGTCGGTGCAGCGGCCGAACAGCGACAGGTGGCGGACGGTGATGGTCGACGTGGACGATTCCGTGGCCTGCCTGCGACTAGACGCGCCACAGGGTGAAACCGAAGTCCACTGGCATCCGTCCTACAACTACACCCAGAGCGAGCAATTCGTTGAATCGCTCCGCGGCCATCCACTGGTCGAGATCGAGAAGATCGGCGAGAGTCCCGAAAAGCGAAATCTCTGGATGCTACGAATCACCGACCGATCGACGCATCCGAAGAAGAGTTTCCTGATACGCTCGCGAGTTCATGCCTATGAGAGCGCCGCCAGCTACAACATGGAGGGGATGGTCCGCTGGCTGCTCTCCGGCGAGGCCTATGCCGCACAAGCGTTGCGACGCTATGTGTTCTACGTGATCCCCATGGCCAATCCGGATGGCGTGTACAACGGCCTGGGTTCGCTCACCTCGCCTCGAGGCATCAGCCTGTCGTCAATTCCCTATCAGCCGGACGAAATCAACCTGCCTTTCAAGAAGGCCATCGACCGGGTACGTCCCGTCGTAGCCGTCGACCTTCACAACTGGCAAAACAAGCATACCGACGGATTGCTGGGGCTCGATCCTGAAATCCGAGAGCATTTCGTCCGTTTCATGCCCGATCAGCTACAATTCGGCAAGCGGTGGGACATCCGCGATCCCGAGCCGCTCTCGACAGAGGCCCCGGCCAAGGAATTCTTACGCTACTACTGCCAACGCAACTTCGGGGCCGTTGGCGTGACCTTCGAGTTTCCCTGGTTTGGCCGAAACCCGCAAGACATGCGTGACACGGGCTGTCAGGCCCTTTGGGCATTGTTGCGAGCGCTCGATCCGCCGCCGGGCAAACTGCGGTGATGCCGTTGCCGCCGTCGACGCAAGACGGACGGTGCTGATGAATCGGTGATTGTTATACGAAGTCGTTGGGGGAAGAGGGTGCTTTGGGAGAACCTGTGGCGGGCTTTCAGGCATGTTCTATAGGAAGCTAGAGAAGGCAAGAGAGTGATTCGCGAACAAGCGCATGGCAGTCAAGAACTATCGAGGTCACGTCGCCCGCTGAAGTTTGCGCGGACAAGCAGAGATCCGGTCGGTGTAATCCAATTGATGGCGCGAAACGGCGGATCTTCGGCCTTGACCACAGATTATGCTGGTGCCCCCGGACTAACCGACCGCGTCCGTAAAGCGCCTCCTGCAGCATGGACATTGGCCGTCGAAGCCCTTGGACAATGCAGAAAAGGCAGAGGGTTGCGGGAGTGTCATGACGGCCTTGAACGCGAGTGGAGCGCGATGCGCGTAGTGACGATAAGTGACTCCCCCTGCGGAATGGCCAAGGATTTCGACGGATGACTCGGGGACGTGCTCGTCGTAATAGGTCGCGCAAGTCTTGCGAAGATCTTTGAGCACCCACGGCTGTTCTTCCCCTGTCTCGACGTTCGTCTCGGGCCGATGTCGGCAAAGCTGCGAACAACAATTTGACAAGTGACTTCTCCTAGAGCTTGATTGGAAGTTGGTTGGTCTGATCTCAAAGTCTCGTTTGTTAAGTTTAGTCTCCCGTCCCCGACTTTTTCGCAAGACACTCGGGACAGGTGCCCCAATAGATAACCTCTGCCTGCTCGATCTGGTAACCCGAGTCGGCGGCGGCGGTCGCGCAGTGCGTTTCGCCGAGAGTGCAGTCGACGTCGACCGTTCTTCCGCAGGTGCGACAGATCACGTGGTGGTGTTTGACACCGACCCGATCCTCGTAGAGAGCCGGCGACCCGGCGGGTTGGATGCGCCGGATGAGGCCCTTCTCGACCAGCATCCCGAGGGCGTCGTACACCGCCTGTCGCGAGATGGCACCGATCTCGGCGCGAACGTCCTCGGCGACCTGGTCCGCCGTGCAGTGGGGCCGACCCGATACCGCCCGCAGCACGGCCAAGCGCTGGGCCGTGACTTGGAGACCGCGTTCGCGAAGGAGGTTGGCTGGATCGTTACGCATAATTGAATCGTATGTCCAATTATGGACTAAGTCAGTTATTCTTCTGAGTCCAATCCATTTATAGCTGAACGCTCGATGAATTTGGCTTCGTAATCCAGTGAAATCGACCGACCGCAGTTAGCGCTGCCGAGATCGCCGATCTGTGTCGTCAGATTGAGTGCGCGAGACAGTCGATTCTCATACCCCTTTCGGTTCTACCTGAGTCCGTGAACGTGTTTCCTGTCTGAACGCGAGAATGCCCTTGTTTTCTCGGCGATTTCGGCGATGATGAGGAGCATCAGGATTTCACCCGGCAGGTGAGGGAAGGATGCCCATG
>Ga0180438_10009244_pt1 | contig 12325 bp, 10 predicted proteins | sample SS_ome_12_FD_132455 | JGI IMG/M metagenome (GOLD analysis project Ga0180438, IMG submission 132455) | Hypersaline lake sediment archaeal communities from the Salton Sea, California, USA - SS_3_D_2 metaG | ecosystem: Environmental > Aquatic > Non-marine Saline and Alkaline > Hypersaline >...
AGGTGAAAATCCGAGGACGGAGGGTCCTCGGAGACCAGGTTGTGCAGCCTCCAGACGATGTCCTTTTTCAGAGAAGCTGACAGGGCGAACCGGTTCTTCCTCGGCAAACACTCGAAGCTGGTGCTCCGCAATCGATCCGGCAGTTCCTTGAGGCTGCTCGGGGTGTAGATCCCCTCTCTGCCCCTCTCGAGGAAGACGGGATTGGCGTCTGTCGCCCACAACTCGAGCTCGGGCAGTCGGTCGAAACGGTTGCGCAGGGTCTGCCAGACGATCTTCAAGCTGTACGCCTCCTCCCCGCAAGCGCACCCGGCCGACCAGACGCGGATCCCCTCGCGAGCCCCAAGGATCAGTCCCGGCAGCACCTCGCCCTCCAGGGCCTGCCAGAGGAGGCGGTCCCGAAAAAACCTGCTTATGGAAACGTCCATGAATCGCTCGCTCTTCTGCCTCTCCTCCGTGTCCATCTCGAGCCTTTGCAGGTATTCCTTCAGGTTCCGGCACTCGAGGGCAAGCATATGGGCGCGCAGCCTCTTCATCACCCCCCGCCTGACCCTACGATAACCCGACCATGAAAGCCCAAAAAAGCGCAGGATCTGTCGAAATTGTTCGTCGTGCATGGCCTCCTGTCCCCTTTTCCCTCAACAATGTACTATACAACGGAAGGCGGAACCCTTTACAAGAACGTCCCATATCTCTTAACATGTTGCCGAGTGGAGAGATGTCCGAGTTGGCCGAAGGAGCACGACTGGAAATCGTGTAGGCGGCCTCAAAGCCGCCTCGAGGGTTCGAATCCCTCTCTCTCCGCCATTGATTTTGGTCGCAAGAAAAGCTTGGTCGTGCTAGACGGGGAACTAGCGGTGCCCTTTACCCGAAATCCGCTTATGCGGGGTCGAATCCCCTTTTGAGGCGACTGTTTGGTAGGGGACTGAGCGCAAAGGGCAGAGTTGAGAGCCGGGACCCACGCAACAGATGGCTGCTGAATCCCGCCAGGTCCGGAAGGAAGCAACGGTAGGTGGTTTCGTCTGTGTGCCGTGGAATCTCCTGGTTTGATCTGTCTTTTTCGTTTCCGCCCTGTTGGGCAGCGTCGAAACTGGGTGCACGGCCAAGCCCTCTTTCTTGGGTGGGTGGTCTTTGAGGGCCTGATCCCTGGCCCCTGACCCCTTTTTTCCCTTTCGCCTTTGCCCTTTCGCCTTGAGATGCCCGTTCACCGGCAGCCTCTTTGAGGCAGGAGGATTCCTCGCAAATGTCCTATCAGGTCCTGGCCAGAAAGTGGAGGCCCCAAACCTTCGACGAGATGGTCGGCCAGGAGTTCATCTCCCGGACCCTAGAGAACGCCTTACGTACGGGCCGCGTGGCCCATGCCTTCCTGTTTACAGGCTCTCGGGGGGTGGGCAAGACTTCGGCTGCCCGCATCCTAGCCAAGTGCCTCAATTGCGACCAGGGGCCCGCACCCACACCCTGCAATGATTGCTCCTCGTGCAAGGAAATCACCGAGGGCAGAAGCCTGGAGGTGTACGAGATCGACGGGGCTTCGAACACGAGCGTCGACGACATCCGTGAACTCAGGGAGAATGTCAAGTACCTGCCACGTCCCGGCAAGCGCCGCGTCTACATCATCGACGAGGTGCACATGCTCTCGAAGAGCGCCTTCAACGCTCTATTGAAGACCCTCGAGGAACCCCCGGAACACGTGGTCTTCATCTTCGCAACCACCGAACCACACAAGGTCCCGGAGACGATCCAGTCTCGATGCCAGCGTTTCGACTTCCGGCGCATCCCCAGGGCCAAGATCCTCGGCCGGCTTCAGGAAATGGCCAAGGCCGAGGACCGCGAGATCGATGACAGTGCGCTGGCCGCAGTCGCCAAGGCGGCCGATGGGAGCATGCGGGACGCCCAGAGCCTGCTCGACCAGATCATATCGTATTGCGGCTCCTCGGTGACCAACGATGCGGTCGCGGAGATCCTCGGCATCGCCGGACGAGAATACTTCTTCAGGATTTCCCAGGCGATCCTCGGGCAGGACCCCAAGGGGTGCATCGAGGCACTGGACGATATCTACCGATCCGGGTACGACATCAACCAGTTCTACCAGGACTTGGCCGAGCACTTCCGCAACCTCCTGGTTGCTCGCCTTCTGCCCGATCCCGCATCCGTGCTGGAGATGGCGGAGGGGGAAATCCAGGAGTTGAAGCAACAGGCTGAGCAGGCCAGCCCCGAAGACTTGAGACGCCTGGTTTCCATCCTCCTCAAGGCCGAGGAAGATGTTCTCCGATCGCATCTGCCGAGGATGGGCATGGAGATCACCCTGATCAAGATGGCACACCTTGGGCGGCTGGAGCCTTTGGAGAAGATACTGGCGAAGATTACAGCCTTCGAGCAGACCATGCGCGGATGGCCTCAAGCTTCCCGCGGTGGTTCCGCCAGTCTGCAGTCGAGCAAGGCTCGCAAGAAGTCCTCAGGCCCGTTGGCGACCAGGGCGGATGTGGGCACACCAAAAGAGGCACGTAACACGACCACAGAACACTCCAAGACCCAAGAACCCGACCGGGCAACTCGGGCTGGCACAGAGGAAGACATCCAGAACGAGATCCCGGAGGAGGGGGGTGCACATGACCCTTCGCCTGGCATCCCGTGGAATGCGCCCGATGCCTGGCAGAGCTTTGTCGAAACGGTCCGACAGGACAGGGCCATGACAGCCGCCCTGCTCGAGGACGTGGACCAGTGGGAGGTGAACGAGAGTGCCGTCAAGGTGTTTTGTGAGAAGGGCTCTTTCTTGTACGATCAGCTCTGCACCCCGGGGATGAGATCGCAACTCTCGAGGAGTGCCGGTGCCTGCTTCGGAGGGACGGTACGGTTCGAGGTTTGTCCCCAAGAAAAGCTGAACGACTCCAAAGTGCAACCAACGAGTATACAGGAGCAAGAAGAGACGAAATGCCGGCAATCGCGCCCTGCGGTTGAGGAGGCACAAAACGACCAGGCCGTGAAGACCGCCCTCGAGGTTTTCCACGGAACGATCAAGGACGTGAAGCTCTTCGGCACCGACAAGGGCGAGAACGAAGAAACAGAGCCATAGTGCGGCAAGGCCGCAGGCAAAGGAAGGGGTCAGGGATCAGGGGCCGGGGGTCAGGCCCCGCGCCCCGGCAAATCGAAACGGAAAGCAGGATATACACACCTAGAATACCTAACGGGATGTCCGGGAGACGAAAGGGGGCCCCCAAGTCGCGCGCAAGTTGAGGGATACGGCTATGTTGGTGATGCATCGTCAGGTGCTGGCCGTATGCCGTTTTGGTTTATGCCGGGCGACTTTGACAGGGGGAGGGAGAGACGGAGCCCAAGTAAATCGAAACGGCATGCGGCCAGCACCTGACGACTTGGGGTCTCAAGAGACTGTACCATTGCGAGAGACGGGGGAAGAGTGATGAAAAAGGGGTTAGGCCAGATGATGAAACAGGCCCAGAAGATGCAAGCCCAGATCCTCAAGATCCAGGAGGAGATGGCCGAGCGGACCGTGGAGGCCGCCTCGGGCGGCGGGATGGTCTCGGTCACGGCAAACGGGAAGCAGGAGGTCCTTTCCGTTCGGATCGAGCGTGAGGTCGTGGACCCTGAGGACGTGGAAATGCTGCAAGACCTCGTCGTGGCTGCTGTCAACGAGGCCCTGAAGAAGGCTCAGGAGATGGTTGCCGAGGAGATGGCAAAGGTCACCGGCGGCTTGCAACTCCCTGGCCTAATGTGACTCCGGGTTGTCGACCATGGATCCCATAACTCGACTCGTAGAGGCGCTTACCAAACTCCCAGGCATCGGGGAGAAATCCGCCTCGCGGCTGGCCTTTCATATACTCGGTTCCTCCGAGGAATACGCCCGGGAGCTTGCACAGGCAATCCTCGACGTAAAGGAGAAGATCCTTCTCTGCTCCATTTGCCTGAACATCACGGACCAGGATCCTTGTCGCCTCTGTCAGGACGCCGGCCGATCCGAAGAGATTATCTGCGTCGTGGAGGAGCCGAACGACCTGTACGCCATCGAGAAGACCGGCTCCTTCAGCGGGAAGTACCACGTCCTTCATGGGCTGATCTCCCCCCTGGACGGTGTCGGCCCGGACGAAATCTATGTCAAAGAGCTGCTGGCGCGCCTGAAGACCGGAACAGTAAAAGAGGTCCTCCTGGCGACGAACCCCGTTGTCGAGGGAGACGCCACAGCCCTTTACCTGAAGGAGCAGATCAAGCCCTTCGGGATCAAGGTGACCCGGATCGCCCGGGGGATCCCGGTGGGAGGAGACCTCGAATACACGGACGGTGCAACCCTGACGGACGCGATCCGGGGGCGACAGGATCTGTAAATCCTTTAAGAATCTGCCCTCTCAGCAAAAGCAGTTGTTTTCATTATAAATTTCCGGCCCATTTGGTGTTATACTGTCTTGACAAAGCACCTGAAAATAGGCTATTTGATGAAGTTCACCTTCTCGTCGCAGACCATTCCCTCTTCTCCTACGGAGTCCTGCAGATGATCGAAACCCGTTTCCACGGCCGGGGAGGGCAAGGGGCTGTCACGTCAGCCGAACTCCTCGCACTGGCCGCAATCCAAGAAGGCAAGTTCGCTCAGGCATTTCCGAGTTTTGGCCCGGAACGACGAGGCGCGCCGGTCCTGGCCTTCTCGAGAGTGGATGACGAGCAGATCCGCCTTAGATCGCAGATCTACGATCCCGACGTCGTCCTCGTGCTCGATTCTTCCCTCCTGGAAATCCTTGACGTCACCGAAGGTCTGAAACCGGGTGGCGCCCTGGTGGTCAACTCGAAGCTCCCGATGAAAGAGCTGGCTTCGCGGTTTCATTTCGAGGGGAGCCTTTGGGCGGTCGATGCGACCCACATCGCCAGAGAGCTTCTAGGCCGGCCGATCACGAATACCACGATGCTCGGGGCCCTGCTTCGTGCCACCGGTATCGTGGATATCGACAGCATGTCCGAACCGCTCCGCCACCGGTTCGGCCTGATTGCGGCCAAGAACGAAAAGGCCTTGCGGGCAGCGTACGAACAAGTCGAGAAAGAGGAGATCAAGCCTTGACCAGCAAAGAAAAAACCTGGACCTGGAGGGAAATCCCCGCCGGCGCGGTGGCGGAGGATCCAGGCAGTTCGTCAGAGTATCTTACCGGCGGGTGGCGGAGCCAGCGACCGGTCTTCAACCCGGACCACTGTGTCCAGTGCGGTGTCTGCTATATCTACTGCCCCGATGCGTCCATTGTCATGACGCCGGAGGGATACCCTGACATTCTACTGGACTACTGTAAGGGATGCGGCATCTGCGCCCGGGAGTGTTACATGGCAACCTTTGGGCTGAGCTGTTTCGAAATGGTAGACGAAGAGGAGTTTCGCTGATGTCCAAGAGAGTCGGAATGGAGGTCAGCATTGCCGTTGCCGAGGCAGTCAAGCTCGCCAACGCCGATGTGATTGCGGCCTATCCGATCACGCCGCAGACCCATATTGTCGAGCACCTCTCGGAGCTGGTGGCCGACGGCGACCTGGACGCAGAGTACGTCTGCGTAGAGAGCGAACACAGCGCCATGAGCGCCGTCGTGGGCAGTTCGGCTGCCGGCGCACGCAGCTTCACGGCCACGGCCAGCCAGGGGCTGGCCCTGATGCACGAAATCCTGTTCATTGCCTCAACGATGCGACTTCCCATCGTCATGACCGTGGCCAACCGGGCTCTGTCCGGCCCGTTGAGCATCTGGAACGATCACAGCGACATCATGGCCTCCCGCGACTGCGGCTGGATCCAGTACTTCGTCGAGAACGGGCAGGAAGCCTTTGACCATGTCCTGATCGCCTTCCGGGTTGCCGAGGACCCGGAGGTGAGCCTTCCGGCAATCGTCAACCTGGATGGGTTCATCCTGAGCCATATGATCGAGCCTCACATGCTGCTCGACGACGAAGAGGCGGCCCGCTTCCTGCCACCCTTCCGGCCTATAAACCGGCTGGACCCGGACAACCCGGTGACCATGGGCGATTTCGCGACGCCGGATTTCTATACGGAGGTCAAGAAGGGGCAGGAGGAGGCGCTTCGCAACTCGAGGGCCACGATCGATAAGGGCTGGCAGGAATTCGCGGAACTCACGGGACGGCAATACCAGGCGGTCGAGACGTACAAGACCGAAGGAGCCGAGATCCTCGTGCTTTCGATGGGCGCCCTGGGAGAAACGGCCTCGGTGGCCGTCGACCGGATGCGGGACAAGGGGCTTCCCGTGGGGCTCGTCAAGCTCAGGCTCTGGAGGCCCTTCCCGGCAGACGACCTCCTGAAGGCCCTGGGAGGGGCGAAGAAGATCGTCGTCCTGGACCGGGCCATCTCCTTCGGCGCGGCGACCAACCCGGTGGCGGCCGAGGTGGCCAGCCTCCTCTACGACACGGAACCGAGACCCTGTATCTTCAACAACGTGGTCGGGCTCGGCGGCCGGGATGTGCGGGTGGAGGAGTTCGAAGCGATCGTCAAGAAGGCCATGCAGGGACACAGCTACCCTGGGCCCGTTGGAGATTACGAGCTGATAGGGGTGAGGGAATAATGGAAAATCTCAATATCTATGTCCCCAGGCTCCTGGATTCACGGGAGTACTTTACGGCAGGGCACCGTGCCTGCCAGGGCTGTGGAGAAACCGTTGCCCTCCGGCAGATCTTGAAGTCCGTGGGTCGGAACGTGATCCTCGCGAACGCCACGGGCTGCTCGGAGATCATCTCCTCTCCGTTTCCGCAGACCGCCTGGCACGTCCCCTGGATCCACGTCGCCTTCGAGAATGCGGCGGCCGTGGCTTCCGGGGTCGAGGCAGGTATCAAGGCCCTGGAAAGAAAAGGGATGCTACCCAAGCGCAACGTCTGCATCATGGCGATCGCGGGAGACGGCGCTACGGCAGACATCGGTTTCCAGGCCCTCTCCGGTGCAGTCGAACGGGGCCACAACTTCGTCTATGTGTGCCTGGACAACGAGGCATACATGAACACTGGCATCCAGCGCTCGTCGTCCACGCCCTTTGGCGCCATGACCACCACTTCGCCTCCAGGGCGGATGAGCAAGGGACAGAAGACCTGGAAGAAGAATCTTCCGGAGATCATGGCGGCCCACGACATCCCGTACGTGGCAACCGCTTCACCGAGTTATCCCTTTGACCTCGTCCGAAAGGTGAAGCGTGCGGTCGAGGTGGACGGGCCTGCTTACCTCCACGTGTTGGCGGTTTGCCCCACAGGGTGGCGATCCGGCGGGGACGAGACGATCCGGCTCGGACGGTTGGCTGCCGAATGCGGCGTGTTCCCCCTCTACGAGGTGGATCACGGCAAGTACACGATCAACCTGGACCCGGGCCAACTCAAACCCATCAAGGATTACCTGGGAATCCAGGGCAGATTCCGGCACCTGAAACCGGAAGACCTGGAATACATCGAGGGAAGAATCGTTGAAAACTTCGAAAAGCTCCGGGCCAAGGCCCGCATGACCGCTGCGCAAGACAAACCAAGCCGGAAGGCCTCCAAGCAGGCACCGAAAAAGGGTAAGAAGGCCGCCCGATCGAAGAAATAGCAGGACCGCCGAAAGCCCACAGGGGGAAAGGATAGATGGCGACCCAGGAAGTCAACCGGATTCTCAAACGGTACGGAAACGATCCCACCGACATCATCGCTATTCTCCAGGACGTGCAGCAGAGGTACCGTTACTTGCCGAAGGACGCGATGGAAACCCTGGCCACGAAGCTGGATATTCCCTTGAGCCGGGTCTATCATCTTGCCACCTTCTTCCGTGCCTTCAGCCTCGAGCCAAGGGGAAAACACGAGCTTCACGTGTGCATGGGTACGGCCTGCCACGTGCGTGGCGCGCCACGGATCCTGGAGGCCCTTGAAAGGGGCCTGAAGGTCCGGGCAGGAGAGACCACGCCGGATCTCCAGTATACCCTCGAGACCGTCAACTGCGTCGGGGCCTGCGCCCTGGGCCCGGTGGTCGTGGTGGACGGGCAATCAAAGGGCAAGCTGAACCCGCAGAGGGCGGAACGCCTGCTCAAGCAGATCGAGCCCGAGGCCGCTCCCAAGAAGAAAGCTGAAAAAGCTTCCCCGGCGAAGGCAAAGAAGACGGCCGCCGCTCCCAAGAAGAAGAAGGCGCCTGCGCGCAAGGCGGCTTCCGCCGTCAAGAAGACGAGCAAGACCAAGAAGACAGCAAAGGGAACAGCGAAAAAACGAACCGTGAAAAAGGCCAGAAGATAAGGAACCGGAGAGGCAATGGAACGGATAAGCTCTATCGAAAAGCTTGACACGTTGCGAGACAAGATTCTGCTCAAGCAAGGGGCGGTCAAACGATGCCTTACGCTCTGCGGCGGCACGGGTTGTCGAGCCTACGGATGCATGGAGGTTGTGGAGGCCTTCAAGGGAGAGCTCAAGAAGAGAGGCCTTGCCAGGAAGGTGGCCGTAAAGACGACCGGATGCCACGGATTCTGTGAGCGGGGCCCGATGGTGCTGATCAGCCCGGAGGGGATCTTCTACGAACAGATCGGCACGAAGGACGTCCCGGAAATCATTGAAAAGACTCTCCTGAAAGAAGAGATCATCGACAGGCTCGTTTACAAAGACCCGAATACGGGCAAGCCTATTCTCAAAGAAATAGATATCCCCTTCTACAGGCTTCAGAATCGGTTCCTCCTCGGACAGAACCTGGTCATCGACCCCACCTCGATCGACGACTACATTGCGCAAGGGGGGTACAAAGCCCTTTGGAAGGCCCTGACCCAGATGAGCCCTGAGCAGATCATCGAAGAGGTCAAGCTGTCCGGGCTTCGCGGGCGCGGGGGTGGAGGGTTCCCCACGGGCCGGAAGTGGGAAAGCTGCAGCAAGACGGAAGAGCTGATCAGGTACGTCATCTGCAATGCGGACGAGGGGGACCCGGGTGCGTACATGGATCGTTCGCTCCTGGAGGGCAACCCCCACAAGATCCTCGAAGGCATGATCATCGGTGCCTACGCCATCGGGGCGCAGCAGGGATACATCTACGTACGGAACGAATACCCCCTGGCCGTGACCCACGCCTCGCAGGCGCTGAAGGACGCACGCAAGTACGGATTCCTCGGAGAGAACATCTTTGGGAGCGGATTCTCCTTCGACGCAAAGATCACCCGCGGAGGAGGCGCCTTTGTTTGCGGCGAATCCTCGGCGCTCATGGCCTCTCTGGAGGGCAGGCCCGGTGAGCCCCGGGCCAAGTATGTCCACACCGTCGAGAAGGGACTGTTCAACCTGCCCACCAACTTGAACAACGTGGAGTCCTGGGCCAACGTTCCAATGATCATCCTCGATGGGGCTGACAAGTTCGCCCGGATCGGGACGAAGGGCAGCAAGGGGACCAAGATCTTCTCCCTCGTGGGCAAGATCAACAACACGGGTCTCGTTGAGGCGCCCATGGGGATGACGCTCAGGGAGATCATCTTTGACATCGGAGGCGGTATCCCGGACGGGAAGGCCTTCAAGGCCGTGCAGACGGGCGGGCCTTCCGGTGGCTGTCTGCCTGAGCGGATGCTCGACCTGCCGGTGGACTTCGACGAGCTCGCCAAGGCGGGCTCGATGATGGGCTCCGGCGGCATGATCGTGATGGACGAAGAGAACTGCATGGTGGATGTGGCCCGCTATTTCGTCACCTTCCTGGAAGAGGAGTCCTGCGGCAAGTGCACCCCGTGCAGGGAAGGGCTCCGCAGAATGAAGGACATCCTCACGGATGTGTGCGAGGGCCGAGGCAAAGAGGACTCCATCAAACAGCTCGAGCGCTTGAGCGTGGCCATGAAGGCTGCGAGCCTCTGCGAGCTCGGCCGCACGGCCGCCAATCCGGTGCTGACCACGATTCAGTATTTCCGGGACGAGTACGAAACCCACATCCGGAAGAAGAAGTGCCCGGCCTTTGTCTGCCGGCAGCTCGTCCACTACTCGATCCTGGCCAAGAAGTGCACGGGATGCCAGGCGTGTGTCCGCGTTTGCCCGGCCAACTGTATCTCCGGCAAGAAGAAGAAGGTCCACGTGATCGATCAGAGCCTTTGCATTCATTGCGGCTCCTGCTTCGACGTGTGCAGGTTCGATGCTGTGAAGAGAAAGTAAGACGTCATTCCTGCGAAAGCAGGAATCCCTCAGCGCATTGTGCCAATGGATCCCCGCTTCTGCGGGGATGACGACGATCAGATGTTTGGGGATGATCAGATGCTGAGAGGCGCCTGACGGATAGCCTAGAAGAGGGTTCACACATGGCAATCACTGTGACGATCGATGGGAGAACCACCTCGGTTGAGGAAGGGACCACGATTCTGCGTGCAGCCCACGACATGGGGATTGTGATCCCGACCCTGTGCCACAACGACGCGGTCGAGCCCTATGCCGCGTGCCGCGTCTGTATCGTCGAGGCATCGGACGGCAAGGGATGGGCGAAGATGGTGACCTCCTGCAATTACGAGGTCTGGGACGGCCTGTACGTCGAAACGCAATCCGAGGAGGTCCTCGAGGTACGGCGCACGGTCCTGGACCTGATCCTGTCGGCCCATCCGAATGCGAAGCCCGTACAAGAGCTTGCCGCCCGTTACGGCATCACCGAACCCAGCTATGCGGGCGACCCGGGAGACGACTGTATCCTTTGCGGCCTGTGCGTGAGGGTCTGCGATCAGGTCGTGGGCGTTTCGGCTCTCGGTTTCTCCAGCCGAGGTCCGGCGCGCAAGATGGTCTCACCCTTTCTGGATCCCTCGCCCACCTGCATCGGATGCGGTTCCTGCGTCTATGTCTGCCCGACCCAGTGCCTCCACATCGCAGACGAAGGCGCCAAACGGGTGCTATACAAGCAGGAACGCAAGAACGTGTTCAAGGAGTTCGAACTCCTGGAGTGCCTGAGCTGCGGAAAGCACTTTCTGCCGAAAGAGCAGCTCGACTTCGTGCAAAAGAAGTTCAAGCTTCCGCGAAAGACCGCCCAGACGTGTCCTACCTGCGGCGGCCCAAGAGTGTAATCGTCCGACGGACAAACGTCCCTGTGTTTTCCTGGCAGCACTCGCGGCCCTGGCCTACATCCAAAGGCCCCACGCCCCACCCAGATGATCTAGGTGAAAATTGCTTCGACGTAAATCGCGGACATTGCGAGGAGCGCCAGCGACGCGGCAATCCCCCGATTACTGCAGCACGTTCAGCCAGGAGATTGCCACGCCTTCGGCTCGCAATATCCACAATTGTGCAAAGCGCGCCGTGGCGGAGGGGCGCGGACCTGATAGCTGATAACTGACGCCTAACACCTTATACCTTCTTCAGCCTTTCACCTTCCTGGCCAACAGGTCCTTGTAGGCTTTTGTCAGGCGGATGAATTGCTCGTGGGAACCACCCTGATCGGGATGGCATTCGAGGGCCTTCCTCCTGTAGTGCTGTGCCAGCTGCCTCAGGCTGAGGCGCTGGAAGGCCTCCTGGGTAATCTCCAGCACCCTGCAGGCCTCTTCGAGGGGTAGCCGGGGGCGACGTCCCATGTGCTTGCGGTGGCGCCTGTGCCTCCCCATGAAGTCCTGCACATAGTCCCATTCCGGGTGAGGCGCCCGGAATTCATTGTCAAAGTGCATGATCACGTACCGGACAAGGGCCGGATCCAGCCCGTGCCGGCCTTCCCTGCCGGGAAAGAGCGACCCGTCATCCTGAAGCCGGCACACCTCGTCCAGGAAGGCCTCGTCCATGGTGTCCGGATCCATGGCTTCAGGGTATCGACCCGCCAGAGGACTCGAGAAGACTCTCTGTAAGTTGAAGGCGAAGTAAACATACACCCTGCGTTCGTGGGCTGGCAGAACCGTCTCCATTCCTTCGAACATGTGCTCGATCTCGTCCCGCGACTTCTGCAACATGCGGTTGTAGGCCCGCAAGGGACGGGAAGACATCTTCCTGAGATCCGTGGCCCCGTGGCGAAGGAAATGCATGCGTCTCTTGTCAAAGACGTGAATACCCTTCTGCAGCGCAGCGAGATCATCAAAGGGAACCCTCTTCGAGGCCTTCCCTGAAACCCTGGGGGAATGACGCCGGATGACGCTCCGGACCGCTGGGTCGAGGAAGGGCCAGAAGATCTCCTCCAACTCCTCCTGGGAGGGCTCTATCCCATTGGCGCTGAGTGCATCCTCGATCGTCTCGTCGATGTAGTAAGCCTTTTCGGCCGGGTAGTGAATCCAGCGGGTTGGATCCTGGCCCAGGGCCGCAAGATCCCTTCGCTTCCAGCGGGTTCCGTCGAGAAAGGACTCACGTATGTAGTACTGGGTCTTCCCGTCCTTGGTCTGCCTGGCCAGGTACACGAGGACTGTTCCCTGAGGCGGTCTGATAAACGGCC
>Ga0180438_10009246_pt1 | contig 12324 bp, 14 predicted proteins | sample SS_ome_12_FD_132455 | JGI IMG/M metagenome (GOLD analysis project Ga0180438, IMG submission 132455) | Hypersaline lake sediment archaeal communities from the Salton Sea, California, USA - SS_3_D_2 metaG | ecosystem: Environmental > Aquatic > Non-marine Saline and Alkaline > Hypersaline >...
CACTTCTATAGATGTCAGCCTGCGGCCTGCTGCGTTTGTAAAGGTCTCCACGCAAAAGCGAAACAGGTCTTCCAGCGGCTCCGGACCAGACGCACGGCCACCGAACGTTTTCAACCTGCTTCCTGCCGGTCTGACATCTGACGTATCCCACTGGGGTACGCGACCCTGATAAAGCATACTCACCAGTTCACGAAAAGCATTTGCCCACCCGAGCTTGGAATCCTCGACTCCTATGACCGTCTTGGACGGCCTAACCTTGTCTGTAATAGGGGGCATGTGGTCTGCTTTGACGTACTGCCTCTCGACGCTATAGCCGACACCCGAGCCGCACATGAGCACGTACATCATCTCGTCGAACGCGGAGATGTGGTTGATGGGAAGGTAAGAACAGTTCCCCGTCAAAATCCCATTTCTCAGGGTGAATGTTCCCGTCTTTGGTTCCGTCACGCAGAAGACTTCATCTTCCCCAAGTTCTTCAATAGATTGAACCCGGAACATCCCCTCTTTTCGGAGAGTCAATCTCTGAAGGGGTGCTTTGCGAGTCCCAAGATTCGTCTCCATGACGGAAGATGTGTTATGCCCTGTCACCAAGTACCCTGCCAGCGGGGCAATATCCATAACGAAACGGATAGCATCATCGTTTTGGGAACCTATCCCCGGCTGGTGTTCATCGTTGTGCCCATCTGCGGCCAAGTAACCTTCCAGCCAACTCGCCAGATACGATGATGACGCATTCCTCGAAGGGAGTTTCTTCCAATCTCCGAAATGTCCCTGCCTGAATAGGACAACAGCATCTCCTTTGTAGGACGGAGGATACATCACGCAGTTGTTCCCATATCGCTCGAACAAGGAGAGCCACTGCTTATCCTTGTCTCCGCACAGACGAACTTTTGCACGGCCTCTGGAATCAATCGTGCCATCGCCAAAGCCAAAGCCAGCAATCCATGCTTCAAGGTTGTAATCTACCCCCGGCATCCCTTCTGGAGAAACAGTGATTCCAGTCGAGCCTTGAAATGGAACGAGGTCGCCCACCTTCAGGTCTGTCACTTCTCCCCGGTTGGAAGTAATCCACCGATGGTCAGGAGTCACCTTCACCATGTGTCGGACATTCGTCTTCGCATTCGGAGAGGTACACGGCTTGAGAGTCACAGCCTGAAGGGTCTGAATGCCGAAAGAACGGACTTCTGCCCTTTCCCATGTCCCTTCATTGGTCAATACGCTCTGCGTCGTCCCGCACGCTTCAGAAAGCGTTGTCATCCCTTCCTGCGTGTAGAACATCTCAGAACCGCTGAAACAGTTGTATCCGGCAACGGCGTCTCTCTCCAGAGCCTTACCGGCGGTCATCAGGCACCGCATCGAGGGCATGATTTCGAGATTGAGTATGGCCTCCCTGAGCTGCTTCTTGGTTGCAGCCTTGATTTTGCCCTTGCACTGGTGGTTGCACATGTAATCGAGATATCGGTCTACCGTCTCCTCCCATGTCTCGCGTCTCTTCGAACCGTCAAGCCATCTGGCGTACCGGCTAAGATGAATGAACTGCTGATACAACGTAGGAAGTGTGCTGGCCATTTGCGGTCTCCTCGGCAAAAGAAAAACGGCGTCACTTGACGCCGTTCCATCTACCCTACCTGTCCAAGACTCCGAACGGATTCATCGGTCTGTATCTGCCCCCGCAAACATGACTCAGATATCCGCCAAAAATCATTCTGCCTCCTCATAATACCGCCTACGTGCTGAGGCGTATAGCACGCTTTTGTGCTGCTTCTTGAGCTTTCTTCTCTTGCTTCACCTTGTGCCTTTTCGGTGCTCTCTTATTGGCTGCCTTCGCCCACTCCTTTCTCTTTGCTCTCCGCTGAGTCTCCTTCTGCTCTTTCTCCTGTTGCATCTGGTCTCGAACGGAAGTCCCTCTGCTCTTTATGTCATTATACACATCGGAGAAGGAGCTGCCGTCAACTGGTTGGACATTTTCCACTCCGAAGTTCTCAAGCAAGTCCTGCTTCGCATCTGATTCTCGTCTTACGTGGTCGAGGACACGCCGCTTGGCACCCGTGCTCCTGACGATGATGCCGAATCCCGATACGAGCTTGCGCGTTCGTATGGAACCACACTCGGGGCACTTTACCTTGGGCTTCTCTTGGATGGAGTGGAATGTCTCGAACTCAGCTTCGCAGTTTTCACAACCGTAATCATAGAACGGCATACGTACCTCTCATCATGCCATTCTATGAAATCGGAGGACGTAAGGCAACACCCAAGCTGCAATTCGACGACGAATTTGTTCGTACACTACCACGTCCTCGGAGCTGAGCTTGAACTTCTTCTTCAGCTCCTTGGTCACCGCGACACCAAGCTCGTCTTGGAAGTACCGCAACATGATGCGTCTCATGTCTGTCCACGTGGAGTTCATCGTAGACTTCTGCTTGTCATACTTCTTGGTAATCTTGGGGTAGACATCTTTCGCCATGTTTACCTTGCCCTTACGCAGCGCGGTCTTCATGAATGTGTCGAACATATCCTTCATCCACCCTTTCGGGAACTTCCTGTGAATGTGCTTGCGAAGTCCCATCATCGCGTCCTCAAATGCTCTCTCTTCAAGCTCGTACTCTTCTTCCTTGCGCACTTCAGGAGCCGGGGTCCGTTCAATGATGTCCATACGGTCTTCTTCCTTTGTCTGGAGGGGTACAGTAGGCCGCTTCGTGAACTCGCGGAAAAACCATATGGCATTCTTCCTGAGAACGTGTCCAAAGAACCTCAGCAACTTCTCAGGCCCTCTTTCCAAGTCGAACTTGTCCCAGACCTTCTTCCAATTGGGCTTCTCGTAGAAGTACATAGCCAGTTGTTGCCCGGCGTCGGCGGCAGCATCCACACCGAGGTTGAACCGCCTAGCCTGCGCATGGACGACACTCGCTCCCACCTCTCCCCACTTACGGGCTTCAGGCGTGCTTGGATTGGCATAGGGCTCGTACTCTGAAATCAGTGACCTAATTTCGTCCTGCTTCTTCGGGTCGTCTTCGGCAGCCAGCGTTTTCTTCAATCGTGGTAGTATTTTCTCGCGTACCGCGTCGGTTCCGACGGCAATAAACGCCTGTTCGATGTAATCAGCAGCAAAAAGCCGCCTAAGAGCAGCAAAAAACCTCATTTCCAGCTCCTTTCAAGGGTCTCCATATATGGCCGGAATATCAAATAAAAAAAATCAGGTATAGAAAGCCGAGACCAATCGGTGCGTCTGACAAATCCCCGTACGGGCCAGCTCATTTGGGTCAACCTCATCCATAAAAAGCCAACCGGGAGCGATGCCTCTCATCTGATTGCTTTTAGCGGCATACTTCGTAAATACCCTAATTCGGCTGTCAAGTCCACATTGGCGTTGCACCCTGACCGCCTCCTGCTTGTTGAATGCTATGAAATAAACAGGCTCCTTGCTCTTCTCCACCACTTCGTTGGCTTGTTGCACCAGAAGAGTCGTCTTTCCTGATTGGCGAGGCATCCACTGGACACCCTTGGGAGGAAGCTCCAAGGCGTGCAGTATCAGGTAGGGACAGTCAGCCGGTGCGTCAAACGTGAGCCCCTCACACTTGGTGCAGCCCCTTCGCACGCAAACGATGACTTTTCTACCTACGGGAGCAAGACCTTCTTCCACAAATCAGCCGCCTTCCTGATGTTGAAGCAGTCGTCAACCTTAGCTCTGGCCTTGGCTACCATCTCCCTGCGACACTCCGCTTTTGCCAAGCACCACTGAAGCGCACGAACCCAGTCATCCGTAGTGGAACAAAGCCAGCCGTCTTCCCCTTCTTCAATAACACCACTATAAGGTAACGTATCAGACGCCACTGTCGGCATACCTATGACAGAGCATTCCACGAACTTGATGGGGCTCTTGGCGGCATTGAACGTTGTCCTGCGCAGGGGTGCCAGCCCGGCTTCAGCGCGAACATGCTTTATCAACTCAAAGTAGGTCTCGGTAGCTGTGAAGCCCATGTACTCGACCCTGTTCCTCCAGTGCGGCTTACTCAGACGCTCCTGAACCACCTTGGGCAAATAGCCGAGCAGGACCAGACGAAGGTTGTCGTGTTCCGCCATCATCACGTCAACTGCCTCAATGCACTCATGCCAGTCTTCCTCGTGGGTCGCACTTCCCTGCCAGAACAGACGAAGGTTGCCGTCTGGGCTCCCGGTCTGCTCCGTCGGGGGCCAGCCATCTTCAGAATCGAGCGCGTTAGGGATGACCACGGCTTCCTTTTCTGACACCTGAGCGATTCTATTCGCCAGCTCGGCTGTCGTAGTGGTCACACAGTCGGCGAGCTTGATGCACTGGACGGCAGCAAGCTGGTGGTCTCGCCCTATAACATGGAACGCCGGATTGTCCGGGGTGATGCTGAAGAGGTCATCATCCAAATCGTAAACGACGCGCTTGCCAGCCTTCTGGAGTTTCTCCAAGGTGTAGTAGGACTCCCAGTCGTGGACCCTCTGCACGAAGACCGTATCGTATTCCAAAAGATGTTCGAACTTCATCTCCGACGCGGTAATGTCAATCCAGAAGCCCTCTCCCTCCATGTACTTGGACGGGAGTACCATACGCCAGTAGCCAGCTCCGCTCTTGTCCTTGAGCATGACGACACCACGCTTTTTCTCTCGCTCGTCATCGTGTCTGGCTAGGGCCTGCTGCGCCATACGATGAACGAGCATCCACTGCTTCGGAGAAACGAGCTGGACATCAATCTTGCCAGCAATCTGAATGGCAATCTTGCGCACCACTTCGTAGTCATCTTTATGCATCACTCGGAATTCTCCATCCAGCTCCAAACCCACGCTATCGCTGCCACGATACTTGCGGTGAATCTTCGCATTGAGCAGGTGCCACACCACCAAGTATGGAACCTCATTCGCTCTGGCTTCGGGCGGCAGAGGGGCACACCCCTCACTTACAGTGCGTTTCATGAAAGGTATTCTCCCATTCCGTCAGGTTCTTCCAGTTCAACATCAACAATACCATCTGCTCTCTTCCCCGTACCGGGAATAACCTGAATCGCCTTGTCGTCCCAGAAATCCTCCCAACGAGGGTCTTTCTGGCAGGTGATAATCGGCTCCATACCGAACAAGTCTTTGAACCACTTCTTGACAGCTCTCGTGGCCATCTCAACCTCTTCCACTCCGTGCGAGGGATGCACCCTCGCCGTAAAGATGTCAACGCGGTCGCCCTGCGCCAACCACCTCTTGACCCTTTCCACCATCAACGGTATGGGCTCTCCCACTACGCCGGGCCGGTAGGGGCCGTCACCTACTGTTGCCAATGTGCTGTCCAAGTCAACTCCGTGGCTGTTCATAAGGGTCTCCTTCTACATTATATACATCAACTACAGGCTCAGCATCTTTTCTATAATCCCGTAGACCTTGTCCGCGTCTACGTCGCGGCACCTGTGCTGGTCCGGACACTCCTTCCACCTCATCTTCGCATGGCAGTCTCCTCGACACCCCAGCTCGTCCATAGCTACCACTTTGGCCGTCTTGTGGAACCTTCGGTCGTAGTTCTTCACCACACTCGTAAAGGTGAAAATGACGATAGTCGGAGTCCCCAGAGCGCACCCGCAATGATACATACCCGTATCGTTCGACACAAGCACTCTCGCACGCTTTACGATACCCAGAGTGGCCTCCAGACTCATCCCTGTCAGGTTCTCACTGTTCACCACGTGCTCACTCGGATGCCCGACAGAGCAAACAGAAACACCAACCGCCCTCAGTCTTCTGGCAAGCTCACTGAACCCGCGCCATGACTTCGGCTTCCACAAGTCTCCAGACTTCCAATTATAACCATTAGCCAGAACGACATCACACACCGGTCCCCCTCTCGTCGTGAGGTCGTCCGGGCAGTCGAAGACAAAACGCGAGTCGGGGATGCCGAGGTCTCTCGCTATATTCAGATACACATCCACTTCAGACTGGTCTACGCGCATCTGCTGGCGACGGACATCGTTGAGAAGCTTGATACCATTAGTGATACCACCATCATGGATGCTCCCCCATATCGTCATGACCTTGCCATCGTAATTCTTCGGTATCTCATCGCCCGGCAAGTAAACGGCTCTGCCCTGAAAAAGAGTGGGCGGCACATCAAATGAAGCACTTGCCAAGCGCACCTCAACCTCGTGCTCGACCTCCAACGTGCGCAGCAAGGGGAGTACCTGAACGATGTTCCCAATGCCTTCTCCGTGTACCAATAACAATCTCATGGCAGCCTCCAGCACACACTGTGGTGGTGTTCGTGAAGGGGCTTCACACGTTCGTACACTCCGACACCTTTAGCAAAATACACGAGGTCAACCGGCTTGTTCAACGCGCAGGCCGCGTGAAAGAACACACTGTCAGGCACAACGACCTTAGCCGCCTCGTTGAGGAGAGCGAACTGCGCATTGATGCTGATTTCGTCGTACCTGAAGTCTACCCCGACCTCGATGACAGTCTTGATTCCCCATTGCTTTGAGATGTAGTCGTAGCCCCAGCCATCCGGCAAGTCCTTCGCCGGAACGCCGGTATGCGTATGGACGAAACCGTATGGTTTTCTTGTACAACATTTCTGCGCGGTTTCCCTGTCCTCGTCGGAGATGTAGACCTCTGTGTGTACGTCCTCCAGCTCGACTTGGAGGGCCTTCGCGCAGTCCAGTATCTTGCTGCCAGCCGGGGAGTGCTTCACGAATATGACCTCATCGTACCCCCTCGCCCCGGCGAGAGCCCGGCAATAGCCCTCGACCTGTCTGCATCCCTCCTCGAAGTTGGGAAAGTCATTCCATGCGTCCTTCGTCCAGAACAGCTCATCTATGTACGGGTTGTGGTCAAAAAGTCCAGATGACTGGAACCTTCCCAGCATCGCAAAACCTACGAAGTCGCCCGTCTGCTTCTTCCGGGCACGCAGTGCGGGAGTGGCCAGAATGCAATCTCCCAGTCCGTGAGGATATACGACAAGCAGCTTCACAATTTGGGTTTTCCTGTAGCTATCTCAAAATCAATCAACACTACGTCACCATCAGGGCCAACCATGATGTTGTTCTCGCAGAGGTCGTAGGTTTTGCCGAGCCCGGTAACCGTGAGCCACTCCTTCACCAGCTTCACGATTCCTATAAACCTTCCCGGCGGCACAAGCCCCTTCCTCAACTTATGATACGACTGAAGGTGCTCTATCAGGAGACGCTCGTTCGTGAACGCATAGGCATTCACCGCCCGGACAGAGATACCATCTCTTTCACACCTGATATTCTTGACTCTCTCAAGCCTCTTGAACTCCTCCTCAGCTCTCTCCGCCAAAGAAGACCCCTTCACGTCCCACTCCTTCACCCAGAACAGCCGCCCCTCCCTCTCCACCACGTAGTAAGCCTTGTTGCGCTCTGTCCTCGCATCAGGCCACAGTGAGAGTGTCTGGTTGCGACCTCCTCGTGACTTGTATAGGCGTCTTACAATCTTGTATGGAAGACCACCAAAGACTATGACCTCTCCAACTTCCATAGCAAACGATGCACTCCGTGAACCGGGGAAGAACCGATGACATTGATGACATCGAAATCCGTGTTCTCCGCAAGATAGTGTCGAAGCCACTTCTCTTGCTCACCCGCTGTGGTGGGAAGCTCTTTCCACCACTGATGCTTTTCACATCTCTTCTCGTTCTTCTGCCCCATATCGAAAAACATTGTGCTTCCAGAGCAAGAGAGCCTTTTCAGAATAGCTGAGGCCCTCTCCAGTCCAACACTACCGGCAATCTGATGAATCACACTTAGACACAGAATACAATCCCATTGGGTATGTCTGTTATCCCTCAAGAAGCCCTCAATGTCGTTATTCAAAAACGTTACGTTTCTGACATTATGCTCGATAGCTGTCTGTTGACAGACAGCGATGTTCTCTTTCTTGTTGTCTATGGCCGTGACATGAGTCGCATAAAGAGACACTCCAAAAGCGTTATATCCCTCACTGCACCCCACATCCAAAACACTTCCACCGTCAAAATGCTCCACAAGTGTCGCCAGCCGGACATCACATCCCTTCCGATGGTGTTCTGTCTCTTTGAAAAAGTCAGGTTGGTATCTCAAATGTCGTCTCCAATAGCAATTCGTGTTTCCATAGCATCCTCCCGAACAAACCGAATGTGTTCCCTAGCGTCCTCGAAGCTAAACACTGAAGAACCCGGACACATCTTCGGGTCACCTACGTCCCACTCCATGTGCATACCTACGGAATAGAAGCTCACTCTCTCTCTTTCTCTACCGAGTCTGTGTGGAAAATAGAAGTCCACGATATGCATCTGTGCGCCACCTTGGCTCAACATGGAAGCCAATCTTTTCATCATGGCAATCCTCAAGCTGTCCGGATAAATGTGCTCGAACACACTAAGCGAGACGATTGCGTCAAAATCCCCCTCCTCCACGTCTTTTACATCCTTGACGCAATATAATACGTCAGGGTAGTAGTCGGCTACGTGGTTGTTCTTGATGTGGCCCCACGAATCATCATCAATTCCCCACACCGTATGCCCTCGACAAGCAAGATACTGCGGCAGTGGTGACATGCAACATCCGAAATCCATAATCTTGAGACTATCCTTACCAAGCTTTTCCTGAAGTCTCTCCAGCCAATCCACGACAAATGGAATCTCCCAGACCTTCGAGTGCTTGAAAAAGTAACGCCCATTCTCTGATTTCTGACGAACAATATCTTTGTTCAGTTCTTCCACCAGAGGACGAGCAATGGCCTCTATCTCGTCAGCCATATCATCTATGTCAGTAAACTGGTCTCTGTCTTCCCACCTAAGCACGTGCTCTCTCCAACGGATTGAACCCAAAATACGCGTCGGTTAGCTTCACCAAGTCCGGCCTTGTTACGACATCGAGATATTCACTGCTCTCGGCGAATTTCCTCCACCTGTCGAGCACCTTCATGTTCTGGGCATTGTCCTGCTTTTCGAATCCATCGAAACTACTTCCTCCCCCGAACTCAGAAACATGATTTATCTGTTCGCTGTGTTCGCAATATGACAGATGGAGTCTACGCAGCAAGCAGTCTCGCCAGTAACCGTTCTCAAACCACAGGTTGAAATTGATGCCCACAAGCTCCGGTAAGCTCGACTGACCGACAGGCTTTGAAACCTCTTTCATGAGTGCCTTCCAGCAACTGATGCGGTCCTCTGTCACTGGAACGCCTATATTCATCAAGCTCGCCACCCAGTTGTAATGGTCTCGGACCACGATTGCCGTCGTCACATCCCTGTCCTTCAACAACCCATACGCGGGAGCCAGCTCGTCTGGCATGGCTCTCTCAAACGTATAAAGCGTTCCCTTCCATGGACCATCATTCCTGAAATGATACTCTTCCGAGGAGAACTCTTCCGGCCTGCCATCGAGACTCCCTCGCTTCAGGCCGTCTCGGCAATCATTGACGATGTTGATGACTCCGGGGAAATGAGAGCACATCCACTGCGCGACAGCATGATGACCGCTTCTTGAAGTCGCCAAAAGAATGTAAGCCTTGTTATTCATCTTTTCTGTACCAACAAAAGCATAGCCGAGAACGTGCCCCTGTCGTAGAACACCTGCTTGACAACATCAAACCCGATAAGGGATAGGTAGCTACTGAGATTCTTCCTACCGAACTCGGTCGTATGAAGCTCCTCGTATTTGTCAACCACGCCCTTCCTGTTTTTCACTGGCACCTTGAGATAGATGAAACCACCCGCCTTAAGAGACATCTTGGCGATTCTGAGTGCGACCGCCGGGTCAAGAAGGTGTTCCAAGGTATTCCAGAACACAACAACATCGAACTCGCCATCTGTCAGCTCGATATCCCTGAGCATCCCAAACTCAATACTAATATCAAAATGCTCGGCAGCCCATTCGATGGACCGCTCGCTTATATCACAACCCCGCACAAGCCATCCCCTGTCCATGGCCACCTTCATCATAAAGCCACCTGCGGCTCCAACATCGAGCATCTTGCCGGGCTCTATGTATGTCTCAAGCAACTGGAGGTCATTGTCCGCTTCGGCCATTCGTTTGTCTCTCGTTGACGAATCGAAACAAGCGGACAACATGAAGTCCCTACCACGCTTTTTCATCAACTCGGGGGTGGGAATGTTCCCCTTACGGAAAAGACCACAATCCTCGCACTGAAACATGTCCCTGACCGACGAGCCCATCCATCCGTTGCAAAACGGGCAGTTCATAGTGTCTCCAAAATCCGTCTAGCCCACTCGTCCCGATTGAACTTCTGCACCGTCGCCATTCCCCTAAGACGCACCCTCTCACGACCCTCTGGGTTGGCCAGCCAATATCTGATTTTATGGTCAAGTTCACGGTGCCCTTCGAATGTATCAAAATCTCTACCGGGTTCGAAATCCCTATCCATATCAGGCCATGGCTCCGTAAGTAAGAATCCCCCGGCAGCCAGTATCTTGTAGCTTCGGTCAGAAGTACCCCCGTGGGTGAAATTCAGATTGATACGACTCTGAGACACAGTCTTGGCATGGTCGTCTCCATACACGCCCGTTATCACCTTAAACTTGACCCTACTCGCATAATCCCTGCGTTTCTTCACGTGGTTGATATTACCAATGAACGTCACGTCGTATTTGAACGGCAACGACCACGGTTTGTCCACGTCAGCATCAAAACCCTCCTGAAGGAAATGAACCCTCTCTGGCGCAATCTCCTTTGCCTTCTTATACGGCTCCGTCAAGGCGCAAAAAGTCCTATCGCAGTCAGCCACTCGGTTCTCCATTTCCGGCGTGAAGTTCCACATTGGGTCCATATACCACAGGACAACCTTCGCACCCAACTTCTGACACTCGGAGACCACAGATGCTCCGACACCATTGCACTTGCTCATGTGAACAAGGTCACATCCCCGAGCCAGCTCCACTATCTCCTTGTCTCGTCCTTTTGCGCCAAGCACTTTCTCGCGCTCCCGGTAAGCGTAACGTATCACGTTACACCCAGCCTTTTCGAATCCAGTAACTTGGGATACGTTCGTACTGTTCGGGTCGAACACTCCTATAAAGAAAACCTTCAATCCCAGAACCCCTTGTCGTTGCCCAAGTCACTTGGCTCGGCCAGCGGAGACATCTTGCGAATTTTATCCTGCACGTCTATCTTCCATTGGTGATACTCCTCATTCTCTGCCCGGTCGTCGAGATGCTCTGCCATCACGCCAGTCAAAAATCCGCACTTGCGGCCCATTGATTCCGCCACGTTCTGCCTGAAGATACCGTCTACTCCTCCATAGACACCGGAGCAACGGTATCCGATATGGTTCCACACGCTTGCGCTCGTCAGGAAGCAACCTCCCGCTACCTGACCGCCCCAATGAAATACCCGGTCTTCGCCACCAACCCGGAGCTTAAAATGCTTGGGTTGCTTCGGCATCGGGTTGTTACCGTTCAGCACGTACTCGACCGACACCATTCCTGCCTGTGGGACTATCCCATAGCATTTAGCAAGCATGCGCGGCCACTCCGGTGTCATAGTGAGGATATCACTGTCACAACTGATGAACCAATCGAAGTCAGAGTGAACCTTCGTCGCATGATTGATAGCAGGCCCCTTACCCATGTTGTGGTCGAGTAACATCAGTGTCGCGTCCGGACATTCGTCAACTGCCGTCTTCAGCCAATCCCGCAACTCATCGTCGCTCTTGTTGTCTACGATAACGATACGTACGTCGTAGTCGTGACACTTGTAGGTATCGAAGATGGACTTCAACGACTTCTTGACTGTCCTCCCACGAAAATACACCGGAATGAAAATGTGAATCCTATCCATACTACTCCTTGTTTAGAACATCGGCACATATCATGTAAACTATCTCACCGTCCAAAAACTTCGTCGTGGTCGTCCATACATCATCACTCCACTTCATCCGGAAATTCTGTGCCTCTAACTTGAAGCCCTCAGTATCCTTCAAGACATTTTCAGAACCTCCCGACAGATGATTGACCACAGCACCAACGAGAAAGTTCCTGAAGCCATCGTGCAGTGATTGTAAACAGATGTCGGCACCGTAGTAGTGGAATAAGAATCTTTCGTCGAATTGAAGACTCCTGCGACTCGTTATCAAACAAAGCTCGTCGAGCGTTTGCACCTCTTGGGGCCTGCCAATCTTTATGTTGCGACACGAATAAGGCGTACCCCCTCGGCGTATTCCCTCGAAGCCGATAATGCCGGTATCGTCAGGGAGGTGCGTCAGTGCCGCCTGTATGTCCTTGAACCAGTTCTTCGAGAACCGAATGTCCTGATGGCAGTAGACAAGGTGGCGGCCACGAGCTGCTATTTTCCCCTTGTTCAGGGC
>Ga0180438_10009247_pt1 | contig 12324 bp, 26 predicted proteins | sample SS_ome_12_FD_132455 | JGI IMG/M metagenome (GOLD analysis project Ga0180438, IMG submission 132455) | Hypersaline lake sediment archaeal communities from the Salton Sea, California, USA - SS_3_D_2 metaG | ecosystem: Environmental > Aquatic > Non-marine Saline and Alkaline > Hypersaline >...
CACGAAAAATGGTTTAAAACAGGAGATAAAATACCAAAACATTTGAAGAAACCATTATGTTCTGACTGTGGTGGTACTTTTGAATTGTGGAATTTTAAGAAAAATGACCAAAATTGGAAATTTTTTGATAGCAGGTAAAGACAATGACAAAATACAAATTTGAAGTTGGCGATGAAGTAAAAATACTAAGAAGGCCAAAAAACCAAACAGAAGACCCAAGTAATATATGGATTAGTTCTATGGATAAACATATTGGAGATATAGGAAAAATAATTTCAATTAATCCTAGATATAACAATTGTATTAAAATAAAAGGGATTGATAATTGGTGGTTTCCAGCACAAGTATGTGAGTTAGTTTCGGCTATTGGTACTGTAGTCGAAGAGTATGATTGTTATATAGATAAAAAACAATCAACCCCAACAGAAAGTTCTGGTAAATTTATTTCTGAATATCCTCACAAGTGTCCAAAGTGTCAAGCTCCTGCTTATATTAGTTTTATGGATAAAGTAGATTGTTCTAGAGAAGGATGTAGTGGTGAATAAATTTAACATAGCAGATGTGTTAAATATAATATCATCTGATAATGATAAATACTTATGTATATTGGCAGCACAGGCATCAAAAGGATATAAATTTGCATTTTTATTTTTTGAAGCAACAATATCTGATCAAAAAGAAAAACTAAAAACAAAACAGACATTAAAAGAATATGGATTTACTGTTTCTGAAAAACCAATGACAACGCAAGACACAAATGAACCATATTCTAGAGTAAAAGTTTCTTGGTAATTTAAAAAGAGGGTAAAATGGGAACTGAATTTGATAAAGAGTTACAAGACATTCTAATGCACGTCGAGGAGTCTATTACTAAGATTCTTCTTAGCGACGACCGCACGCTAAAACATAAACCATATACTTGGATGGACGAAGATATAAACCAACACCTACTAAAGGCATCTAGACATATTAATACATATATGCAAATCCAAGCAGGGTATCAAAAACCAGATGGAGAGATACATCTTAATAATGCTCTATGTAGGTTATCTATGGCAATTGCTAAAATTGGTTTGGCCAAAGAGAAGCCGTTAGAGCTACAGGAGAAAAAAGAATAATGTGTGATATGGAACAAGAATTGATTCTTTGTAGTCAGATTAATGATTTAGAAACTTCACTAAAAGAACTTCAAGAAGATTACAATGAGTTATTAACTGAACTTCATGAAGAAAACGACAAAGTAGAATCACTACAAGAAGAGCTTGATGTAGCAACAGAAAAATTAAGAAAAATAGAAGAACTTGTTGAAGAAATTTTCCATAGGATATTATGGAAATGACTAAAATTAATGAATGTTTTAATCCGAACTGTAAAGACCCTACAGAAGTATATGTAAGAGATAGTTTTATTATAGGTAGAGAATATTGGGTGCAATGCGATACTTGTGGTATGCGCGGCCCAAAAAGTGAAAAAAGCAAAAAAGATGCCATGAGACTTTGGGAAGAAACAAGAATCCAGTATGTTCTTGATACTGGTGAACTTGCTGAACGTGATATTGCAATACGGGTATTAGTTCAACATGCAACTAGATTAAAAGAAGAATTAGATAGAATTAATGATCGTCGCAATGATCTAATGCAAATTTACGAAGCAAAACGAAGAGAATGCATAAAATTAAAAACTCAGTTAAACAAAACTAAATTAAGTGGTAAAAACCAATAAAATCATGTATTATTTAATGTAGAGGTTACTAAACTATATACGTTAGGTGGTTAATACATGAAAATGCTTTATGATTTGGATTTTATTAAAATTGATTTAATGTCACAAATGCATCAAAAAATTGATGCTGACAATCAGTATTATTTAATGGGCGACGATGAAGACGAAACCAATGATCTTTGGGACGAATACTATAATAAACTTGTTGGTCCAATCGCGCCAACTGACAAAACTCCAACTAAATCTGCTAAACCAATAGTAGATAAAGATAAATATCCTCACAAATGTCCTCATTGTGGAGGACCATCATACAACGATCCAGTTTTTGGTAAAGTAGATTGTTCTAAATGTGACGGCAAAGGTGGATGTAAAGATTGTGAATGTGATACCGGGGGATGTAAAGACAAAGGGAGCTGCGGCGGTGGTTGCAGCCACTAACAAAAGGACAGAATAAATGAACGTACATATTGAGACCTACCCTTCAAAAATCCTAAGACAAACCTGTGAAGATATAGATATTAAAGAAGAGCAAATGTTTGCAATGAATATTTGTAATAAGATGGCCAAAGTCATTAAAGATTTTGAGGCCCTTGGTCTCGCAGCAAACCAACTCGGATATAACAAAAGAATTATAGGAATTCACAAAAGAGGCGTAGATGAACCAAAATTCATGCTGAATCCTGTTATTTCAGAAAAGAAGGGTGTTTTTATCGGAGATGAAGCATGTTTGAGCTTTCCGGGTGTACTTGTCAAGGTAAAACGAAGTGCTGTTATTACAGTCAAATACTTCTCTCTTGAAAGCGATAAAGAAATAGAAGAAAAACTCATGGGTGAAGAAGCAATTATTATACAACACGAGGTTGACCATCTTGATGGTAAAACACTTGTTAATAGTGCTTCTGGTGCATTGCGCGAAAAAGTGATGAGACAACTTAAAGTAGGAAAACGTAAATTCGCAAAAGCAATGAAACAACAAGCTCGGTTGAGAAAACTTGGTGATAAGCTTAAAATGATAGATGACGAGGCAGGAAGGCAACTAGCCAAATCTGCACTTAGTGATAATAATATATCAATACCCGAAGTAGTTTAACAAGTTAGAAACTCAAAAAAATTTTTTGTCGGGATTTTGATATTTGGAGAAAAATCATGAATCTTGACAAAAAACCGTTTTCTAGTAAAAAATTCATATCTTATTTATTTTCTATTGTCGTATTGGCAAGCATACTGACGATTGCGCTATTTACTCAATCTTTTGGGTGGGCGATGGTTACATTTATGACAATTGGAATTATTACGATTGGGGCGCTGTCAATCGGATACGTACTTTCACAAGCAGCTCTGGATAAGTTCTTAAGCAGCGTAACTGACATTATGACCAAAAAGAAGGATGAAGAATAATGTTAGATACAAAAGCAGTATGGAATAAATTTAAAGCTTATCCTTGGTGGTTACGCGTATTGGTTTTTCTGCCTATGGTTCTATTAGTTGTATTAGTTGGTGCCTTGATGATCTTCATGCAAAGTAAAGATGTAGATAGTAGTCCAGCCGAGTTGTTTCAAGAGAAAAAAGAGCTTGACAAAAAAATCAAGGATTTTGAAGAAACACATGAAATTATAGAAAAAGAACGAAAAGAAATCGCGAAACAACGCAAAGAAATTAAGAAAGAATTAGAAAATGAAAAGACTGACTACAGTGATCGTATTGACCGTATTAATAACGCTACCGACGATGAATTGTCTGGCATCGCCGCAGAAATCAGAGCTAGATCCTCCAAAGACCTCAACTGAATTACTCTTAGATCTTAACCTACCAGAAGAAACTCAGCATACTATCAATAATGAATTAAACTTTTGCTATAACTCTGATGGCTTTAGATTAATATTGAAAATATTTGAGACCTACAGTGTACTAAAAACATCAAATAAATTATTAAAAGAAGATTTGGAATTAGCCAAACTAGATTTAGAATATCTAGAGTTGGACAGAAACAATTGTATGTTGATTTTAGACGAAACAAAAGAACATCTTAATAAAACAAACGCCGCGCTCAAAATAGAAATAGAAAAACGTAAGAAAGCTATACGAAAAGAGAAAATTAAAACAATTCTTATTGGTAGCGGTGCAGGGATTGTTGGAGTGGCAGCAGGGATTGTAATAGGTTTTTTTGCAATTCGGTAGCAGGTAAAATAGGTATATCAATTATAGGTTTTTGGTAAAGGGAATAAAATGAAAAAGATTGAAATTGGAGAAAATTTAACAGATGTAATTTGTATGTTTTTCTTTTGGAGTTCTATAGTATTTACTGTTTATTGTTGTTTTGGGTAAAACAAAATGAATATTGCAGGACCAGAAATTTTTAATCAACCAATTTGTAATATTGTTGGTGGGCCATCTATGCTTGAGCTTTTAGAGTTGGCAGATAAAGGAACACCTCCTACTCATTGTGAAAAATGCAAGGCTGCATATGAAATACTCACAAGCGACCCCTGTGATGAAGAGGTAGAGTTTTTAATGGATATGTTAGACGAAGAGATAGGAGAAGCATATGAAGATTAAAGATTTTATAAAAATATTACAGCAACAAGACCAAGAAAAAGATATTACATTTGCCATAGAAGAGAGTTCTGTAATTCCAGAGGCATATGAACTTCATTTTGATAGTTTGGGTAAGATTAGAGAAGAAGGATCAGATTATATAGAGATAGAATTGAACTATAATTTTGCTAATATTTGGAGACAGAGATGAAACTGAGAGAAGAAGAAATTGTTGTAGAGCGAAGCGGTGATATGGTTGAGAGTATGTTTGGAATATCTGGAAAGGATTCTGCACATATTTTAAATATATTACGCGATAAGTTGTATTCAAATAAGATTCTTGCAGTTGTTAGAGAATATTGTACTAATGCTCAAGATGCTCATATTGAGGTAGGTAAAGATAATATACCTATTGAAGTAACAATTCCATCAACATTAGACTTAACATTCAAGGTAAGAGACTATGGTCCTGGCCTTTCTGAAGATGATATTAGAAATATTTATGTTATGTATGGCGCGAGCACAAAAAGACAAACAAACAAAGCCATTGGACAATTGGGTCTTGGCTGCAAGAGTGCATTTGCATATTCAGATAAGTTTGATATTACGTCTTGGTATAACAGCGAAAAGAAAGTATATTGTGCATATATTGATGAAACAAAATGTGGCAAGATTACTCTTATGCACACAGAAGAGAGTGATGAGCCAGAGGGTATAGAGATTAAAGTACCTGTAAAAGATAAAGATAGGTATGATTTTGAGACTGAAGTTAAAAAAGCTCTTCAATTTTTTGATCCACAGCCAAACATAAATGGTAATAAATTCTATTTTGATGAATATAAATATAAACACGAAGGTGAATTAGAAAACAATGCCAGGTATTCTATTATAAAATTAGAAAAACTATCTTATTATGGCAACACATCAAAAAGTTTTATTATTATGGGTGGTGTTTCTTACCCTGTTGATTTAATCCAACTTAATAAAAAAGCAAGAGAAGTGTTGCAACTTCCAATACATTTACGTGTAAACATTGGTGATGTTGATATTACTGCTAATAGAGAAGCAGTAGAATACACAGAAGATACAATTAATACATTAAATGGTTATTTTGAAAAGATTCATAAAGATGTGCAAAATTTGGTCCTAAATGATATACAAAACGCTGATTCTCTCAAAGAAGCAAACGTAAAATATAGAAAATATATTAAAAGCTATGAATTTTTGTCAGATTTAGCAAAAAATAATGCCACTTGGAATGACAAAAAAGTAAATGGCATTGCAATACCAAAAGATTATTATGCATATGAAATTATGAACCCAGAAGAAACACATAATGGGACTAGATGGAATCAGATAGGTTATGTTAAAGCATTTGATACTTTAACTATTTTTATAGATGATATTAAAAAGAACTGGAAAGCTACCACGTCAAGATATCTTAATTATCATGGTATTTCTGCATCAAATGCTGTTGTTCTTAGGTGGAATGTAGATAAAACTGATATTAGAGAAATAGGAAAAGGGTTGTATGTCAATACAAGACAACATGCTTTTGATTCTTGTTGTTTAGATGACTATAATATTAAGTATTTGTCACAGTGTAAGATACCTAAAGAGTATTATGCACGTAAAAGAAACACTAGTAGTAGTTATAGAAGCAATACTCATTCTGGAAATATCTTTACATTAAAAGACATGCCACTAATGGACAAGTGTTGTAAATCAAAAGATTGGGATAAGGTTACCGAAGTGCCACTTGGTAAAAAGTTTTATGTAACGTTAGATCAATTTTTTATTGAGATTCCAGAATATCCTGGAAGGATATCGACACATGAGTTGTTGGAATTTATTGCGTGTGGGAATCTTGTTAGTTTTACTCCTCTTAAAATATATGGTGTCAAAAAGAAACAAGTAGATAAACTAGATAAAACATGGATTCCATTCTCTACAGAACTAAAGAACAGAATTTTATCTTCAAAGTATATAAAATATCTTGCAGATGAAAAAGAATATAGTAGTATACCTTCACAGGTACGAACATTAAGCGCACACAGAAAACTATTTCCACGAAATACAGCAGCCAGAAAGCTTTTAAACAAAACACATAGACTAAAGAAGAATTGTTGCAAAGTAAACAATACTTATAAATACAAATTCAAAAGATGTTTAGCTTTTTTAGGAATATCTGACGACATAAAACTAATACAGCCTACATATAAAATAGATGACATAATTAAGATAGCATCTGAAAAATATAAAATGACAGATGCACTTGATTTATTTCCCGGAAGACAAAGATACCTTGAGAATCCTTGGTATGACAGTTTCACAAAAACACAACAGGTAATTCCACATCTTGTTGATTATATCAAGATGATAGAAAAATTATAGGAGAAGAAATGAAATACCCAACTATATTAACACCAGATTCTTTAACAGTAATGGTAAATGGTCAATCTGTTTCTATTTTAAAAGAAAATGCTAATTTTGAGAAAGCTGTTGATGCGCTAAGGTCACAAAGATGGGATAAACTTATTGCATTAATGAATAAAGCAGAGGCTATTAATCAATACGGTAATGGACGCATTACTGTAGAAGATGGTTGTGTTTATTTTGAAGATGAAGAAATCAAAGGACATATAGTAGATAGAATCCTAATGTTTATTCGAGATGGTTTAGATGCTACCCCACTAATGAATTTTTTAGATAAAATCATGGACAATCCATCAAGAAGATGTGTACAGCAGCTGTTTAGTTTTCTTGAGCATGGAAATATGCCAATCGACGAAGACGGTGACTTTTATGCATACAAAGCAGTAACATGTGACTTCAAAGACAAACACACACAGAAATTAGACAACTCTCCTGGCTGTATAGTTAAAGTACAAAGAAATACAGTTGATGATGACCCAAGTAATGAGTGTTCTTTTGGATTACATGCTGGTTCTTTGTCTTATGTTAAAGCCTTTGCAAGTTGGAATGATATTATTACTATCGTAAAAATTAATCCTAAAGATGTTGTGTCTGTGCCCAATCATGACAAGAGTAAACTACGATGTTGTCAATATAAAGTAATTGAAGAATACAATGGTCCTCTTCCTGAAACTACATATGAAAATATGAGCAGCAGTGAAGATGTTAGAGAAATTAATTGGACAGATAATCCAACGCCAGTTATTCCAATTTCAATGCCAATGTTAGACCCAGATAAGTATAAAGACATAGAAGACGATTTTGAGTCTAAGTATTGTCAAGAGTGTGGTTGGGAATTAGATGATTGTAGATGTTGTGAAGATTGTGGTAAATTCTTTTGCGAATGTGAAGATAAAAACATAGAAGACGATGATGAAGATTATAGTTGGTAATTAATAATGTTTAAGTTCGCCGAAAGGAAGATAGAACAAATAATACTTGGAAGCTTTCTTATTGCTGGTATTATTGGTCAGGCGTTGTGGGTTACTAAAAGAACTATAAATCGTATTACGAAGAAGTCTATGTAGATTTCAAAATGATAAAAATTTTTTTAAGGATATTTATAAATGAAGAAAAGCTCTGTGATTACTAATGAGTTTAGAGTTCCAATCTGGTCAGCAAAGAAAGTAAGAGAGTATCTAGAAGGTATAGTTGAGGTATATGAAACATATCACAATGTTAAAGAAATAAAACTAACAGAAGATAACTATATGATTTTTATTGTTTTTACTGTTTTTATTAAAGGAAAAAGAAAGTCTATAAGAGAGCTTAGTCATCAGATCAAACAAAAGGTTGAGAAACTACAAGATGAGTAAACCAACAAAAAAGTTTATGGAATTTTTTGAATGGTTTTATTGTTATAGATGGCCAAACTATATGCCAGGCAAAGAATCATTGATAAAATTAATGTTAATAGTTTATAAAAAAGGTGAAAGAGTAGGATACGAAAGAGGATACAAAAAAGCATACAAAGAAATGTGGAACGAAAAGCATATTAATTTAGACAAACCTAACAATAAAGTTTTTAAAAGAGACATAGATGATAACCTAGTACAGACATCTAGGTTTACAATGGGACCAAACATAGGAGAAAATTAATGGGACTCGACAAGGGAATTGAGTACGGTAAAGAGAAGAGAAGGAAACACAGAGGAGCAAAGGATATTGATCCTGCATACCGTAATCATGGTGAATCTACCAGAGGATATGACGATAGAACTTATAAGTATCGCAAAGCAGAACAAGAGGCTAACGAGAAGTACAAAGATTGGGAAGAAGACCTAGAAGAAGAGGATGATGATTGGGATGATTACCCATCTTACTCCGAAGAAGAAGAGAACTGGGAAGAGTACAAAGAACGTAGAGGAGATTATGATCTCAAAGAATAGTATATTAAATATAATTTGTGTATTTAAAATTATTGTAATACTTGTTGGTGCTCTATTTTTATACGAGAGTTATCAAGCAAACAAAATTCTTCTTAAAACCAATGTAGATCTTGAAACAAGGATAAATCAAACTGAAAGTCTTGTTAGTTTTTACATTCATCATTCAAATACAATGGATGAATACTGGAATTTATGGGAAGTTGAAAATGAGTTGGAAAAATAAACCACCAGAGTTACCAGAAGAAGGCTTTATTTATTGCTGGTATTATGATATAGATTCTGAAGATATGTGGCCTGCAAAAATATCTAAAGGATCTTGGAAATTGTATGCCTATGATGGACTATGGCTACACGATAAAGGAATAGAATTACCTGAGAAACCCACACAAAAGGAATTAAAGAATGGCAAAAAACGCCCTAAGCGAAGAACAAAGAAAAGCTCTTGAAGACACACAACTAAAACTACTTGAAAAGATTCAAAAAAGTGTAAAAGAAACTTGGCCTGGGAGCACAGTGGAATGGGCAAAAGCGTATAAATTATTGGTTGATGCGCACAAAGAAGGAAAATAACAATGGATATGACATTAATATGTATCTTGTTGTTGTGGTTATTAATAACTGTAAAAACATGGAGAATGTGGAAGAGAATAAAAGAATTAGAAAGTTCTGTTAGGTATTTTGATAATTTTCAAACGTCAGCACAACAAATGATAACAGGACTATATAACAAAGCAAAAGAATTAGAGGAAAAAGTAAATGAAACAAGCACAGATAATCAAAACAAGTGATGTAGTGCCGGGAGATTTTGGTCATTATATTGGCGACGAACCAATGACATCTGCTGAGGCTATCAAAGAAGCAGGACTTGATTGGGACGTTACTTTGAAACCAATTCAAATTGCTGATCCAATATCATATGCTCCTCTTGCTACTGTCCAACAACCAATTAAAACACACAAGGCTGTTGTTCGTAATAGTGACAATAATATTCTTGGTATTGTTGGTAGTCAATACCAACCAGTACAAAACAGAGATGCCTTTAAGTTTATGGATAGTTTAGTTGATGACGGTTCTATGAGGTATCATACTGTTGGTAACCTTAAAGATGGTAAACGAGTTTGGCTTCTTGGTCAGACTGGTAGTTATGATGTTGTTCCTGGTGACCAGGTAGATAAGTTCTTATTCTTATGGAACTCACATGATGGATCAAGCTCACTTAAGTGTATGTTTACTACCATCAGAGTTGTGTGTCAAAATGCAGTACGTTCTGCGTTTCGTAATGCTACAGAGAGAATTCAGTTGCGTCACACCAGAAACATTGATGCTGGATTGCTCGACGCAAAAGAAATTTTGGGCACAAGTAAAGAATCCTTTGAAGGTTTTGAACGTTTCAGTAAGATATTGGCAGGAAAACAAATCAATACTGCTTTATTAAATGAATTTGCATTAGAGATGTTTCCTGAGCCACCTAAAGATGTGAACATGCCTAGCCGAGAGAAAGCTAGAGACGAACTTACTAGGTTGTTCGAAGAAGGACAGGGCAATACACTTCCAGGTGTTAAAGGATCTGCATGGGCAGCATTTAATGCAGTAACCGAATACACAAACCATTATAAAGTTGTTCGTGGTTCTAATAAAGAAGAACGAAGATTTGAGTATAGTTTGTTTGGCGCGGGCGCTAACCTGGCAAAGAGAGCTAGTGACTCACTAATTAAAATAGCAGCATAATGAAACATATCAATGGTGTTCTTACAAAAGAAATGTTTGATAAGACAACTAAAAAAGTTTTGCAACACTATGACAGTCAACGGAGATGTAAAATGGGTAAGACTATAATCTTGGATCCAGGACACGGCTTAACTATAGGTGGTGAATACCAAAGACCACTTATGAACTGTAATGGGAAGAGAGTTAGGGCTGTATACAACAGTATGACACCACATCCTAATGATTACAAGAAGGGTTTTTACCGAGAAGATTTTGGTACCTTAGCTATTGCACAACAAGCAAAAATAATCCTTGAGAAACAAGGGCACACTGTTTTCTTAACAAGAGAAGACGAACGTGATGCTAAGAACTTTCTTTCTAGCCAGAGCACAAACACTTGGAAAAGAAAATACTGGAAGAAATGGAAGTGGGTTAAGCATTTTACTGCACAAAAAGAAGCTGATGTGTTTGTTTCTATTCATACCAATGCAGGCAGAGGTACTGGTACTAGTTGCTTCTGGGCTCACAGTCCCAATGGAGTGGAGCTTTCTAAGAGTTTGGTTGGCGCGTTAAACAAACATGTTGGGTTAAAAATTAGAAAGGTTGCAAAGCATAGGTATCTTATTCTTAGAGACTCTTGTAATGGGAGAGCAGTTCTTCTTGAGTGTTTGTTCCATGATTCAATGGTAGATGTTGTTAATCTATTGAGCAAAAAAGGTGTTAAAAAAGTAGCCAAAGGCGTAGCGTATGGTATCGACAACTATTGCAAAACTTTTTAGTTTTGTATTAACTTCTTTCTTTAGTCCGACATTAGAGCCTGTTAACGAACCAGTTGGTTCGTGTACAGAATCCATGTGCACTAGAATGTCTCGTCAAGAAATGATTGATGAGGTAGTTCTCATGTGGAATATGTGGTTGGATGATAATAATTTATCTAAAAATGAACCGCGCAGGAAAAGATTCCCAATGTATGCAAAGCATCTTGTTGATGCGGTAAGACTATATCAAACAAAAGAACTTGTTGTTGGCGGCAAACTACCAATGGGAAGAAACACACATCTTATTATTGCATCTATGGCAATGTATGAGACAGCAGTGAGACATTGGATATTAGGATGGAAGAAGGGTGAGGTTGGCTTGCTACAGATCCATGGGAAAGAGGCTCTGTTGCGCCACAGTCCTGAGAAAGTAAGATACAGTCCAAGACTAGGGATTAAGCTTGGAGTGCGCTGGCTGGCATACCACACACAGTTCTGTACTCCTAATCCTACAGATGATATAGATCAATGGGCTGAAGTACTATCTTTGTATAGCGCTGGTATTAGGCGCGGCAGAAACAAAGATGGCACATGCAAAAGAATAAAAGTTGCTCGCGATAGAGTGAAGACTGCCAAGGCATATGCAAAAAGGATAAGAAAATGAGTGAAGAACAAAAAAATTATAGTGGTGGAGTAGGATTCTTTGGGCTTTTAACATTGTTGTTTATAGGCTTGAAGCTTGGTAATGTAATTGCATGGTCATGGTTCTGGGTATTGTCACCTATAATCTTTTTATTGGGGTTTATGGTAGTTTTGGCTTTTATAGCTGCTATTATTGTAGCACTAGGTAAATGAAAATGAAAAAATGGATTGATAGAAAATGGGAGGAGTTGAGAGCTGGGGATGTGATTAGATGGCAATACCAAAATGGTAAGTGGAGTACATACTCTGATGTGGTGGTTCATATCGGGTCAAGATATGCAAAAATGAAAAAAGCATCACTTATAAATGGTTGTAATGTTATCTGGACTGACAGATATAAATACCAACGACTGGAAGAAGTCGAGCCGCCTGATGGTTGGTATTTGGTTGAGTTTAATGAGTGTGAATATATCAGATATAAACGCGGTAAGTACATGTGTAAAACATCGTGGATAGATTCTAAAAACAAAGGTCTCGATTGGGAAGAATACACTTTCCTTAAACGAGTTGAGTTCAAAGACATAGACGAAGAATAA
>Ga0180438_10009249_pt1 | contig 12321 bp, 12 predicted proteins | sample SS_ome_12_FD_132455 | JGI IMG/M metagenome (GOLD analysis project Ga0180438, IMG submission 132455) | Hypersaline lake sediment archaeal communities from the Salton Sea, California, USA - SS_3_D_2 metaG | ecosystem: Environmental > Aquatic > Non-marine Saline and Alkaline > Hypersaline >...
CACACACGCGAACCAAGAATACTCTGCTCCCTCTCCGACCCCGGCCTCATGGAGACCTTCCACGGCTACGGCGTAAAGTTCGCAAACTACGAAGGACCCGCAAGCTTCGTCACATACCTCACTACCACCGCCCCGGCACACAACCTCCGAATGGCAAGCCTCGTCGCAACAATACCGGCCTACGTCCAGGGAAACAACCCAAAAGCCATCGAAGCCGTCACAAGACGCCTCGCAAGCATGCTCGGACTCCACGTCGAGCTTGACCGGCTAAGGTCCGTCAGCGACGAATTCGAGAGAAAGCTCTCCGAACTGATACAGGACCAGCCGGAACTGGCCGAAACCATCAGCAAGCTCGAAGAAAGCTACGACGACGAACTCTTCGAAAGCGAAATGGCAGACCTAAAACACTGGCTGCAGCAAAAAGGCGTCAGAGTTGACTAACCCCCATAATTACCCCCCCAATTTATTGGGCGGTTATGTTGTCCCCAATTCACTTCGCCGTTACGCACTCCCCAATCCCTCCCGGTGTTACCCCGTCCCCAATTTTCCCCCCCCCCACCTTCTACCTTATAGTAAGCCCCTCAATTTATTGAGGGGTTATGTAGTACCAATTTATCGCGAGCTTCCGCCGTCCCCAATTCACCACGCCCTTCCTTGAAAATCCGCACAAAAACATGGTTCTTTACGACCCGGCCTGCCTCTAACTCATTCTCAGGATCTAGAATCTCGTTGACCAATGCAATTTTTAGCACTTTATGTCATATTTTTCGATTCTAGTCGTGTGCGACCCGTACTGCGAAAAACGAAATCTGCCCGGCCAGATTTCCTTCCCCAGAAATACTAACTCCTTAGATTTCGGTATCTTATTAACACCTCGTCTTGCACAATTGTAATGGCATTCTTCAATGCCTCTGTCATGGCATCTATTGATGATAGAATATTATCCAACTCAGAAAAATTTAATGCAAAATGGCATTTCGGAAGGGGGTGCTCAGCCTTTTGTACATGTAAATGAGGCCCACGTTTGTATAGAGAAGAACCCTCATTATTTTCTTCGTAAGGGTCACAATGAATAGAAACTAATTTGTCATGCCCATGTGTACGCCTATTCACTATATACATATTAAAGTATGCCCTATTAAGGCACAATTTACCCTCCTTATCTTTTGGCTTCCAAAATTCATAATATTGTCCTAGTATGTCAATTGTGAACGTCTTAAAATACATTTCAGCAAAGCTTTTAGTACCCGCAACTCCATCATGCGCAGCAATTACTTTACAACCACTATGCTGATATCGACAAATCTCGCATCCAACAGGTAACCCATCTTTCCGAAGAGGAACTAATAAACCACGTACAAAGTTTACTCGATTATGAAGTTGATTAACATTAATTTCTATCGAAGCCACCTTAATCCTCCATGCCAACCTCTTTTCTATCTTCTCGGGATAAACCATATACATCCGCTACAATATTGTCGATTTTCTTTTCTGTTTCTAAATCCTTTATGCTTAAGCGTCTTTCAACTATCTCTTGTATTTCCTTAATAGTAGCTGGAGGAATACTGGATGGATCAGGAACATGCAATTTCTTTAGTGTTTTAGGTTCTAACATAAAGTATCCATGCCTGTATTTGTGCGACAGATTGGCTATCTGCCAAAAAACTGCGGACGAATTCAAAACACCTAAAAAGTAATATAGTATATTTATGTCACTTTCAACGCTTTTTAGATGCATCAGCGGCGAACGAGATATCCCATACACCCCTCCTGAGTCTAACGAAAACTTCGGCATTAAAATCAAATGCGGACTAATAATCTTGGGTCTTAGCATATTCTCCGGCAACCTTGGTCTTTCAGGGCTCCACCATTCACAATTTCTTTTGATCACAGCCGACCTTTTTTCAAGGTCTTTGGAATGTTTTTTCAGATAAGTCCATGTTTTAGGAAACATAGACTTCAGTTCCTTCTCATTTATCTTTTTACCCTTGAGATAGGGATAAAACACAACCTTTTGTGTCTTTTTGGGTACTGTGTACCTTCGCATTTCTCTGTCATGAAGATAGGGGATGTAAACACCCTTTTCTCCTTTATCTATTTCCGCAACAGTACGAATAAAAATGTCATTGGCCCCTGTATTAAAACCTACCCTGATTGTTAAAAAGTCTTCCAGTACTGGGAATTTCTTCATCTTGCTTTTCAACACGACCTGCCTGGGCGCCATAATCTGCCAGTGCTCATCCAAAAACACCGACTGTTCCATTTGGTAAATTTCATATGCATCTGTGGAAACACTCTTGCCTTCAAGAGCGGTTTGCAGCGCGTGCCCAGGAAATTCCCTGCAGCGAACAATTACAGCCTTTGGCTTATTACTATCATTTTTCAATCTTTTCTGAATAATAAATAATATTACGTAAGCTCCAACACCTTCAAATACATCTATTTCTGAAAGGTCTACGATAAAGCGAATCCAATACCCCGCCGAAATTTCTGTCCGTAATTTTTTGGCATTTTCAGCTATCAAGAAACTATGAGGAAGAACATATAACAGATAACCGCCTTCTTTCAATAAGTTCATGCCAACCTTCAAGAAAGCCTGATACATGTCCACTTTACCTTTCCTACAACCACCCATAAGAGCTTTGATGTTATTTCGCTCGTCCTCGTTAATATTTTCCCATTTAATGAACGGCGGATTAGCGATTACAGCATCATATGAGCCACCCAAGTTTTTATTCGCACTCAAATACTCAATAGCCTCGCAATTAATTATCTTCAAAGGTCTCGGGAAACTATCTGTCAATACTAAATGAAGTAAATAAAGAGATAACCGTGCGGCTTGACATGCATTTTCATCGATGTCAATTCCGAGTATATTTGAAAATGCCTTTTTCGTAGGCCCTCTCATATCAATTTCTTGGAAAGGATCACATTGCATCTCAAGAAGCGTCCGAAGAAAAATCCCAGACCCACACGCTGGATCAGCCGTTTTAAGACATCGAAAAGTTATCGGCGTAAGATTTTCTTTCAGATATCGTGCAAAAAATCTTGCAACATATTGAGGGGTATAAATCCCTCCAAATGTTCTATCGCTAATCTCCTGTGGCAAATCTGGAAATAATGTCATCTGCGGAGATTCTTTTCTACTAAGCAAAGATACATAATGTTCATAAATACGACTTAAAGCATGCTTGGACATTAATGAAAAATCATAATAATAACGAGCATATTTATTAACATAAAAATCCTTGAATATACCTAATACAGTTTCCCTATCCAACCGGTCAAACACATTAAGCTTATCTTCTTCAAAGAGTCCTGCTGGTATATTACCTGTTCCCATTCTCTTAATGCACGCTATGATGCAAGACCGCATATTCTTGAAATATTTACCATTAGCCGCCCACTTTTCAACCAACAACTGATGGAAATTTGGGCTTTTTCTCCTCATGTCATCTTCTAAAGCACGCGCAAAAATGATACTATTGAAAAGTGCCGAAATATTTTCATTCTTTACTTTCCTCCCCAGTTCCGATGCAAGTGCTCTTTTCCAAAATGAAATAGTTTCCATCAATGCATCATCTAAGCTTTTTATATTTGGATTTGGTCGTCTTTCTGTGATTCTTTCGAAGGCATCCGCCCTCCAGACCTTTTCCTCTTCATTTATTGAGATGTATCTGGTGGCGTCTCTGAGAGATTTAACTCTATTAAAGACTCGTGTTAATCCGTTTACATCTGGGAACAAATGCCATTCAACTAAATTGTTGTATGAAATCGATAATAGTCTGACTTTCTGTTCCTCGGTCAGGCCGCCAAAAGGCTGGTCTCGTTTAAGAAACGAAATAACTGCCGTATTATTAAGCCCATGTTCTATAACAAGATGTCCATTCGAAAATACTTCCGTCCCTGGATACTCATCAATTTCATCGCTTGGCAACCAGCTATTCTCATCAGCGAAGCTTTTCAAAGCCTTCCGTCGTTGAGAAGAGGGCAACGTAGGATCAGTCAAATTAAAAAGTATTTCATAATTATTTCCCATACTGTACATCCTTAATGCATTCCTACACCAACGATTCCATTTTATCCTTACCCTCCCTCAGATCAAGCCACGGCGGCCAGGTCACCCAAAACCGACAAATCCGCAACACTTTATTTTACCCGTTTATGCTATACTCTGTTAGAGTTTCCGCAAGCAACCTGTAAGCTCCATTCTAACAAATTCTATTTCCTTTGCACAACCTCATCTGGCAAATCCGAAGAATTGGGTCGCCCAGGGCGTCCTTATGCTGCAGGTCTGTCTGGGTTACGTACTTCTCGGCGCCCTTGTCACACGCTTTGCCATACCCTTTACTGCTGGCCCGCCGGCAGATAAATACACGCCAATGAGTGAAGAAACAAAACGGCTCCTCGCCAAAATCCAACAACAGCGCGAAGCAAAACGGAAAAAGTTTGAAGCAGAATTAAAAATCGATTGAGGCAAATCTCCGTTTGCCCCAAACGGCTATTAACTTGTCAAAGAGCATCCCGCCCCAAACCCCGAAAAATGGGTAATATTAATCCCTCCAGCACCTCCAGCTAATCCAGACTATCCCTTAAAAAGACCAACCTTGTCAACAAAATTCCGCAAAATTCGCCCCAATCCCACCCCTTCACCCTTGCCCCGTTAGAGTCTTTTTCCTTCCGGACTCTAATGGGGGCGCAAAACATCCCCCCTACACGCGCCAGCCGATAAAAAATTAACTTGACATCTAACTTTTCATAATGTATAATCCCCACCTAACTAATGGATTAGACTCAGAATAAACAATCAATGTTGGATCAAAGTGAAATCCCGAAACCTCGGGACTAAATCATAAATACTGGAGGGGTTCCCAATGGCTACCCAGGCCCAAATTTTGCTCCGTGAGATCGCGCATCCCTATCTCACTCAGACCGCCTCCCTCTCCCCCTCTGCTGAACGAAGTGAAGTCTTGAGCGAAGTCCCGATCTATCGGGAGCGCGCCGGGGCCCTACAAATCAGCCCTTTTTATGCAAAACAAACCCAATTTCCTGCACACTCAAATAAACCTAACTCCTGCTATGATAAGCCGTTATGAAAACCCCCGACTCCCCACATGCTGCCAAAACAAACCCAATCAAACCCCCCTCATTCCTTCCCGACTCCCGCTTCACCTTTGCCCCGTTAGAGTCTTTTTCCTTCGGGACTCTAATGGGGGCGGAAAACATACACGATATACGCTTCACGCGCTTGCCCCGCCAAGCGCCCGCCCCCTGCCCAAAGGATCTCACATTTTTCGCCCCTCTCCCTGAACTTTTTGACCGATTCTTCGAACTTTTCGCACGTTTTTTTCAAAATTCACGCGTTTTCCACGTTTTTGACACCCTTTTTCGCTTGCCCAAACCACCCAAATCCCCCACACTTCCACCCCCTCCTTCTCCTTCACCTCGAAACTACCGCTTTCAAATCATCCTCCAGCCGCCTCAATATCCGCCTCAAACACTCATTTTGTGCCTCGATAAGATTCTCTGCGCTCCTTTTATCCAGCCCAACCCCGCAATGATAGTCCTTCTCAAACACAATTTTCGATTTCTCACCGCTAAAATCCACCAGCAGAAATCTTATCCCCATAACAGCCCTCCCGCCCGATTCCTCGCTGAAATCCCCGTACAACTCCGTAACGTCGCCTTTAACAACGTACGTCGGGTCCGGCACCTCACCATACTTAAGCACACTGCCGAATATTCCGCTCCCCGCCAGCCACTTGCGCGTCTCCTCGCTGATCAATCTGCCGGGCCCGGTCAAAAACTCGTTATAATAATCAGATTCATACCTGAATTTGCCCGTCCGGTACACCAGCGACTTGTCACGAAAACGCGGCGACACGTCAAACTCCTCAACAACCGCTATCTTATCGTTGTGAATCGCCGATATTCTTTCCTCTCGCTCGACGTCCAGCAGATACGAATGACGTTGCTGCTCAACGCTCTCGCATCCGGCCCCGCCTACCGCAATACACATCAAGGCGGCACTCAACGAAAAAACTGGAAGCTTTCTCATTCGATCACCTCCGACTTTGACGGTGGTTTCCCGAAAATCGCTTTCGACGGATACCTTTTCAAATCCTCCGTCAGGTCACGCAAATTCGCTGAAATCTCGCGTATGTTGTCTATAGCCCTTTCAATGTCTGCCTCCTGGTGCGTCGCAAAACGGTCTACGTGGTTCAGTGTCCGGTCCAGACTCTCGAGCGTGCCGTTAAGTTTCGCAAGGGCTGCCGGTACCGCCGCAGGCTCCTGGCCGTCCGCCGATTCCAGCAGGGCCTGGATTTGCTTGTTTGTCTGCCGCATCTCCGTCAGCATACCCCGTGCTTCTTCACTCAGCGAGACTATTTCTGCATTCGTCACAACCTCATTCAGCGAACTCAACAGCTCCTGCGTTTCTCTGGCAATTTTCACGATGTCTATATCGCCCAACGTCTTCACCGCACGCTCCACTGACTCGGTAAACGCCGTCAACGTACTCTTGACGGACGGAATGTAAGGACGCTCCGGCTGCCATTCCGACGGCTTCAAAGGCGGATTGGGCAAACCCGGATTTTGGGGATAATCCGCCTCCAGATATGCCACACCTGTAAGCGGCTGCATAACAACCTGTATCCGAAGACCGTCCGCCACAAGCCGTTCCAGAGAATCGGCGAGATCGTCCCGCCCGCTTGTCGAAGGCTTGTTGGTCAATCCGATCCCGCGAAGCTTCTTGTCGTCGGCGTCGATAACAACCATTACGTAACGACCGTATTCGGAAGTCACCGCGTACTCGCTTCCCACAAAGCTTATGTCCGCGACCCGGCCGATCTGGACACCCCTGTACTTGAACGGCGAACCCGCACTCAGCCCCTGGACCGATTCGTCAATGTACGTCTCAAGGTACACCGGCGAGCTTGTACGTATCTGGGCCAAAACGACAACACCGGCAGCCCCAGCCGCTACCGCGCATATCACAAACAAACCGAGCTTGAAATAATTTGCTTTCGTCCCCATTTTATTCACCTGAAATTTCGTTACTGCTACTCTCGACAGCTCTCCGATACTCAATCACCACGGCCCGCGACGGCTTCTCGATTAAGAAACTGCTGGACCCATGGATTGTCGCATCTTTCCCGCAGTTCGGCAGGCCTGCCGCCGGCAACGATATTCTTCGTATCCTTATCCAGCATAACCACCCGGTCGGCAATTGTGAACACACTCGCCAGTTCGTGGCTCACGATAACAAACGTTATGTTAAGGGTCCTGGCCAGATGCAGTATCAGCTGGTCCAGTTGCGCTGAGGTAATCGGGTCAAGACCAGCCGACGGCTCATCCAGAAACATGATGCCCGGATCAAGCGCCATTGCCCTGGCCATCGCGGCGCGTTTGCGCATGCCGCCGCTAAGTTCCGAAGGCATCATCTGTCCGCATCCGCCAAGGCCTACGAGACTGAGCTTCATATCCGCAATAAGGTCCATCGCCTGTGCGGGCAGCGACGTAAACTCCTCCAGGACCAGGCGAATATTCGCGTGCACCGTCATCGAGCCGAAAAGAGCCCCATTCTGGTACATAACCCCGAACTTCCTCAACACATCACGATACCGGCGCCCTGCTGCATTGACAATGTCGGTCCCGTCGATCACTATTTGCCCCTTCACCGGCTTATACAATCCGATCATATTTTTCAGAAGCGTGCTCTTGCCGCAGCCCGAACCGCCCAGTACGACGAAAACCTCACCGCGCAGCACTTCGAACGAGACATTATCGATTACCACAGTATCCTCATATGCTGCCGTCAGGTCCCTCACGCTTATAATGGGTTCGGCGCTGCTAACCATAAAACCTATATCCCAAGAACATAGAAAACCACTGCAAACAGACCCTCTGCCATGATAATCAGCACGATTGCGCTGACGACCGCACGTGTGGCGGAATCGCCGACGGCGCGCGAACCGGCGCCTGTCTGCAAACCGCGCAGACATCCGACACCTGCGACAATCAGACCGAAAACAGCGGCTTTTACGAGCCCACCCACAAAGTCCGAAAGCTCCACCGCAGACAGGACCTCGTTCACATACGTAACGACCGGAAAACCTAATGACAACATAACCAACGCACCGCCTATCAACCCGAACAGATTGCAAAAAACCACCAGCAGCGGCATCACAATCACGCCTGCCAAGACCCGGCTGACCACGAGAAACCGCACCGGTTCAAGGCCCATTGTCGTCAGCGCGTCGATCTCTTCATTCACTTTCATCGTCCCGATCTCCGCTGCAAATGCCGAACCGCTCCGCGCCGTGAGGATTACCGCTGTCAGAAACGGACCCATCACGCGAAAAAGCGAAAGCCCAACGAGGTCGGCAACAAATATTTCCGCGCCGAACCGACGCATCGGTATCGCCGCCTGAAACGCAAGGATAAGACCGAACAAAAAACCGACCAGTGATACTATTCCGAATGCGTTCGCACCTGCCGATTCGGCGATAACCAGTGCGTCCTTCCAACGCATCCTCGCCGGCTGCACAACCACCCTGCAAACCGCCACCGTAAGCTCACCGACAAATGCAATCTGCGTGCATATATCTCGCACAAATTCAGCCGCCTGGCTTCCGACACTTTCAACCGCCTGCCGCCAGAATCCCACCTTGACCTTCTCGCTCTCGATTTGACCCGGATCCTGCATCAGCATCAAACGAACGAACTCTTCGCGCAGTCCCTCAATTGAAAACCGAGCCCTCTTGTTCTTCTGATACCGTCTAAGCCATATCAAAAGGCCGATACCGGCGCCGTCGCAATAATCGACGGCGGCTGCATCGACCACCAGATCTTTCGGTTTATCGCGTTCCAGCCGCAATTCAAGCTTGCGCCACAAAGTGCCGGTGCTTTCACAGTCAAGCCTTCCTGCGAGTGTCACCCGCACTTTCTCCTCAGCTGGTTGCTCCACCCGCATCCAGCCACCGGCCTTCTCGCCCACCGTCAAATTCATCTATTCTCTTTCCACCGATACGAATAAACCGTTCACATTGTACCGCAATATTGTGACAACTTTACAAGAGCAGAGCAAGTTTTTTGCAATTTCGGCGTGAAGATGGGCGCATCCGTGATTTGCATCGAATTGGCCGGCAGCGGCTTAGACAGAGCCTTTGCGCCCTTACAATTGTGCCATCCCGCTCAATCCGCATATTCGGCCTGTTTCCGAGCAACTTCCAGGCGCCTTCGCCCGTCAACCCACTATCAAAAAATCGGGAATCAAAAAAATCAACCAGGCGCGCAGGAAAGCTTCAAGCATGAAAGACTAACCGAATCGGTCAATTCTGAGGCGATGAATTAGCGATGTATCAGAAGAAATGATAATGGCTGCCGCACGGCATTTGTCCTACTCGCTCAGCAACTTCAAGGCAATGTCCGGCTCCACAGCGGCCTGGATATCCGTCAGCAGGCGCGACCGTTCAATAATCCGATTCAGCGTCTCAGCGGCTGCTCTCAGTGCGAGAATTCTCTCAATACGTGACGTGCTCTTTGCCGCTTCGCTCATATCAAGCTCAAGGGCGGTACTCACCTCCGTCAGTTCTTCGGTTTTCCCGCTCAGGTATTTTCTATAACTTTTTACTTCTTCCAGCGCCGCCCCAACCACAAGAGCACCCTGCGCACCGGGTGCTATGCTCAAATCGACTCGGTTCGTGTCGATCCCAACGTGTTTGGGCGATATTATGATGGTACTTGCCGGGCCGACCATAACAGAGACATTGCGGCCCTGTCGGCCCAGCAACTTGTTACCATCCGATTCGGTCCGGTTGACAATACCGTTTATTTCGCCGGCCAAATTCTTGAACTGCTGCTGCATCTCGGCCTTGTCCGAATCACTGTAAGTGTAACTGCTGCCCGAGCTTTCCTCCGCAAGCTCCTGCATCCGTCCAAGCTTCTCAAGAATCGTCGACAGCGCCTCATCGAAAGTCTGAATGATCGAAATCGCCTCGACCGCATTTGCCGCATATTCACGACGACTTGCTATCTCGGCACGGAGATAATTCTCGATCATAGGGCCGACATAGTCTCCGTCGAGCTTTTCTATCAAGTCACCGTTGTTCGCCGCCGCCGAAGGATGCCGAGGCTCAACGTACGCCTTGTTTGCATACGATGCAACGAAATTCAGGCTCAGCACGTCTGTAAGGTCAAGCAATTTCCCTTCTCCGTTCGCCCCACAACCCTCTCGTCGGCAGCAATTCTCTTTAGAATGCTGCGATTCTTACGCCCCATTAGATTACGCGGCTGTGACAGACTTGCCTGCCACTTGCTGAGACTCAAGTGTCTTCAAGAAGACGTGCAGCGACCGCCGCGTCCGCGTGCGCCTGGGATTGAATCGCCCCGTATTGGTCTTTCAGAACATGGGCTGGTGACGGAAGTGCGGCTTGCAACTCAATCTGCGAACCGTCCATACCGTCCTGGAGGATATCCAACTCGAAATTCAGAGCGTTCGCGAAGTCTTTCACGCGTTCTTTTTGATGCTGCAGGCATTCTTCATATGCCGTTGTCACCTCGACCTGATACCGTATCTTATCAGCCAGACTTTTGGTTCCTTCAGCCAGACTCAGACCCCCAACATCAACGCTCAAGTTTTTTGCCGGGAGAGCAACTGTGAAATCGGAAGTTATTGAAATTGACATGTTGCGTCCTTCGGAGCTGAAAATTCTATTGCCCTCGAACTCCACACTGTCAATCATCTGATTGACTTGACTGCCAATCTCGCCCAGTTCCTTCTCGAAACGCATCATGCGGCTCGGCGTGTAAGTACCCCCATGAGCCTCATCGACAAGTTGTCCCATTTGTTTCTGCTTGTCAAGCAGGGCCGCAGCCGAATTTTGAAAGTTCTGCAGCACGGAACACACAAGGCCGGCCCTGCGAATACGCTCATCAACGGCCGCTGCTTCCAAGCGATGTCGGTTTTCGATCCTCGCCGCCGCCGAATCGTCATAAGCACCGTTGCCGGAAGCCGGCTGTCCCCTCGGTGTCGGCGTCCCTCTGAAAGCTCCGCCGACAGCTTCGGCATTATTATTCGCACCCAATATGTTTTCGTGTTCAAGCATTTCTCTCACCCGAAGTTTGCCATGACGTCTCATTTGCCGTCACAAAAACCTATCCCAAGAACTAATTGCACACCTCATATCCGCCAATAGTACTTGTTCAACCTTCCACCCGGCTGGCCTGGTCTACCTTCTCTTTGAGCAATTCAAAGGCCCGCACAGGCTCTACGTTCGCCTGCAGATCAAACAGCCCCGAAAGTGCCTCCACCGCGTTGACTGAAGCAAGTTCTGCAATCTGCCGTGCAAACGCTATGTCGATTTCTTCAGGCTTGACTCCGAGGTCGTTATACCGTTCGTACTCGATAAGCTGTTTAACGCCTTCAAGACGCTCAACAATGCCTGCCGTATATTCTTTGTAGGAGGTGACCTCGCTTAATTTGCTCTGAATTGCGCTGGAGGCGGCTTCGGGATCGGCGGTCAAATCAAGACCTTCGATATCGACACTCAGGTCATTTGCGGCGATTTCGATAGTCGAACCGTTCCCGATCGATATCGAAATCGCTGAGCCTTCACCGCCAAACAGCCTGTTGCCGTTATACTCAGTGTTTGCCGCAAGGCTGTTCACTTCCTCGGCCAGCTGCTCGAATTCAAGCTGCTTTTCTGAAAGTTCCTCCGGCGAGTAACCCCCGGCTGCTACCCTGTCGGCCACCTCTCTCATCATGGCCATTTTTTGTTCGATGCTTGCAACAAGTGCGGCAATTTCCTCGGATTTCGAAATCGCCTCCTCGGCATATTCTTCCTTCGTCTGCCGCTCAGCCTCTTGGCCCTGCAGTACGTACCGAATTACCGACACGGACTCATCATCAAGAGCAAGGGTTGGTTCCGCCGAATCTGGCGCAGAAGAAGCAGAAGTGTAGACTCCGAGCGCAACATTTGCGCTATAGGTGGCATTAAGCACGTTTCCGAGTTCTAACATTGTCCTCTCTCCTTAATTCTGGGGTTAAGCATTCATTGGACCGCCGTGGCAATATTTTGCCGCCGATGCGTCCAAACAAAGTATAAGAAAAAGGTGTGCCTGACCCCAAATAGCAGAAAGGATCTTTTTGCTCGCCGGGTGCTTGCTTGCCTTCCGCGAGTTTTTTTGGGACCTGCCTAATACTACAACGCCATTTTAGCTCAAGATTTTTAGGCTGCTGACCGACAACTTCTTTCAGAACCCATTATTCTGAAAGGAGATACGGTATGGACGCCAAACAAATTAGACAATTGAAACCTA
>Ga0180438_10009250_pt1 | contig 12321 bp, 22 predicted proteins | sample SS_ome_12_FD_132455 | JGI IMG/M metagenome (GOLD analysis project Ga0180438, IMG submission 132455) | Hypersaline lake sediment archaeal communities from the Salton Sea, California, USA - SS_3_D_2 metaG | ecosystem: Environmental > Aquatic > Non-marine Saline and Alkaline > Hypersaline >...
CCAATGTGCCTCGCGTCATGGAGCCACTGGGGCTTGGGATAGCTCATCCAGAGGGATTCCGCCCGCCGCCGATTCTGGCGATCGTGGATCCAATACCCGATTCGACGCCAAGTCCGGAGGGTCTCATCGTAGAGCTTATGCCTGTATCCAGAGATGAGCACGGGGCACGGCAGCGAGAGCAGTCTGGCCAGCAGACGCAGGTGATGGGAGGCAGTGAACTTGCACGCGTACCGTTGCGGCGATCGTAGGGTCTCGGGGTGGTAAGGAGGATCGCAGTAGATGCACCAGTCAGGCTCGATCTCGTCGCTGTGTTCATCGAGCCATCGGAGGGCGTCGGCAACGAAGATCTCGGCGTGGGGCTGCGCCTCGAGGATCCCGCCGCGGAATTCGTCGGCAACGGCCGCATTCTTCTCGATCACCAGGTTTCGCTCGGCGGGCAGAATATTCCGGGTGATCGCCGCCGAGCCGCCGAACAACTCGACGAACACACGATGCCGAGGGATCTGGCTGATGATGCGCTGCGCCACGCCAGGTGCGTTCTTGCCGCCGGGATACTTCACGGTCACTCCGCCTGGTCAGACACGGGCGGCTCCGGGATCTCGGCCCAGTGCGTTGGGCGGCATGAGGCACCGTTGATGTATCGCCAGCCGTCCTCGTCGGTATAGCCGAGCCATACCGGGTCGTTGTCGTCCGGCACATAGATCAGCACCGTCACGTCATCGTCCGGCAGCCTGTCACTCACCTTGATCCATTCCACGTCATCAACTCCTAACAGCGTCTGGTTGGCCATCGCTTCAGTCTCTTCAGGCTCTCCTGTCGATCCGCCCTGCCGTGTGCCCAATCATGACACCGCCGACATAGAGCGATCAGGTTCCGGAATCCGTCCCCGCCGCCATGGCTCCGATACACGATGTGGTGGATGTCGCCGGCTCTACAGCAGCATCGCTCGCACAGGATGGTATCCTGCTCGCCGAACCCCCACGCACGCATGTAGACGTCGATGTGGTTCATGCTCAGAAGCTTCCAGGAATGAACACTCGCGTCACATCGTAGACGTGCAGGTACTCGGACGCACCGAGGCAGGTCTCTTGCCACGCCTCCAACGCCGCCTCAGCGCTCTCCCACCGGTCTTGCCGGTCGTGACTCAACCAGGCTCCGCCCTCGCAGAGCAGTTCGCCCGACGCGACCAGGGCGTCCACCGCAAACTTGACCGCGGCATCCTCGGAGTTGCACAGATAGACGTGGCAATCTTCGAGGCCAATATCAGTGGCCACGGTGACGACCAACGCCGCATACCCCACCACGGCCCCTGCCGCCGCGTTCCAGGCGTCTCTGATTTCCTCAGGCAGCTCGTCCCATTCTGGGATCGGATGGCCTGTGGCAAGCGACTTGCCGCCCGTGTGATTTCGGTACGCCTCATAAGCGATCTTCCCTGGCATAGACATAGCGACTCCTATCCGGTTAGTGGTTCAGCCGACATCAGCCGGCCTAACAGCGATTCCATATTCATGAGCCCAGCCGAGAACGAACGTCAGGAAGTCGCTCATCTCCGCTTTGCTCATCCGAGCCTTTCGCACCGTCTCGTCGATACCCCTCGATCCGGCGTACAGTACCTTCAGGTAGCGGTCCACATTCTGCATGTTGATCGCCAGCGGGACGCGCGCACCTGCCAGCACTTCGTAGCCGACCTCTTCCAGCCCGAGCTCGCGCATCCCGTCCATCACGTCCGGAATCACTACCCCGTAGTAGTAGCCGAGTTGCTCCTGCGACTTCGAAGCGGACAAGGAAGTAAGCCTCGCCCGAAAGTACTCGCCATCCCGCGCCGCGGCCTCGAAGGCGCGGTACTCGTCCACGCTCCGCCCAACCAGCCGCAGGTGACCATCACGTTTGCAGAAGATGACTTCCTTCATGTCACCACACCAGCCGCCAGAGCCTTCGAAGGAACCCAACCTGCACAGGACGTTCCTCCCGCGGCGGCTCCCACGGCGGATCCGACTTGTCGTCATCCCTTGGCCCCGCCTGATCGATCGCGTACTGCAGATTCCTTACAACAGCCTTCTTAGCTCCAGGAACATACACCTTTGGCCCCTTCTTGGTGTGCGGCCAGAAGTTCACTAGCGGATTGTTTACGCCGCCTCGAATCTGCCAGTGGTCGGCAGAGCACATGCGAGGCTCCAGGCCTTCACTGCGCACCCGTCGCTCAAATTCCTCGTAATGCATAATTGTGATCTCCAAAAACAACATCCCCCCTCCCGCACCGCAGTAAGCCCTGCAACACTCCACGAGGGAGCCCTCGGCACCGGGAGGTAACTGACGACCTACTAGCTCTAGCCGCCGTGATTCCGGATTTGTCGCCCGGCCTTTGTCGCCTCAGCAGTCGGTAGCCGGACCGTTTAACCGTTTGGAAAAAGTGTTACCCGGGTAACACTTTCTCCGGGCAGTGTGCATGGTCATCCTCTCCGCGGAAGTGGGCACGAGGATGGGCCGGATGCATGAATTCCAGCATCAGGTAGTTTGCGGCATCAACAAGCGATTCCGTGTTGCCGCTCTGCTCGTAGTGCTCCAGCTTCTTCCGCAGTCCAGCGAGCATGTCGTATCGCCATTTGTCTGGATCGGTGAGCAAGCCGTACCGAAACGCACCCATGACCATCCTGTGACGGCGAGCACGCTCAAACGCCTCGCACCATTCCGTCTGCAGCAACGACGCCAGGTCCGGCAGCCGCCTCGCTGGCTCCGCGTACCCAAGTGACGCCAACAGGTGGCCACGAATGTGTTCCGTCACGGTCTGCATCATTTCCTCGGCTACTTCTTGGGAGCCTTTTCGCGCACTCGAATGCACGGCACAGTGCGGCCGCCGAAGTCCGTCTCGCTCTCATAGAGCGTGATCTTCTTCCCGGTCCACCTGTCCGTATCGTTGCCGTGCAGAGCGATGATCCGTTTCAGGTTGGTTCGGTTTAGGACCATGGCGCGTGTGAATTCCTCGAAGAAGAGAACCCCCTTCGTGGCCTTCTCCTCGCCAACCTCGTGAAAGTCGACGTCTCGAATCGTGACGGTCACGTCCTTCCCGTCCAGGTCAGCCGCTTCGAGGTGCGGACTGGGGCACAGGTCGTTTGCTTGCATGTTGGATTCTCCTAGACAGTGATGGTTTGGCCCTTGGAGACGATCTCCAGAGGCGGGTATGCCCACGCGGGCAAGTCAAGTTCGTGGATCTCGGCCGATGCCGGGTTGGTCCAGTCGTTCTCGGCCAGGCGGCGTGCCAGCTCGAGCCGAGCCAGTTGGTTTTCCTCGTGACCGAGCTGCAAGGCGTCACTGCTGAGGCGGTGGACGAAAACCTCGTGAGCAGGTGTCTTGTCGACCGAGATGAACAGGAAGGCCTCGACGTCGTGTCCGAACAGCCGAACTGCCTCGCAATACCAGGCGGCTTGTCGGTGATAGCCGAACTTGACTGTGTCGCGCTGGAAGTCGTCGAGGCTAACGGCGCGGGTCGTCTTGAAATCAACCACCAGGACCCGGCCGCGATCGCCGGGGCAAATGAGGTCCGGCCTGGCCCGGCACGGCAAGCCGCTTTCCTCATCGGTCCACACCAACGAGTATTCGTAATGCATCACCTCCGCCAGAAGCTTGCCCGCGATCGGGTTGGCATACGTGTTCCGCACCATCATCTTGATGGGCTCGATTTCCTCTGCCTTCAGGTGGATCAGTCCGGCGTGCTCCTTACGCCAGTCCGTCCAGGCACTTCCCCGGCGGTGTCCATCCTTGTTGAGCACATCCAACGGGATCTCAGCACACACTCCGTCCAGCCCGGCCGGATTGCTGAGGCACTCATGGGCGACGGTGCCGTGGTCCAATGCGAGTGATCGCTTGAATGGGAACGTGGGCGGGTCGGCTATGTGTCGGCCGTGGAAGAGCGGAGCCGATTGCCGCAAGTCCTCCATCTGCGATCGCGACCACTCGGGCCTGGCGTGGTATTGCTTCAGGGTCAGATTCTGGACGTGCTTAGCTTTCCGTGTCATCTTTCACCTCTGGCTCAATCGATATGCAGCGAATTCGGCAGACCCTCAACATCCACTTCAGCAGGTGCCGCAGTCGTCGGATCCCATCCTTGTCCTCTGGGTCTGGCGTCGGCCTGACGACCAGCGTGTAAGTCGGCGGCTTGTCATCCACCAGCGCCCCCGATCAAGATTGATTTGCGGAAGCTCGGCCAATTGCAGAACGCCGCAAGGGCTCCGTCCTTCAGCCGGTCGACGAGCCGAGTGCCCATGATCGATTCCGCCTCCCCACTGTTTCGCACATTCATGCTCACCCAGGTTGGCTTCAGCGATCGGTTCCTTCGGTCGAGCACTCTGCCAAGCATGGCACTCTGATGCGTGGTCAACTCGCCTTTCGGCGGTGTCGGGTCGGATAGATACAGGATCTCTGGGGCCGTCAGCTTGCCGACCCAGCTCGCCTCACTCTCGTTCCCACCGATGCGGTCCCGCACCTCGCCCATCAAGTCCATGCCATCGGCCCAGTAGACACGGAATCCATATTTGCCGATCGCGACTCGGCCGAGCGCCGACAGCAGATGGTCCTTGCCGCTGCCCGACGGACCGAACAGGATGATACCGGCCCCGACAGCGACCTTCGCCGCCATGTTCTCCGCGTAGTCGCGGAGTGCCTCCAGGAGCTTCGCCTGGCCTGGGTGCCGACACTCGTAGTTCTCCAGCCGTGCCTCAGCCAGGCGAGGCCCGATGTAGCGGTAGAATTTGGCCAGCCGGTCTTGCCGATCGATCTGGCCACGAACACGCTCTTGTTCCTCGACCTCTTCTGTGCGGTCTGGGAGTCGCTCCAGAACATCTGAGGCAATGTCTGCGATTGATAGTTCAGAATTGTCCATCTGCATCCCCTGCATCGTTCGGGTGTCTCTGGCCTGCACCAGGTTTTTTGCCTCGCTTGGTGTCCGGATCGAACAGCCCGACCCATCCGTTCGTGATACTGGCCTCGATCGCCTCGACCGCCTTGGCTGGACCCCACGATGCCAGCATCTTGAGTTGCCTCTTCCTGGTCGTCTTGGTCAGCGTCTTACGCCTCTCCTTCCGATACTTTTCCCACTCGTCCCACGCGCCGAGGAAGGCGGGCGTGTTGAGTTCCTCGGGTATGGCCGGATCGACTACCTCGGGCTCCTGTGGCAGATCGTATTGCGCTTTTGTCAGCCAGCCCGACTGTTGGCACCTCTCACATCCAGGCCCAGTGCAATCGCACATGGCGTACGGTGCGGCCGACTCCAAGATCCTGGCGGCAGCACGGAGGGACGCGACGAGCGCGGAGAAGTCGAATTTGGTCGTCAGATAGTTGGTGTCGTTCGACCGCTTGACCTGCTTGGCGATGTCCCTCAGTTCGGCCGCGTAAGTCCGGAACGCACCGAACTCCAGCACGTCTCCATAGGCTGAGTCCGACCACGGGAAACCGTTGGGGTCGAGCCTGGGGGCCTCCGGTTCCTCGGACTCATCATCGATCTCATAATTGCACTCGTCAGGAGTTGTTGACTGCGGAATTTCCGCAGTCGAGCCAATCGCTCCGGTCTCGATCGTCCTGCCGTCTCGCCCGGTCCGTTTCGTTGACTGGGGAACTTCCCCAGTCGATTCCATTTCGCGGCGGCATCTGGCGACCGTCTTGTGGTCCACTCCGACGTGCTCAGCGATGGCCCTGTCAGACATCCCCACACCATTTGGGTGCGCCAACGCCATCTTGACAGCCTTCGCCTTATCCTCATTCGACCGCCTGAGGCCGTGCGTCTGATTCGTGGAGACGGCGAACCAAGCCGCCTCATCACGCGTTCCCCGACGCACCTCGCACGGCATCCGCTCGTAGCCGGCCATCGTGTAGGCGTGGTAGCGGTGGAACCCGGCTGCCAGCCAGTAGGCGGTCGAGTCGTAGTACACGATGGCAGGCGGCAGCTTCGCACCGGCATCAAGGGCGTCTCGGTATTCCACAACAACAGCGTCATTGATGGCCGCACGTGGCTGCGTGTCGCCGTCGATGCGGATCTCTGACAGCAGGATCTGCGATGGTCGACTCATTCCTCATCCTTGTACCAATCGAATTGCAGTTGGTTAGCCCGGCTCCACTTCCGTCTGCATTTCATCTCATTTCGATCACCCGCTTGACGGCTTCGTGAATGTCTATCTCCGCGGCCCTGTCGACCACATCCCGAACATACGCGTTCAGACTCACCCCGCGTGACGCGGCCGCAATCTTCCACTTCCGCAGCCGGTCGTCCTCGGCGGGATCGGCGCGGACGGTGCAAATGATGGGCGGCGTTCTCTTGGCCTTGGGCTGGCTGCCGCGATATGGAGGCTTGTCTTCCATGGCTCAGTTCCTTGATTGCTTCAGCCTGTCCACCTGCCGCAATCTGTGCTGCCTCACCAGCGCCTGCACAGCCATATGCCCCATCGGCGATAGCATGTCGTTGATGTGCGACCCGAACCGATGCAGGGCGATACGTTGGGCGTCGTTCAGAACGCCTGATTCACACGCCAGATAGATGGCAAATACGAGCGCGACCGGGTCGACCTCGTACTGACCAACCGAGATCAGCGGGGTTTGGTACTCTGGATGCTGCTTCCTCTGTCGACTGCGCACGCGGATGCGATCGACGATGCCGAGGCACAGTGACCCCGCAGCGAGCACGACGCAGACGGCTAGAGCAAAGTGTTCAGGGCTAAGCATGAGACACCTCTTCCGCGATGTATGGGTGCTGTCCGGGTAGCATGCCTCGGTAGCATGGCATGGCCAACGCCTCGATGCCGATGTCACTCTTGAGAACAATCGCCGTGCGTGGGTCACGGCGGCCAGGAGACCACATCAGTCCCGGCACCCGCAGCAGCCGGCGGTAGAAGTCGACCGAGATGAGCTTGTTGCCCAAAGGCTGGTGGCATGGGAAACGGCCGCATCGCCGGCCCTTGCAGAGTGGGCACTCTGGCTCGAGGGCATAACCTCGGCCATGGCACTTCCGGCAATTGGTCACGTCTTCGCCTGATGCCGTCAGTTCACACCCCGATCCTTGGCAGGCCTCGCATTCTTTGTATTCCTCTTCGCAGCACTGCGGGCAGATGCCCTTTCCTTCGACCAACCGTTCTGGCGGCAAGGGCCGAAACTGGCCACGCTCAAGCCACTGTGATTCCCACGCATCGTTTACGTGGAGTGGAAGCCGTCGCCACTCGTCGGAGGTGTCGTATTCGGTGGAGACGATGCGGGCAGCGATCCGTCCATCCGTCCCGTACGCCATGCCATCGACCACGAAAGGGGACGTCAGGTCGTAGTGCGACGTTTCGTGTCTCAGATCGCAAAACCCAGTGAGAATTCGATGCAAATCGTGATCTGGGCGGACGCGGAGACTTGGGACAATCAACGCCCCGCCCATGATCTTCAGGGCCGTTCGTCGTGTGGTCTTCATCGCTTACCTTTCCGACGGCCCGCCGGAATCCGATCCGGCGGTACCGTCCAGGAGTTCCTCACGCATGATCCTCGTGCCGTCCGGGGCTTCGATCCCGATCCGTACTGCGCGATGGCCGATCCGTACGGCCGTGACGATGACATCCTTCCCGACCAGAATCCGTTCGCCGACTTTCCGTGTCAGTACGAGCATCCGTGTGTCCTTTCCTCCTTGTGGCCGATTGGTCTGATTGACCCAACCATTTGCCTCGGCAATACGGGCACGGCGGGCGAAATCCCGTCCACTCGATCGTGTTGCCGCACTCAGGGCAGGTCTCTCTTTTCAGCGTGAATAGATCGGCAAAATTCATGGCTTAGTCCCCAGGGCCGGAATCGAACCGGCTCAGCCTCATATGAGGTTACTCACACACGGTTTACTGATGGGCCCGAAGCCCGGCGCCCCGTGCTGGCAGTGCTCTCTATTGGCTGGTTGATGTCCGCGATACGCGAGATGGCCGCAACACATGGCACTGAGGCCCGCCTTGGGCGATGGGGGGACGGCAAAGTGTCTGTCCATATCCAACGGGTCCTGCGTAACGTAAGCGTGTCACCTTCCACGCCGCCTGGGTGAGTCATCCAAGTCGTTGATGAGGCAGTCGCCCATCGCCTCCAACTCCCTCTTCTCATCCTCCGGAATCCAGGCCTCACGAAGTGACACCTCGAACGCGTCACACTCGGCCTGGCTGGGCTCTGATTCCACATGCGAGTCCGTAGCGATCGCCCGGCACTCCTTGGCCGACAAACACCTAGTGCCGTCGATGCCGCGAGCGAACCGCTCATGCCGAGCAGCCGCCGCTTCGCGATCTTGGTGTTTGATGTGTCGGCTCATGACCATTTCCCTGGCCGGTACCGTGTCGCGAGTCACGGTACCGGCCGCCGCTGTGCATCCGCTCGCGATCGGGCTCTGTTCTGGCTCCAAAATGGCCAGCGCTCAAAGTCGCACCTCGTCACACAAGTGATGTATGTTCAACACGCGAAGCACAGGGGCCCGAATCGAACGGGCACGGCGATCTCGGGGTATGAGCCCTTCGCCGCAGGGCCGCTATCCCTCCCCTGTGGAGGCCGTCTCTCCGGCTGTCACGCGTCTGGCTGCGCATCCAGTTCCACTAGGCTCGCGTCGACCTTGCCGCGACTTCGTCTCTGCCACACATCGCTACGACTACGTCGCCGATCCCCCACGCCGCGGCGGACGGGGTTGCAGACTCGCTTGTAAGTTGCCGTGGCAGGATTCGAACCTGCGACCTCGAGGTTATGGGCCTCGCGAGCTGACCTCTGCTCTACACGGCGATAAGAGCGCCGGCGATGGGGGGAGATCATCGGCCGGCGCAAAAGATCGCCCCTGGTGTCAGAGGAGGTGCCATGAGCAACCATCCACAGGGGCGCTGGGCAGCTTGGTGAGTTGGTTGCGTTCATGGGCGTTGCTCCTCTGACGCCTTCCATCTTACAGGCCAACACGGGGTTGTCAAACGGAATTTCAAGGAAAAGCCCCATGGCTACTGCCAAATCCAATACCGAAACCACTTTCAGTGACCTCGACGCTCTCATCGCCCGCTTGTCGGAACACCTTGCCAATCCTCACTTTGCGAAAATAGTCGAACTTGGCTTGGATGTGGCCAAGCACTTCATTGCCACATGCGGCTCCCCAGGAATCAATCCCGAGCACTATTTCGATCGTGACGAGCTCGCCGTAAGGCTGGGCTACAACAAGCGGTACTTCCAGAAACGTTGTAAGGAACTCGGGGTGCCATCTATCCCAATCGGCGCAAAGGCGAACATGATGCTGCCCCGAGACGTGTTTACTGCATTCAAGGAGGCCACGGATGACATCGCCGAATGACGATGACATCGTCGTCAAGATCATCAAGCGGACTGATCGGAAGTGCTTCATCTTTCGCTGGCACGATTCAGTGACTGACGAAGGTGGCGATGCTTCCAGTGGAGTGCCGAAGAAGGCGGGGCGGTCCAGAGCTGCCGAGGCCGTGCCCGCTTTCAAGGACAAGAAGCGCGCCGAGCGTCCTGCCTCGAAGGGGTCGTGGGATGATTTTGTGACCCGTATCAATGACGAGGTCGCTCCTGACTGGCGCGAATCGACGCGTAAGACGTGGAGAAACGCCTGTCGACAGTTCACAGATCTCGTTCAGCCGAAGTTGTTGGCCGATGTGGACCACTCCGCTATCTCAACGTTTCGCAAGAAGCTCCGAGAGCGGAAGGCAGAGCCCTCGACGATCGACTCGTACCTTCGGCAAATGCGATCTGCTCTCAATGAGGGCGCCTTGCTCTTCCCTGGGTATTCGCCGCCGAAAATCAAGACCGGGAAGCATGATCCGGCAGGTAGGCCCCTCACTCGCGAAGAGTTCAAACATCTTCTGGCATTTGTGCCCAAGGAACTCGTCCAGCACAAACCAGGGCAACAGATCTCCGCGGAACGGAAGCAGCGAGAGAAGCTAATGGTCCTGTCGATGTGCCGGCTACTGCACGGCTTGGTGTGGAGTGCTCTCCGAATTAGCCAAGCCGTTGATTTGTCTTGGGAGATCGACGCGCCCATCCATGTCGAGAACTTGGATGGACCTCGGCCGATGATCGTCATCACCAAACGCGCGCACAAAGGCAAGAGGAATCAGCGGGTGCCAATTATGCCCCCGCTTGTCACAATCCTTCGGCGGATCCCGGAGAGGAAACGCCAGGGACGAGTCTTCACGATCTGGACACTGAGAGGCCAAATTACCGACGCGAACACCATTGGCAAGATGATCTCACGGATCGGTGTACGGTCTGGCATCGAGACGGGAACCCGTATCAAGCGGTTCAAGAAGGACCACTTTGGATCTGATGGCAAGATCCTTCACCGAAAGGGCGACGCCATCGAGACGATACGCTACGCCTCATGCCATGACCTCAAGCGAACCTGCGTGACCTGGCTCCACGACATGGGAATGAGCATGGCGGAGATTGCCATGATCGCCCAACACGGGAGCATCGACACCACGTTCGCCAGCTACCTGCAGAAGGATGCCGAGTGTTTGAGCGATCGAGCCCACGAAGTGTTCGCAAAAGCCCAGAAAAAACGAGCCAAGATGCCCCGAAGTTGATTTCGCAAGTTGGGGTCTGGCAGTTCCCCCATCTCGTCCCGAATAAACGAGTTCGGTATTTGTACGAAACCATCGGGCTTGCTGTCGCTGCTCACTCATGCCTCCGGCCAAGTCCCTCAATTTAGACTCTCGAAGTACTGGATCAGATCCCGGCCCAAGACGTAGCCTCTCCGGCCGATCCTCTTGACCGCGAGCCCATTGCGTCGGGCAGTCCTGAGCGCGGCGTGGCCGAGGCCTGTGCGCTGCCTGATTTCTTCGAGCGTGTAGATGGCATCGGCTCGGATCTCGCCAGCCTTGGCTGTAGGTGCCGCCATGATTAGCCTCCCAATTGCATGCGGACAAACACTGAATCGAACGCACGCATTAGAAAGCGAATCCGAGAGATTCCTCAAACCCAGAATTACACGAAAGTGCTGTTTCGTGTAATGAAGTTCGTGTAATGGTGGCGAAGTGCCTGAAAAACCAGAGTCAAACGTCTGCGGGCAAGATTACACGGAACTGTCGATTTCTTTCCATGTGGCATCGCAATGCGTGCATTTGAAGTGCCGCGTGCGTCCCTGTTTTGACGTCACCCGGGATTTCTCGCCGCAGTGTGGACACGGCGGAGGCGTGAAGCGCGGCTTGGCAGCCTTTCGGGGCGGTTGCTTGGCTCCCTCGTCGTGGCTCTTATCCACGCACCTATCGCGAATCACCTGCCTCCCAACGTTCAGCGTGATCCCTGCCCGCTCGTATGTCGACTCCATCACGGCCTGAAAGGGCAGGTTGTCGGCGGACCACTCGTCAAACCAGATCTTCACCCATCCATAGATGTCGGTGAGTGCCTGGGTGTCAGAGCTTGGGAGATTCGATGCGAGCCACGTAGCGATTGCCAACGTATCGCTGAAGAACCGCTTTGGCGGTTGGCGGTGGAAGGAACTGGAGAACTCTGCGCCGCTTCGGTACGAGTCGATGTCTACGAGGATATCACGGACCACAGCAAGCCATTCGGCCATCCGCTCATCGGCCCGTTCGTCTTCACGGTTTGCGAAGAACATGATTGCACAGCCTTTCTGCCGGGCGACCAGCCGAGGCCCAGGGGCTGTGCAGCCCGGACCTCGGCCAGTCATGCGGGAGCTACCCGCAACCCGACAAGATCGTCAGCGGAACTGGGTACACTTCGCGGATGTGTACCCACAATCGCTGTTTTCAGGGTCTTTTCCGAGTGAAATCGCCATAGCCGAAAGTCTGCATTTTCGGGGTTCTAAGTCAATCCGTAATCAGTTCGCGGAGCATGTCATAACTACGGAACCGGAGGTTACAGGTTCGAACCCTGTGGGGTGTACTAGACTTGCGACGATTGATCGGGCCCGTGTGCGAGAAATTTTCCGAGAAGTGAAGGAAGGCCCCGGCCGATGGCACTCGGCGCGGGGCCCGAAGCGGACCCTTCGGTCGCCTCTAGGTCAATCAAGAAGTGTCATTTCCAGGTGTCACCTGTCTGGAGGCGGGTGGCACCTGTTTTCGTAAACCGAGTTGCCAAAGAGCCTTAGAGAGTAGGCCCGGCAGGATTCGAACCTGCAACCAACAGATTATGAGTCAGTCTCTGCCGCATCCCTACGAGTAGACCTGTCGTGGTTCTGTCACGGTTCTGACAGGTTTCTGCACGCCTCGCGTAAGCAAACAGAGGGCCGTCCGGGGAAAATGGTGGTCCTACGTTGGCGTGGCGGTCGAGCCGGCAGACATGTGAGAGTGGACGCCGGCGCAACTCGATCATGTTCATGAG
>Ga0180438_10009251_pt1 | contig 12320 bp, 9 predicted proteins | sample SS_ome_12_FD_132455 | JGI IMG/M metagenome (GOLD analysis project Ga0180438, IMG submission 132455) | Hypersaline lake sediment archaeal communities from the Salton Sea, California, USA - SS_3_D_2 metaG | ecosystem: Environmental > Aquatic > Non-marine Saline and Alkaline > Hypersaline >...
AGACGGGCCGAAAAAGGCTATACATTGGCGGTCAAACCATCCCCGGATTGCGGGCGGTTAGCTCAGCTGGATAGAGCGCCTGCCTTACAAGCAGGAGGCCACAGGTTCAAGTCCTGTACCGCCCACTTTTCAAGCCCGTTGTCAGACGATGACAATTGGGCTTTTCCTCTGCGAAAAGCGGGGATTTTATCGGCGTTTGGCATGTGAACGCCCGGACCCAGACGGTCGCCGCCAACTGCCCAACCAACCCAGTCTCACGCCAACCTTTCTGTAAGTGTAGTATTTGCAGCGACTTAAAAATGTTCAGGGATTCTCAGGATTGCATTCGTTCTTCCAAATGAGAGGGGGCGCCATCAGTACTGGTCATGGCAACATTCCCCGTTGAGGCAAAGGGCCGTCATCAATCGCGATTCACCGGCTGCGAATATCAAATAGAGCCGTTACTCTGTTGCGGCGGTCTTCACCCGCGGGGCACTGTAATCGACGGCATTGTCCCGGTCGTAACCCTTGGCCGCATGGCAGCCCGGCTGACAGCTTCCGCCCGTCTCGCCCTTCTTGAAGTTGAGGGGCAAATCCCAGATTCCGAAACGTACGCTCTGCCGGATATGCTTGGGCTGATTGCTGGCATGCGTCTGGTGACATGCCCGGCAGGTTCGCCCGCGGGTCTGCTTGTTTACGTGCAGAAAGTGCAGGTTGCGATCGCCGTTGCGGAAGTCGGTGAGGTCTCTGGTCTTCTCCGTCCAGACCAGCGTCTTCTGATGGCACGTGAAGCACAACGCGTAATTTTCCTCTGCGAAGTCAGCGTAGAAAATCGACGGATACGCCGCCGGGAGCAGCCGGAAGTTATCACTGCCGTGAGTCATGTGGCAGCCGCTGCAATCCTTGTCCTGAACCGGGCCGTGAAGGGAAGTCATGCCCCTGAGTTGTGCCGTAAACGACGATATGGGGTTGTCGGGCCCGCCCAGGGGCTTGTCGTGGCAGGCCACACACAGATCCATGGGCTCCTTTTCGAGAATGTGCGGTATGGCGGATGCGTGCGGGTTATGGCACTCAACGCAGCCGCCTTTGGCTGTAACGGCGCCATGCTTGACCTTCGATTGGGTGGCGGTCTTCTTGATGTCTTCATGGCACGAAAAGCACAGGTCCGGGGCTTCGGATTTGACCAACAGCCGGTTGTCGGCGCCGTGGGGATCATGGCACGAGGCACAATCGTCTTTGGCGGGCTTATGGATGAATCGTGACTTCTCGATATCGCTTTTTGTGACTACGTGGCATGCGACGCACAACTCCGATTGCTTCATTGTGAGTAGTCGGGGCTCATCGCTGCTGTGCGGGTTGTGGCATATTGAGCACTCGCCTACCGCCGTGGGGCCATGGAGGAACTGGTGATCCATTACCTTGTGGCAATCGGCACAGGACTCGGCGAGACTGCTCTTGCGAAGCAGTCCTTTGGTATCGCTGCTGTGGGGGTCGTGGCACTGTAGGCACGTACCGTCCTTCAGAGGCTGATGCACGTGTTTGCCGGCGGTCTGATCGAGATGGCAGTTGACGCACAGGTCGTTGCCGGCGCGCGGAAACTTGAACGTGTGCTCCTGGAGGACGTCCGGCTTGTGACAGGTGGTGCACTCGCCCAGTGCGATAGGTCCGTGGAGATGCTCCTTCGCTTCGAACTCGTCGTGGCAGCCGGACTGGTTGCAGGTCTGCAGTGTCGCAGGTTTGGCCTTTTGGGCGGACGCGCCGGCGGCAGTCAGACACAGGGTCGCTGCGGCAAGTACTATGGCATCTCTTCGCATCATCATTTATACCTCTCTCTTACTCATCATTCGAGAAGTTTCTTACTTGCCCAAACCGCTGTTATAGCGGCCGAGCTTATCCTTTTCCACCACCATTGGTTCTTTTTCGGGGCGTTTTGACGACGGGCCCAGGTCCGCTTAACGCGCTCCGTCAATGACGTCGTTGGCTTTCAACAACAGGGCTTCAGTGTACTTGAAGTTGTGCACGCCCCAGCTTCCATCGGCTTCGACCTTGTCGAGCAATTCCTGTGCCTCGGTGATCTTGCCGGCCATCGCTCGCTTTTTGGTGTCGTCGGTTGCGACCTCCGCGCGGACTCGAAGGCTGGCGAGCTTGGCAGCGACCTGGCCGTGCAGTTTTCTGATCTGGCCCTGCCAGAAGGGGATGAACTTCGATCCCGTGCCTTCCGCGTGGCAGTTGTCGCATGCGTCGGCCGTCGCCCGGGCAACTTTGCCCAGGCCCGTCATGCCGCGCGTCTTGACCGGTTCGGCGGCAACGTGGCAATCGGCACAGGCCACGTGCGTCAGGTACATCGGTCCGAGTATGCGGCTGCTGTCCATGCCGCCGGGATGGCTGTCAGCCCCGTAAATGCGGCCTTGAATGCTGTGCATGTCGCTGTGGCAGTTGGTGCACTGCATCATGCCCGATATAGAGCCGGCGTCCTGTGGTGCGTGAGCGACCACGCCATGGCACGCGAAGCATTCGACTTTGTTGTGGTGAGAACTCGCGTGGAGTTCGTGCAGACGGACCGAATCGATCCGATCACGGTCAGCGGTCAAATTGTGGCACATGAGACAACTGTTATCGTCCACGCGGCTTGCTTGTTCTATGCGGCCCCTGTGGCATGAATCGGCACAAGCGACCCGGTACGAAGCGAAGTCGGCATGGTTGATGCTGATCATGCCGACTTCGATTATCTTGTCGGGCACCTCGTGGCAGCTGCGGCAGTCGGTCTGGACGATGTGCTTGCCCGTAGAGGAGTCCTTGAGAAAATGACACGTGAAGCATACATTTGCGTTGACGCTGAAGTGTTCTTCGCCCTCGAAGGAGCTGTGGCACGTGGTGCAATCGATCCGGATGCCGTTTACTGTCCGATCGACATGGCCGGCATGGCTGAACTCTGCGCTGCCGAATTGCAGCGGTTTGTCTATGAGCTTGGCCATATCATGACAGCCCGATCGCAGACATGATGCATCCGCCACATACGCGCTGGGCTTTGTTCCAACACGGCCTACGAGACAGTCCACCGTCTGCGCGAATCCGTTTATCTTGGCGCGGGCATAGTTGACCAGACCCGGCTCGGTGTGGCACTTGAGGCAATCGATCTCGCCATGTGCAGAGGCTTGCCAGCTGTCGTAGAATTCATTCATGATGTGACAGCTGTTGCAGAACCAAGGCTGACTGGTGACGTGCACCGTCGTGAAGGCAAATGCGCTCATCAGGACTATCAGAGCACCGATTCGCACGGGCCAGATGACACGCCTGACGAGGCTCCACCCCCATCCGACAATACAAAAGATCCTGCTTGCCATCACACCTAACAACAAAAAAGCAACAGTGCGCCGCTATCCTGATTATATCGGCTCATTGCCCCTGGGGCTTCATGAGCGTCGATGCCTGAGTTCGCGGCAATATAACGGTGAACGTGGTCCCATGACCCTGGCGGTTTTCTACGTCGACCTTGCCGTTGTGCCTGGCGACGATCTGCCGCATAATGCCAAGCCAAGGCCTGTTCCATCGTGTTCGATTTTTCAGGCATTTCTGGACCAGCACAACCCTGTGCGAGCACGTGAGGCAGCTCCGTCGTTGGAATACCGATTCCGGTGTCCGCAACCTCTATTTGTACACCGTCGTCGACATCTGTTGCCAGAAGAGCCGCTGAACCTTCGTCCGGTGCGTATTTTACCGCATTTAACAGCAGATTTGCAACCATTTCTTCAATTGCCATGCTATGGGATTGGTGGTGTGTCCGTATTCGATGTTGATTCCGCGGCATATTCCTAGTATAGTTATCTCATGATTGGAAAACATATCGAGCAATATAGTCGCATCAATTCGCAAATGCAAGAAGCACCCCGGGGCATGTTGCATGAACCATTGACAAGGCAACAGAAGGCAATGTGTAGCTGCATCGCCCCCAAATGTTAGTCGGCGAAAAGGTACATTGGCAAAACCTTTAGAGATCCTGACTGTCAGCCAAAACGTGCTCCAGGAACAGATCGCCTGGCTGATACGGTTGAGATGGCTGGCTGTGGCCGGGCTGATTGTTGTAGCAGCTCCATCGGGGCACATATTCAATGTTGTAGCTGACATATGGCAACTATTAACATTGACAATGATCCTGCTGGCCTCCAACATCCTCTATGCCGTCGTCGAGCGGGGTACAAGGTCCCGTTCGGGCTGGTCAAACCGGATGTTCGCGCTTGTTCAAGTCGAGGCTGACTTGTTAATCCTCACGGCGCTGCTGCACTTCGCCGGAGGCCCTGCGAACCCGTTTACCTTGTTCTACCTTTTCCACGTGATTATCGCGACCATTCTGCTGCCGCTGAGTCTGAACCTCTTGGTCGGTGTATCCGCCATACTCTTTTACGGCAGCCTTATCGGCCTGCAGACGGTCAAGACAGGTTGGGCAGCGGGTCAGGCGCTTGCAATACGGCCCGGTTTGGAGCTCTGGCGTGAGCCAGTGTACGCGGCGGGCTGCCTTGCAGCGTTTGCGGCGAGCGTATTCCTTATACAATACCTTACACGCACGATTATCATCCGAATGGCCCGCAAGGAGTGGGAATCGATCCGGCACCGCGAGCTGCTCGAGACTATCATCGACGCCATGAGCGAAGGCATGTTCTTCGTCAAGCCGGAAGGCCGCATCGCTTTGTGCAACTCTGCCGCTCGCTGCTGGCTGCACAACCCCGCCAAGGCAGGGCAGTTGTGCCTTGACGACCTGCCGGCTGCTCTGCGCGAGCCGCTTCGGAAATTGTTGATTTCCACCGCACCCGAGGACCGCAACGGGCAAGTGTCCTTTGAAACGCAGACAAGTCCTCCTCGCTACATCGAAACGCGCACACGTGCGGTCAGCAGTCAGGAGAGGTTCCTTGGGCTTGTTGTCGTGGGCCGCGACCTGACCCGGCACCGGGAACTGCTGCAGTCTCTGAGGCGCCGAAATGATGAAACCGCGTCGATCAATGAATTCCTTAAGACATCACAGATAGAGATGGCCCACCGCGAGAAGATGGCCGCCATCGGCCAGATGGCTTCCGGTATCGCACACGAGATCGGCAATCCGCTGGCCAGTTTGTCATCCGTTGTCCAATACCTCAAGCGGAGAATGCCTCAACCGGATTATGCCGCGCACCTGGACACTATAGAAGTGCAGGTTAACCGCATCTCCCTGATCCTCAAGCGGATGCTGACCTTGTCCCGGCCGGGCAGTCGCGAGTACAAGTGGTCGGACGTGAATGCAATGGTCGAAAACGTCCTGTCTCTGGTTCAGTATGACGGGCGGGCTGAGAACGTCGAGATCCGAACATTCGTGGGGAGCAATCTGCCCACGGTGTGGGTGAACCCGGTCCATTTCGAGCAGGTGCTGCTGAATCTCACCGTGAATGCTCTGGACGCGATAGCCGCCCGACAGACGCAGCAGAAGCAGTATATCGAGGTTAGGACCGGTGCTCGAGACGGACAGATCGAATTGTCCATCCGAGACACGGGAATCGGTATGGATCCCGAGACCTGCCGGCGTGCTTTCGAGTCGTTCTTCACGACCAAGGAACTGGGCAAGGGGACAGGACTCGGCCTGTTCATCACCAGGAATCTTCTGGCCGAAATTGACGGCGCCATTCATTTGGAATCGGAGCCCGGGGTCGGAACCACTGCCCATTTGCGCATCCCTTTACAACCCAGGAAACATCTCATCAACAGCGAGTTGCCAAATGAAGATCAGAATACTGTTAGCTGACGACGAGCAGGCCTTTCGCGAGACTCTGACCAGTTTTCTTCGCGAGGAAGGAATGGATGTTCAAGAAGCGGCGGACGGCACAGCGGCCATACGCGCTATTGACACGACGCAGTACGACATCATCATTCTTGACATTCAGATGCCCGGCGCCGACGGCATTACGGTACTGCGCCATGCCGCCAATTCGCAGCCGCGGGCGCGGATCATCATGATTACCGCATATGGAACGGTCGAAATGGCGGTCGAGGCGATCAAGCTGGGCGGATGTGATTACGTGACGAAGCCCGTAATCTTCGATGATATCCTGCTCAAGATCCGCCAGCAGTTCCAGTATCAGCGGCTGCAAGAGGAGAATCTCGAGCTCAGGCAGGAACTGCACGGCGATTTCAGCGTCGACAACATTATAGGTTCATCCGCCGTTATGCAGAGCGTGTTCGAGACCATTCACAAGGTAGCCCGGGCTCGGAGCAATGTGCTGATCACGGGAGAAAGCGGAACGGGCAAGGAACTCGTCGCCCGTGCGATCCACGCATTGGGACCGACCGTCGGCCACCGGTTCGTAGCAGTAAATTGCAGTGCCATACCCGAAGGCCTGCTCGAAAGCGAGCTTTTCGGTCACAGGAAGGGCAGTTTCACATCGGCAACGCAGGATAAGAAAGGCTACTTCGAAACGGCCAACGGGGGCACATTATTTCTCGACGAGATCGGTTACATGCCCCCGAACTGCCAGGTGAAGCTGCTGCGGGCGGTGGAGGATCGGCGGATCACTCCTATCGGCTCGACCGAAGCGATTCAGGTGTCGCTGCGCCTGATCACAGCCACAAACAAGGTCCTTGCCAACGAAATCAAGCGAGGTCGCTTTCGTGAGGACCTTTATTACCGCATCAACGTCGTTGGCATCCACCTGCCGCCCTTGTCGCAGCGACGCGAGGATATCCCGCAACTGGTCGATCATTTCGTCCGCAAGTACAGTGCCGAACTCGGCAAGGTCTGCAGAGGTGTAACTGCAGAAAGCATGAATGCGCTGATGAGCCATGAATGGAAGGGTAATGTGAGGGAGTTGCAGAATGTAATCGAACGGGCGATTATCTTCGCTGAAGAGGACCTGATAACCTTGCCGGATATCGGGATAATCGGACAACGCATTGCCGGACCCACCGGCAACGGCGACAATCTCTACACCGCTATGCGCATTTACGAACGAGAGCACATCCGGCACGTCTTGGAGAAGCATAACGGCAGCAAGGCTGAAACAGCCAGGGCGCTCGGGATTGGTTTGTCGAGTCTGTACCGCAAGGTCGATGAACTCGACATAAAGACAGCAAACGGTTCGAGATCATCTTCCGGCGATTCTTCCGGTGAGGATTAATGAGGCAAATGCATGAAGGCTAAAAAGGCAATCGCTTACGGGTTGCATGCGACGATCTATATGGTGCGCCACGCTACGCAATTGCCGGTTACGGCGGGCGATATCGCGCGATCAGAGGGAATTCCACACCGGTACCTGGCCAAAATACTCGGTCGCCTCGCGGGGGCAGGCATTCTCGAAGTTGTCAACACGCCCCGCCGGGGCTACATATTCGCGGTTCGACCTGAAAGAATCACACTGCTCAAGTTGTTTCAGGCGATTGATCATGACCCTCTATTTCAGGAATGTTTTCTTCAGCACTGCGACTGCGGGGCTTTGCAAGGCGCTTGCGAAATCTATGAAGTCTGGCGGCGCAAGATGGATGAAATGACGGAATATCTTGCACATACCAGTATAGATGCCGTTGCGTGGGGACATCCGGAACACAGGTTTGATGCCGGCGGGGCTACTTAATCGCAGTGGATTAGCCAAAAAAAGTAAGGCCGTTGCGGCAACTTATTAGTTCATGAGAAAAGAAATGAAAGACCAGTGTTCTACATACGCCTGCGGAAGCATGATAGTTCCAAGGATGAACCCGGGCACGGCCGGTTCCAGCCTGCGAATCTTGTCAGTTCTTTGCCTGACGCTTTTTGCCGCGCTCCCGGCCCCAGGTGCATTGAATGCTGCCCAACGTCGTATCGCGCCGGGTGAAAGAATGCCCGCCTTTGCCGCCACAGATTTCCAGGGAAAGCCGTTTTGCTACGCCCCTGACGAAGGCCGACCGTTGCTCCTGGCGGTTCTCACTTTCACGCAGGCGCGGTCTGTTAATGCATGGCAGGATCTGACCCGTATCGTGTCCGATTTGTCAGCCGAGAACGTGAAGACGCTCCGGATGGCGGCAGTGCTGACGGACCCCAACGATCGTCCGTTAACCGGATTCGCAAAGCATTCCGAGCAAACCTTTACGTTTCTTCCAGATCCCCAGTTCCGCTTGTGGGGGGCATTTGGGGTGATCGCCACGCCCACCGTTATGATAGTCGACGCAAGTGGGGAGGTCCTCGTCGTCAAAGCGGGTTATACGTATGACTTCGAGCCTGTTGTAAGGGCATATTTGGAGAAGGCCATCGGCCTGCGTGCTGAGGTAAACCAGAGCGACACAGCTCTTGTAAACGGCCAGAGCAGCCTTTCGGCGGCTGCCCGGGCAGAGAGGCATGAGCGAATGGCTGAGGCACTTTTCGAAAAGGGGCTCTACGAATTGGCCATCCGCCAGATGCGGACAGCTTCGGGAATAGACCCGAATTCGCTGAGCACGGCTCTCCGGCTTGCTCACATGCTTTGTCATGCTGCTGAGCCAAACGAGGCCATACTCGCCGTTGACCGCTGGCGCGATGATATGTATCTGCCAAGGCGGGACCGCGCGGCCGTCCTGCAGATACTTGGCCGGGCCTCTCGCCTGAAGGGCCAACCGGCCGATGCAGGGCGATTCCTGGAAGCTGCAAGACAACTCGATCCAAAATCGGCACGAACCCTGTTTGAATTGGCGGAGGTTGCCAGCGAACAGAAGGACACGAGCCAAGCCCTCAAACTCTATCGTGAGGCAGCTCTTCTGCTGCTAAAGGACCTCTAAGAACCTGCCTCCTAATACAGGCAGGCATGTTTTCGCCTCATCCGCATACCATTAGTGATAATAGATTTGGCAATTATCTCAAAAATGAGAATTGGACGGGCAAGGTCGCCGCAAGCGGGGATCCACATGGTTTTTTGCCGCAGCATAACTCACGCACAGACAAGGGTTTACGCAATTTAGTCGGGCTGCCTGCCAGCCAGTCCAGACGTGGCACAATGCTTGCTGATAATCACTGCATCGGGAAAAACGTGGGTACGATCGCAGATTTGTCAAAGTGAAGATTTTCTCCCTGGAGGCAACAAGATGAAGAGATTTCTGGTTTTATTAGCGATGTCGCTGTTTGTCGTCCCCGCGATGGCGTTCCATAGTAAGGAGAGCGATCCGGACTCTAAATGCGATTCCTGCCACATTCCGCACCGGGCCCAGCAAATGACAGACATGCCGCTGTGGAGCGGCAGAGCGACTTCGCAGGTAAGCTGGACAAAATACTCCAGCGAAACGATGGACAGTGTGCCCGGCGATCCGGAAGGACCCACGATGTTGTGCTTGTCGTGCCACGATGCAACAGACGGCAAGAATTACATGATCAATACCATAGGAGGGGACCTGAGCGGTTCTCATCCCATTGAAATGCCCTATGCCGCCGCCTCATCGCTGGATCCACAGCTTCATCACGCTGACAGTCCGAGCAATGTTGTCAACGGGCGAGGCACGATACGCGAAGACCTCTTAAGTGCGACCAAGGGGCACGTGAACTGCCAAAGCTGTCATGACATCCACATCCAGGGACTCAGCGGCCAGACCATTCAGTGGGAGAACCCGTCGCAGACGCCAGGCTCGGGGCAGTTCGAACTGAAAATACCATACCTTGTCAATATTCCGGGCATAAGGTTTACGATGACGCGCAGTGCCCAGTTGGGCGGCTTGAATTACCTTCCGTCAAGCTACGTGCTTAACTACGGCGCTTTGTGCAAGACCTGCCATATCAAATAAGCAGTCATAATTCTTCCGGGGACCAGCCTCGGCTTATGGATGCATGGGCCGAGGCGGTCTCCGTTTCCCGACGACGGGGGGCATTCGGTTGGTGCAGGCTCATTGCCGCTGCTAAGCTGCGTCTGACTGAGCTGTCGTGTTAATGACGCATTTTATTGTACCGCGTTGGGGGCACAGGTACTTCGGCGGATTCACGCGTAGGCAAATGACTGAGTTCTTGCCTTTGCGTTCAAAGCAGGGCGATAGGAATTTCTAATCATGATCAACTGCAACATACAACATACGTATCCTCTCACAACCTGTCTGGCTGTAATCTTGTGTCTTACTTCCGGTTGTCAGCAGCCAGCCGCAGAAAAGGCGCATTTCTCGCCGGTGCTCTATCCGCCTCCGCCAGCCGTACCCCGGCTGCAGTTCTTGACCTCATATTCCGGCGGGCGCGATTTCAAGGTCCAGCGGCCAGGTTTCCTTGAGACATTCATTCTGGGTCAATCCGAGGTCCCGGTCCCCACAATCAATAAGCCGTACGGCCTCGCCATTCACGACGGCAGGATATACGTCTGCGATGTCGGGCATGGAGACATAAAGGTGCTGGATCTCGTTAACAACACCTTCAGCGTGTTCCCGTCGGGTCAGTCGCTGCAGCGGCCGACAAGTATCTTCATTGAGCCGGACGGTACGATATACGTGGCCGACGTGGTGACAGGCGTAGTATCTGTCTGGAATTCCGAGGACCAGCTGCTGGCCTTTCTGGGCAGGGACCTTGCAATCAGACCTGTTGATCTCGTCGTATGGCAAGACAATCTTTATTTAACGGACGGCAACAGCAATCAGGTCCTTGTGCTTGACAAGAGGAGCGGATCGCTTGTTACACGTATCGGCAAGGGCGCCGCAGACGGACTGAAGCCTGGGGACGCCGAGCTGGCAATGATTACGGATTTGGCTCTGGATGACGGCGGCAACATTTACGTAGGCGACAAACTCAAGGGCAGCGTCGTGCGTTTCGATCGGGATGGAAGGCATGTGTTTTCTTACGGTAATCCCGGCGGGAGCAGCCCGGCCAGTCTCGTGCGATCCAAAGGCATAGCCGTGGACAGGCAAGGAAGGGTGTGGATCGTCGATGCCGGGCCTGCGTGCGCAGTCAAAGTTTTCAGGGATGACGGGCAGCTGCTCATGTATTTCGGGACCCTTGGAAAGCTTCCGGGACAGATGTACCTGCCTGCGGGAGTTGTAATCGACTATGAAAACGTCGCCCTGTTCGAGAAATACGCAGTAAAGGGCGCCAAGCTGGAGTTCGTCGTACTTGTGAGCAACCAGTTCGGCGACCAGAAAGTCAGCGTGTACGGATTCGGCGCCTTCCCCGAGTCCTTTATACCAGGTGCGGCCCAGAAGTAGCTGGTCGCGGTGCATTGCCGGATTCGATCTGAGGAACGGGCTGATGGATAAGAAAGATGAGCAAAGGAAAGGGATTTCCCGGCCTTACGCCTGGATGGCTGGCAGGCTTGCGGCGGTTTCGGCCGTGTACATCGTCGCGGTCGTGTTTGCAGTGGGGTGCGACGAGGTGCAGCGCCGCAGACTGCTTACGTTCTTCTTCGAAGGGGTACCTTCGGCCGAGTCTCAATTGCAGCCCACCACGTCCGTTGTCAACACCAGGGTGCTGCCTGCCGGATCACCGCCTGGAAAGGCTGATACGCCGGTCGGCAGACAGCGTCAGGGCTCCAGGCACGCGCCTGCCCGGGAATGCGTTACATGCCACGCGTCGAGTTTTCGCCAATACGAACGACAACTGGTCGCGCCCGTGCCTCAGTTGTGTCACAACTGTCATGCCGGCCGCGAGATTCAAGGAGAGCAGGTCCACGGCCCGGTCGCAGTGGGCGAATGCACGGTCTGCCATAATCCTCACCAGAGCGGCTACGTGCACCTTCAGGCGGCCCCCCAGCCCGAACTATGCTTCAGATGCCACGTGCAAGATGACATGGCCACCATACCGGGGCACCAGCAGATGGAGGATACGATTTGTACCGATTGCCATGATCCGCATTCCAGCGGCCGTGAGAAACTCCTGAAGGCTCACGTAAAAGCCGCACCGACAGTGACTGATTAGGTTGGCGACAGAACAGCCCATTGTATACGTCGGACATAAATGCATGTGTCAACGGATTGGACTATCGAGGTTTACTGCTTGCCGCCGTCGCATGCGTGGTGATGCTCTCTCAGGCAGGATGCCTGGTTCGCGTGCGCGGGCAGGAACGGCCGTTGGTGCGCTCGGACGGCATCAGCGGCGAAGTGCGGGTCTCCACGACGCACTACGGCGAAAAGGTGGAAACCTCCACCTCCACCCGCGAGAACAGAAGTTCGATTACACAGGAGGAATTGTACCTGCAGACGCGCGGCGACGTATTCGACCCCAAACTGATGACGTACACGGCGGCGGCGGGGATTGGACTCCTGCAGCAGAGGTATGCAGCAGAACTCGACAGCCGCAGCTCCTCCGGCCACATGAACAGCTATCGGCTTCTCACGAATTTCCTCTCGGGCAAACCCTGCCCCTTCAGCGTCCATATGAGCAATGAAGAATCCTTTCTGCCGCGCAGGTTCAGGAGCCCCCT